>Ga0196965_1000247_pt1 | contig 37957 bp, 33 predicted proteins | sample S1_20metaG_FD_148668 | JGI IMG/M metagenome (GOLD analysis project Ga0196965, IMG submission 148668) | Soil microbial communities from Anza Borrego desert, Southern California, United States - S1_20 | ecosystem: Environmental > Terrestrial > Soil > Desert | place: USA: California | collected...
CAGCTACTTGTCTTTTAAATGCCTCACTGTACTGGCTACCTGGTAGTTTCTTTTTGTGCGGTCTTCCTTTTAATTTTTGTCCTGACATTTGTTTACATCTTTTGTAAACCTATTTCAGGACGAGACACACAATAGGACTAGCCACTGATAATTCCGATCCAGTTACTTCATCAATAATATATAAAAGGGTTGTAAATTAATTTAAATTCAGGGTTTTATTTCGATTTTTGATTTTAATACGAAGATGAAATCTTAGAAATAACAGATAATAATAAAAGGAAAGGACACCAAATGAATAACCATACTATCAAAATATCTGAAATTGAAGAAGGACTTAAAATATTATTTCCCAGAGCGATTAAAAGTCTCGAAGTAGAAGAAGAGGAAGATCCTGATACTTTCCTTTTTAAATTAGAATTTGTTGGTGGCGTGGAAGACTTAATTATTCCCGACGGTGTGTTTATCGGGTATATCGATTTTAAAGAAAAATATGTAGATGGCTTTATTGACGGAACTTCCTTTTTGGAATTTGTAAAAGAAAATAAATGACTTATTCATTTATTTTAATAGACTAAAAATGAGGGAAAGTATTTAACTCGCCCTCATTTTTACTAAAAATGCTCCTCCTATCTGGTCTCCAAACTTTCCAGGATTCGGGCTTCTTCCAAGTTGTACTCCTCTTGCTCAATTTCTTTTCGAAGCTCCTTTAGTTTGCTTTCATTTCTGATTCTACAATTAAACTTTTCCATTGTAAAAGGCTCCGTCAAATGTTTTTTAATTTCAGACTCTATTAGATACTGTTTTTTATGTAGATGAGTAAGTTTGATAATTATGTCCTCCATTTTTCCGTCCATAAAATACAAGTTTAATGACTACTGTTTTAACGATAAACTTCCTTTGAAAGTCAATGCTTTTGCTTATTTATTGAATTTTTTAAGTTTTAACTCAAATGCAAAGGGAGAGCTTTCATAAAACCTGAGCTCGATTAAAAAAAGACGATTTGATTAGTCATTTGAGTCTCATGTTTAATAGCTGGCTTTTTTTGAAAGAAGGAGTAGGCGATTAGTCCTGAGAGTATGTTCCTGCACCTAAACAACTGGTTTAAGGAACAAAGCCATAGGAAGGAAGCCCCCACAAATCTATTATAGGAAACTATGTGGGGAAACAAATAGAAAGATGTACTTGTGCATAATGAATGTAGAAGTGCTTCATATTTCTATATCCTCCCGTATGGAAAATCACCCATCAGAGCTATTACCTCACTACAGCTCATTGTAGGCTTTTTCTTGGGTAATCGAACTTAGGTTAAATACTTATTTTTGTTTAAAAATAAGGGGAAAGGAATAAGAATGTTAACGTAAAAAGTTACGGAATTTAACAAGACTATGGGGCCTGTAAAGGGCGATTCGACAGACTTAAAATAATAAATCCCAAATAATGCCCAGAAGGAGATGTGGAGGAAAAACTCAAGATATTTTTCATTTTTTTGATTTTTCCTGTAATGATATCCCTTAATAGGTTTGTGAGAAAATTAAATGTGATAAAACAAGAGTTAAATGATGTAAAGTTAAAATTAAGGTTGATTTATACGGTGAAGCAAGGGCTCCTTTTATTATTTAAAGTTCTTTAAGAAGAAGTTATCAAAATTTTTGACCAGGGAGTCATTCCTTATTCTTTTCACGCTCTTCTTTTTTCTCCTCTCGTTTTTCTTTCCTTTCTTCCTTCTTTTCCTGGCGTTTTTCTTTTCGTTCTTCCTTTTTAGAGATTTTATTCTCCTCGCTATTTGGAGAAGCAGCGTCCTTAAAGGATATTTCCTTATCTACTGTTTTTGAGAAGGCCTGAATAAAGGCATTTTTTAAGATGTTGAGAAGGGTAGGAATAATTTCTGTTTTAACATTTTCTATACTCCCCTGGATAGGCGTTTTAGTTGCAAACTGGTCCTTTTTTTGATTTTGAAGAACCTCCTCGGTAACTTCCAACAGTCCTTCCCATACTTTTTTAAATATACTTTCATTATCTTCTTCCAGATCGACAATCTTAACATTTGTTAAAATTGGTTTCACATAACCTGTAAAGTTTCCATCTGCCAGGACAATTTCGCTGAATAAAGACATGCTCCCTTTTTCAAAATCGAATTTGCCGTACGCTTTTGTAAAATTATTGAGGCTTGGTAATGCTACAGAAGTAAAATTTATGTTACTGTCAAAATCCGGAATTTCCTTAAGGATATTAATTTTTGCGTCAATTTCAAGGTTGCCTTTTCCTATTGAAGTTGCTTTTATCTTAAAACCGGACGGTAAAGCGGAAGAAGAATCTGAGGCATTGGACAAATTTGTTGCTAGCAGATGAAGATCATTCAAATAAAGATTGACTTTTGGATTGCTCGTGAAATCATTGTAGGTAACTTTCCCATTTATAATTTCAAACTTATTTATTTTAAGTGGCATTAATTTTTTTATGGGTTCCGTCCAATCATTTTCTACCCCCGTCTGGTTGTTTTTTTCTGAGCCACCACCTACGAAATTAACTACCGCATTTTTGAGTGTTACCTCTCCAACAATTTTTCCCTCAAAAATTGCCGGCCACTCAATGGAAAGGTCTACTTTTTCTATATTAATAAATGGTTTAGGAACATTAGCATCTACTTTTTTAATTACCAGATTTTCAACCTCATAGGCGCCGCGGTAAATATGTAGGTCGACATCTTCAATGTGTCCTTTATAGCCTTCCATTTCCCCCAAAATTTTATTTGCATATCTTAACACGATATATGGTAAGGCCAGGTAAAAGCCAATAACTAAGACAATAAAGACCGTTAGAATTATCCACTTCTTTTTCATTTTTCTCTTTTTTTCCATTCTATAATTAGCCGATGCCCTTTTTATGAACTAAACAATTGATAATCAATTAGACAGTTGTCTTTCCTATACGAAGCAGGGCTATCTTAGGATATATGAATGATCGATTGGTGGAGTTTCCTGATTTGTAGAGTCCTCTAAAAATAAAGATGTCCGGCAAAACCGGACATCTTTACAATAAACCTAAACCTATGCTAAACTTATCTTTTAATGATTTTTAAAACTTTATCTTTCTGATTTTCATTCCTTATCTTTAAGAAATAGATGCCAGGGCTTAATTTAACTTTGGAAAGATCTACAGTATAATTTTGTACTGGTGTACTTAAGAAGTCTCCTTGAGTTAAATAAGATGTCCCTATTTGATCCATTAAGGTGCAGGTAATGTTGCCTTCGACAGCGTTTGCAAAATCTAATGTGATCATATTGCTTTCTGTTATAGGGTTTGGATAAGCAACAACGCTTTCAACTTCTCTTGTCATGTCAGCTTCATCCGGGGCAATCCTTGCTGAGACATTTGAAGAACCAAAAACCTGAAATTCAAAAATTGAATAACCGTATCGTGTTCCTCTGTGAATTCCTAAAATTCTGACATAACGGCCACTTCCGGATAATCCTGAAAGGTCGTTATTGGTAGAGGTATTTCCTGAAACAGTTTTGATAGTTTCCCAGCTTGAAGCATTTGAAGAGACTTGGATCTGATAATCTTTTCCAAGAGCTACTTCCCAGTTAATTTTTACCCTTTCAATATCATAAACTGCCCCAAGATCTACTGATAACCATTGATAATCACTATAAGAACTTGACCATCTGGAAGAGGTGTTTCCGTCAACGGCTTTATATCCCAGATAGTCTGTACTGGATATTGAAGAGGTGGTTACCGGTCTCTTAAGTGCAAGATTTATAGTTGGAGTTGGATTTGGTGCGGTAGTAATTTCTTCTTCTACAGTTACCATCACATCATCATAATGCGAGGCATTATCGTTATCTGTTGCTGTTAATCTGAATACATAATTTCCGGATGCTAAACCTGAAGCTGTTAATGTAGAGGTGTTGGTATTGGTCAATGTAGCATTTGGTCCGCTAAGTTTAGTCCATGAATAGGTTGAGATTGATCCGTCTGGATCTGTTGCAGAACCTTTCAAGGTTACAGAATTTTCAGGCAAAGTAATGGATACATTTGATCCCGCATTAGCTACAGGATTGGTATTTCCTGAAGGACCATAGACTTGAAATTCAAAGATCGAATAACCATACCGTGTACCTCTGTGGATTCCTAACATTCGAACATAACGACCAGTTCCGGACAACCCTGAAAGATCATTAGTTAAAGAGGTGTTTCCTGAAACAGTTTTTATGGTTTCCCAGGTAGAAGCATTAGAAGAAACCTGAATTTGGTAGTCTTTTCCATGTGCAACTTCCCACAAAATTTTCACTCTTTCTATATTATAAATAGCTCCAAGGTCTACATACATCCACTGATGATCGCTATAAGCGCTCGACCATCTGGAAGAGGTATTGTCGTCTACAGCATTTGCTCCTGAATAAGTCCAATTCGATACAGAAGAGATAGTTACAGGTCTCTTAAGTGCAAGATTTGAACCTGTAGGAGGCGTTGTTGTTTTTTCTTCTTCTACCATCACAGTCACATCATCATAATCTGAAGAATTATCATTATCCGTTGCTGTTAATCTGAATATATAATTTCCAGCAACTAGACCTGAAGCCGTTAATACGGATGTATTGGTATTGGTTAATGTTGCATTTGGTCCACTTACCTTTGTCCACAAATATTTTGAGATAGAACCATCGGAATCAGAAGCCGTTCCCCTTAGGATAACAGAATTGGTTGGCAAAGTTATCGAAACATCAGATCCGGCATTTGCCACAGGAGCTTTATTTGGAGAAGGTTCTGTAGTTGATCCCGATCTTCTTTGTGCAAGCAACCAATCCCACATTTCCTGACTTTTATAAGTAGCAGTCCAGGCATCATGTGAATTGCTTTGGTAAATAGTTAACTTTGGAGAACCGCCTGCTTTTTTTACTGCATCCACCATTACCGTACTACAAGAAGTCTGAACTACTGGATCTCCTGAATTATGGAATGCCCATATTGGTAAATTTTTTAAATTCGTAGCTTGTGAACTATTTCCACATCCGCAAATTGGTACTATTGCAGCAAGTTGAGAGGCAAATCCCTGCCCTGCGGCCCATGTTCCATAACCTCCTGCAGATAAACCGGTCACGTATATGCGATCAGTATCTATCTTATAAGTTTTCTTAATATGTTCAAGCATTAAGTTTATTCCTACAGTGTTCCACCATCCATCATTGTGTTGTGGAGAAATAAGAATAAAAGGATAATCTTTTCCATTTTGAACCTCTTTCGGTGGTCCATTTCTAAGTACTCGTGATAAATCAGTGGTACCATTGCCTGCTTCTCCCACTCCGTGAAAGAAAATAACCACCGGAAGATTACTGGAAGAAGAATAATTTGAAGGTAAATACTCATAATACCCATAATATGATCCTGTTGTTCCTTTTGGTCGGGCAACTTGTCGGGAAGCAGGAGATGTTTGAGCCAAAATTGAAAAAGATGCCAGTACAATTATTGAAAGTGTAAGGGTGATCTTCTTAAAAAAAGGCAAAAGAATAGTATTATCATGTCTGATAAAAATTTTTTCCATAGCTGTTATTTTAAATTATATTAAAAAAGGATATAACAAATATGAGAGGAAGTCATAAATTTTATCCTCCATATTTATTTCAAACCTTACTGTAATTAGAAACAGTTAGAGACTGAGCCAGGAAAACGTTTTGACAAAGGGGCATTTGCAAGGTAAATGCTTGCAGTTTTTTTATAATCCGATTTTATAAAAAAAAGGATTTTGGGATTGATAGATAGGAAGTTGGTTGAAGTTTTAAGTATCATTTTTGTTAGCTGGTTTAAGGATTTTTTTTGCATTTACTGTTTTTATTTAATTTTTAAAATTTTGATTATTTTTTATTTTTTTAATAATAATCTAGTTAAAAAAGGCAATAAATCACTAGGATAATTGGTCGTTTTTTGTAAAAATAGTACTTTATATAAAAAATAAAAATTAATTTTTTTTCGATGAATGCAAATAAATCTTAGACGAAAACTTTAAATGGGCCGACTAAGCTTTTTTTGTAAAAATTTAGAGAGAGCTTATAGGTTGTAAAATTACCTTGAGAAGCAGAAAAAATTAGTGATAAATAGTAAATGTGAAACTTATAAAATTTTGATATTTAGAAGTCTATCCTTCCAATATATAAAACCTCATAAATAGACTCCGCCCTAGCTGATATTGCCTTTTCCATCAATTCAAGTTTGAAATCCTGAACGGATTCTCCTCTCCAGTAGGAGTGTACCATAGAATTAACAGTCTCTTTGTCTATTAAAAAAGGCGATCTTAAAAAATCGATCCAAGATAAATCATGGCGCGAATACATATATGACCCGACGGTTTTTCCCACTTTTAATTCTCTATTGGCTACATGAAATTCATGGGTTTCTTTATACCTCATTGCTTCTTCCTCTTTTTCAAATAAAAAGGTAGCAACCAACCGGGAAGGGTAACTGGAATAACTTTCTTTCCTCGTTTTTTCGAGATTGTATTCCGCACCATAGCTTCTTAATAAATTACCCTGAAAAGGACTTATGTATCCACTGAAGTTTTTATTGGGGATAAACATCAAGTTGTCTTCTTTATTGGAGTTTGAGACAAAAGAGCCTACGAGATTGGCATTATGGTTTGCATAAATATCTTTGGTATTTATCCAGACGTAAAAGCTTTTTGTTCTGTCAGCCGTAAAAAAATTGCTCGCTTCGTCTTTTTCTTCTTTTGACATTCTTCCTGTTTGTTAATACTCAATAAACCATTATGCAGTCAAGTCTACTCAAAAAAAATGGAAATGTTGTATAGTCCTTCATTAAAGCTACTTGATACCTATCGGGTGAGCACTATATAATCCTTTATCAAGGTTTTAAGAAATTCAATATTGTTTTGAGGTAAATTCGGTATTTCTAACCTGCTTCTTAAGTTGTCAGCAGTTTCTTGTACTGCCATTTCATGTGCAGGATTTGCATATTTCCGGGCCCTTTCAATCACATTTTTTACCAGTATGAGATCTTCTTCTTGTAGTTTTTTAACTTCCGGATACTGGGGCGAGTAATCATCTCTAGAACTAATTTTCAATATATCCTCCAGATTAAGATTCATGGCAGGTTTTACTTTTATTACCGTAGTTTGTGCAAGCAAATCTCCAAGTCTTTGATTTTTAGTGGAGGAGCTTATAAATATTGCGGCAATAGATCCAAACGAACCATATATGTCAATGGCCCTAAAAACCCAACGAATTAAATAATCACTCAATTCGGGTGCTTTTCCCGTAATTTTAACCACCCTGATTTGCATTGCCTTTTTCCCTAGTGATTGTCCGTCATTTAAAATTTCGAAGGCCACATTATAGAAAAAGAAGATTGGGTAAAGAATAAAAAAAGCCACATATTTAAAGTCATTGCCTAGAAATGGAGCAGTAAATGCAACAATGAGAAGCACTGAACCAAAAATAATAACGGCATCTAAAAGAAAAGCAAGAAATCGATCAGTAAGAGTAGCCAAATCATATTGAATGGTCACATTTTGGGTGGTATTGATCTCTATTTTTTGCACGGAAATTTATTTTTTAATTGTTTGTTCTAAGAAAAAATTAAGTCATACAATGCTTACAGAATCATTCTAATATTACAAAAAGATATAGGAATTATAAAAATATTTAAGAAATTGTGGTAGATTTTCTTTATGCGTGAAACCAGTTTTATAGAACAGAATAAAAAAAAGTGGAAGGAGTTTGAAGAAGAACTAGCCAGTGAGCATAAGGATCCGGATAAGTTAAGCAATATTCTCATCCAGGTTACTGATGATCTTTCATTTTCAAGAACGTTTTATCCAAACCGTTCTGTAAGGGTATATCTTAATAATATCGCCCAACAGATTTTTAGGAATGTTTATAAAAATAAAAGTGAAAACAGAAAGAAACTTTGGGCATTTTGGAAAGATGATCTTCCTTTACTCGTCTATCAGTGTAGGAATCAGCTTTTAGTCTCTCTTGTTATTTTTACTCTTTCTGCACTGATTGGTGTATTGTCTGCTATTTACGATAAGGACTTCCCAAGTCTTATTTTAGGTGAAGACTATATCCAGATGACGCTGGAAAACATTAGAAAAGGCGATCCTCTGGCAGTATATAAAGGAAGCAACCAAACCGATATGTTTTTGGGAATCAGCTTGAACAACGTGATGGTAGCCTTCAAAACTTTCATATCCGGCGTTTTCTTTGCAATAGGCACACTGATTATAATGGTCTATAATGGAATTATGATCGGCACTTTTCAGTATTTCTTTTATGAAAGAGGTTTATTCCTGGATTCCTTTCTTACCATTTGGCTCCATGGGACTTTAGAAATTTCTTCCATTATTATTGCCGGTGCCTCCGGTCTTGTATTGGGTAGAGGGCTGGTGTTTCCCGGAACTTATTCAAGGCTTCAGGCATTTCAGATATCAGCAAAACAAGGGCTTAAGTTATTTGTCAGTATTGTGCCTATTTTGTTTTTTGCCGCTTTTATTGAAGGGTTTATTACCCGATATACGGAGGTTCCCGATGCTCTTAAAGCTTTATTAATACTCATTTCTTTCCTGTTCATCTTTTTTTATTTTGTTTATTACCCTTACCTTAAAGGCAAGGGCCAAAAGGTAGTCATAAAATCTGATGGCAAGCTTCAAGTTCCTAAAGTACATCGCATTGAAATCGATACTATTAAAACAAACAGTGAGATCTTTCGGGATATTTTTTCTTTCTATCAGGCAAATTTTGGAAAAATACTTATCTTCTTTTCGCCACTATCGGTTGTTTATACTGGAGTAACCTATTTTTTATTTAAAGACGTCCTCAATCAAAATCTGTTTTATTTTGAAACAGTTGAAAAAATTTATCTTTTTTTTAATTACCAGGAATCAACCCCAGTTTTTGTTATAAACTCGGCAGTATTATTTCTTAATATTTGTCTCGTAAATCTCTTTCTAATCAAATATTTGAATAATGATTTTAAGATAAACCTTAAGGTCATTTTTAATTTGTACAAACCTCTGGTCTTGTTAGTAACATTCAATTCTCTGCTCTTTCTTCCTATTGGACTGGCTATATTGATCATGATATTGGTATTACCTATAGTGCTTTTAGCCTTATTTATAGGAATGATCGAAGAAAGCAATCTGTTTAAGATGGTTGTCAGGATGTTTGTGCTTCTGCATGGAAATTGGGCGAAAATGATGTTACTTCATATAATGCTTGCATTATTGAGCATGATTTTTTTATTTCTTTTGGCTTCTCCAGTTCTTTATCTTTTAATCGAAGCTTTAAAAATGTTTGTATACATGGATAATGCCTTTTATCAAACCATCTTAAGCCTGATATTTATATGGTCTATCGTTTTGGGTATAAGCCTTATTTGCCCGATTTTAACAGTGGGGCAGGCTTTATTGTATTTTAGTTTAAAAGAGATAAATGAAGCAACTCATTTAAGAGAAATGATAGCAAAGTTAAAAGTCAATTCTGAAAGTAAGTTTAACATTGAGTAACCAATAGATGCCTCTATTTAAACCACTGATCTTTATATTCTTAATCCAATTTACAGGATTTTTACATTTGGCTGCGCAGGTACCTAAGGACCCTGCCTATTTAAATGAAAATATATCAAAAAAATCATTTGACGAGATCCATTGGAAATCATTGAAAAAGGAGTTGAATTATAATGAGAAAGAACCGGAGTATAAGGAACAACAAAAAAGCTATTCTTTACCGTTTTCAATTAAAAGTATTTATGTAAAGTCTTTCTTATTTATTTTGGTAGCTGCGGTGTTGATTTACATTTTGATTAAATTATTCAGCAATCCCTCACTTAGCAATTCAAAAATTCCACAAACCGATTATACTATCGATACCATAGAAGAAGATATTCACGAGGCGGATCTGGAGAGTTTTCTTAAAGGTGCAATTGAAAGTAAAAACTACAAACAAATGATCAGAATTTATTATTTGATCATCATAAGAGAGCTTTCAAACAAGAAGATAATAACATGGAAAAAAGATAAAACGAATCATCAATACCTTCAGGAAATGACCTTGTCAGATGACTTTAAAATCTTTAAAGAATTGACCCATTACTTCGAGTTTATGTGGTACAGTAAAAAGTTATTCAGTGAACAGCAGTACCTGATGGTATCTGAACAATTCAATAAGTATATAGAAAAGTTAAATATGATTAGATAATTAGTTAATGAGATGGTGAAGGAAATGTTAAATTTTAAATGTTTAAAGTGCTGATTAAGAGCCGCAACTCCAAGGGTACCTATTCATTATCTTGTAATAGGACACAAGTGAACTGTTTCTTCAAACCTCGAACCTCTTACCTCAAACCGACTTACGAATGAAGTCCAATAATGGCATATATATATTTATTGGAGTTATACTGCTTTTAACAGGCATTTACTTTATTTATACCAACACAAAAACCTACACATGGTATGAAACCTATGACGGGGAGGATAAAAATCCTTTTGGAAATTATGTACTGGTAGAGCTTTTAAAAGGAAAAGTAAAATCTGATTTTGTACTAACTAAAACGCCCCTGGAGGATGAATTAAGGACAAAGGAAAAAGATGGCAATTATATATTTATTGGAGATAATCTGCCGCTGGATTCTTCGGGAAGCAAAACGTTATTAAAATTTGTAAAAGAAGGAAATAATGCTTTTATCGCAACTAATAACCCTCCGTGGGAATTATTTGAGAATTTACCTGCAAATGAATGTATAGATATAGAGGAAGAGGAAGTAGAGGACGACTACCAAATAGGGTTTGTAGAAGATACTATAGCGCGTTTTGATTTGACCCATCCGAAGTTAAAGCCGAAAAAAGAGTTAGTTTTTAATCATAAGATCAGACAAAAGGCTGCGAATTATAGATGGAATTACCTGGACAGCAGTTTCTTTTGTTCAATGGAGCCAAAAGTGATACTTATGGGCACCTTAAATGATACCTTAATTAATTTTTATAGTGTGAAATATGGAAAAGGTAATTTTTATTTTCACACCAATCCTATTGCATTCACTAATTATTATTTGCTGGAAGAGGATGGCAGACACTATGCTGAGAGCGTCTTTTCACATTTAAAAAAAGGCACAATTCATTGGGATGAGTATAGTAAAATGTTGAATTACTCTGCCGCATCTGAAAGAGTAGAGTCTCCTTTAAAGTTTATTTTGAGTGAACCAGGCTTAAGGACTGCTTTATATATTACGCTCTCTCTTATTTTGGTGTATATAGTTTTTTATGCTAAAAGAAAACAAAGAGTCATTCCGTTAATGGAATCTAATGCCAATTCTTCCCTGGAATTTACAGAAACGATCGGGAGGCTCTATTTCCAACAGCACAATCATAAAAAGCTTTGTGGCCAGAAAATGAAGTTTTTCCTTGGATTTATAAGAGAAAGATATAGTTTGGCCACCAATAACCTGGATACTGCTTTTTTTAACCGTTTAAGTTTGAAATCCGGAGTGCCTTTGAATAAAGTTCAGATAATATTCAATCAGTACCATAGAATCAAATCATTAAACGACATCACAGAAGATACATTAATTAATTTTCATCAGGCTTTAGAATTCTTTTATCAAAACTGTAAATAAAATAGAATGGAAGAGGATATTATTATAAATGAAGAAGTACAACCCCAAAATAAAGTAAGTCTTTTAGTAGATCAGATAAAAAATGAAATCCACAAGGTAATTGTCGGACAGGATGAAATGATAGATTTGATTCTGGCCGGATTGTTTTCAGGAGGACACATCTTACTCGAAGGTGTACCAGGAATAGCCAAAACTTTAACAGCAAAATTGCTTGCCAAAACCATCAGCGTTGATTTTTCGAGGATTCAATTTACACCTGACCTGATGCCTGCTGATGTTTTGGGAACTTCCGTTTTTAATCTTAAAACTTCAGAATTTACCTTTAATAAGGGCCCTATATTTTCTAATATAGTTTTGATTGATGAAATCAACCGTTCTCCAGCCAAGACTCAGGCTGCCTTATTCGAAGTAATGGAAGAACTACAGATTACGACTGATGGAACAACTTATCAAATGGGTTTCCCTTTTATCGTTCTGGCTACTCAAAACCCAGTAGAGCAGGAGGGAACCTATAAATTGCCGGAGGCACAACTGGACAGGTTTTTATTCAGAATTAAAATGCAGTACCCATCTTTACCAGAAGAAATTGCCATTTTGAAAAAATTTAAGGAAGATTTCACAGGAAAAGCAGTAGAGGAGGTAAATAAAGTTATAGGAAGTGAAGAAATTAGGTTTTGCCGTGAGTTTGTAGAAAAGGTTCATATCGAAGATGAACTCCTCGATTACATCGCGAGGATAGTTTATACTACAAGGAATAATGGAGATTTATTTTTAGGAGCTTCTCCAAGGGCTTCTTTAGCCATAATGAAGTCAGCAAAAGCAATAGCAGCAATAAGAAACAGGGATTTTGTTACACCTGATGACATCCGTTTTGTTTCCTTTCCTGTATTGAATCACCGGGTGATTTTAACTCCGGAAAGAGAAATGGAAGGTTCTGAAAGCGAGGATATTATAAGGGAGATAATCAAAGGAATAGAAGTGCCACGATAAGCAAATTTTCTTTCACTTTAATTTCTTTTTATCAAAATACTCCTCAACTAATGAAGGATCTTTTTAGAAATTTATATTTAACAACACGTTTTTTTATTCTTTACGGAATAGTAATTCTTGCCTTTGCAATTAGTTTTGCTTTTGATGTCATTTACCCATTTGCCCAGCTTGCCTTTTTGGTAGTTTCTTCCATTGTGGTAACGGACGTCATCTTACTTTTTAGAAAGGAAGGCAAGCTTTTTTGCGAAAGATCTATGTCAAAAGTATTGTCCCTTGGAAGCGACAATACCATTGAAATCGAATTGGAAAATAAAGGAAACCAGTCGTTCTTTATCTCTGTGGTCGATGAACTGCCTTATCAACTTCAGTTAAGAGATTTTCACATTGATTTTAAATTATCTCCCAGGGAAAAAAGAGCAATAACCTATACGATTCATCCTACTATAAGAGGGGAATATGAGTTTGGAAAAGTGAATGTTTTTATGTCTACTTTCCTTCGACTCGTACAAAGAAGAATTCCTTTTCCTCTAAAAAAAAACATTGCTGTTTATCCTTCCATTATTCAAATGAAGCAATTTGAGCTTAAGGCATTTGACAAAATATCAAATCAGGTGGGGTTAAAGAGAATCAGAAGGATAGGCCAAAGCAGCGAGTTTGATCAAATCAAAAGTTATGTAATGGGAGATAATTTTCAAAGTATAAACTGGAAAGCAAGTAGCCGAAGAAACGAATTAATGGTTAACCATTTCGAGGACGAAAAAGCCCAAAATGTGTATTCTGTTATTGATAAGGGAAGAGTAATGAAGATGCCCTTCAATAATTTAAGTCTTCTTGATTATGCAATCAATACAAGTCTGGTAATTTCAAATGTGTCTTTAAAAAAAATGGATAGGCCAGGTCTAATTACTTTTTCTGAAAAGATAAATACCACCATAAAGGCACAACATACGCGTAATCAGTTAAAATTTATTCTTGATGCTTTATATAGAGAAAAGGAAGGATTGATGGAGTCGAACTATGAACTTTTATATACAACAATAAGAAAGTCCATTACCAGCAGAAGCTTACTTATCTTGTTTACTAATTTTGAAAGTCTTTATGGGCTGGAAAGAGTAATGCCGGTTTTAAGAAAGCTTAACAAACTTCATTTATTGGTAGTTGTATTTTTTGAGAATTCAGAAGTTGTTGAGTATAGCAAGGCGACAGCAGAAAGTTTGCAGGATATTTATAACAAAACAATCGCTCAGAAATTCCTCTCGGAGAAACGGCAGATTATATATGCTCTAAATCAATTTGGAATTCAATCCATTTTAACCAAACCCCAGGAGCTGGCGCTGAATACAATAAATAAATATTTGGAATTGAAGTCGAGAGGGATGATATAGCTTATTTTAAGTAAAAAAACTAAATCACTTGACTTTGTTCTATTTAAATTTATAAATTGACAAAAATAAAACTTATAAAAAATGGAAACAGTACAACCAATCGACAGTTCTTTTGATTCTCCTAGTCAGATAACACTTACAAATGATGATTTTGAATATTTGAATTCTATTCGAAAATGGACAAGATTTCTTGCAATATTAGGATTTATATTTGTGGGATTAATGGTTATAGGCGGATTTTCAATTGGATCAATATTTTCTGCATTAGGTCCTAATGCAGGTACTATGCCTATTCCATCAGCCATCTTTGGAGTATTATACTTATTTTTTGCAGCCATTTATTTTTTTCCTATTTTATATCTTTATAGATTTTCTTCCAATTTAGGATTGGCATTAAATGGAGAAAATAATATAACTCAGGCTTTTGCATACTTAAAGTCACATTACAAATTCATTGGAATTCTTGCAATAATAATAATGGGCTTATATGGGATGGTTCTTTTAGGTGTTTTAGTCGGATTAGCTTTTAGATAAGAAAATTATTAGCCTTGTAATAAAAGAAGGAGATAAAGTTATTCCTTCTTTTATTTTGAAAAGTTTACTCTTCCAAATGCTCCAAACTATTATAGGTTTCTATGTTAAACATTGATCCTGTATGATTGATAACATAGAGTCCCAGGTTTTTATGAGCAAATTGATCCATACACTTTAATTCATAATTAAGCATTACACATAGGAAAATCCGCATTGCTCTTCCATGCATGCAAATTAGTATGGTTTCTTCATCTTCACGGGTAAGAATCAGGTCGAGAAATTTTCTTAACCTTTCAGCGACAGCATTCGGGCTTTCTCCACCTTCGATACAAAGTTCGGTCTGTCCGTTTTTCCAGCAATTTACTATGTTGACATAGTAATCATTTTCGTCTTCGGTGATTTTTATTTTCTCTTTTATTCCCCAATGAATTTCATTTAACTCCGGGTGAATTTCATGTTTATGGCCATCTTTAATAAAGCCTTCAACGGATTGAATGCTTCTTTTTAACGCTGAGGTATAAACTTTATCAAATGGAATACTTTTATATACTTTGTAAAATGCCTGAGCTTGAGCTCTGCCTGTTTCATTAAGATCTGAATCTACTCCACCGCCCTGTACTATATTTTGAAAGTTAAAATCTGTTTGTCCGTGTCTTATGAGGTATATTTTTTTGCTTTTCAATTTTCTTATATTTTTGTCAACTTCAGCTTGCAAACTAATTGATTTTTGATCAAACACCTAAACGAATGATAAATCCGGAAGTTACTATAGAAAAGTTAAACCAGTTTTCTAAAGGCTCAATGGCTGAACATCTGGATATAGAAATCACTGAACTTGGAAGTGATTATATAGTTGCCAAAATGCCGGTAAATCATAAAACCAAACAGCCCCTGGGACTATTACATGGAGGAGCGTCAGTTGCTTTGGCTGAAACACTTGGCAGTGTGGCAGCTTTTTCCTGTATTGATACTTCAAAGCAACAGGCAGTAGGTCTTGAAATAAATGCAAACCACATTCGAAGTGTGACAGAAGGTTTTGTTTATGGAAGAGCCGAGCCACTTCACATCGGGCGTGCAACCCAAGTTTGGGAAATTAAAATTAAAAATGAGCAAGGAAAGTTAGTCTGCGTAAGTAGGATTACTGTGGCCGTTCTGGATAAAAAATAAAAATGAGTACTGACTTAAGTGGCGAAAAACTTCCAATAAAATATTCTATTAGAGATACTTTTCAGGCTTTATACAATACCTCCGTAAAACTGGATCTTCCCGTAGCAATTTGGAAATTACCTAACCAGACAGCGTGGGAACTGATTATTGGAGAAAAAACAATAGAATTAGATAGTCCCCAAATTGAATTACTTGAGCCAGGATTTATTGTCAATAAATTCCGGAATAGAGGATTGAAAAAATCTTTGTTCATTAAAGCCAAATTTTATATATCAAATGATTTTATTGATTATTCTTTAATCGAAACATTACTTGGAAAAACCTTTACTGAATTTTTTTATAAAGAACTATCTGCCATAAAAAAGCGGATTCAATTCAATATCTATCTCATAGAAAATAAAAGAAACGAAACCTTGGAATTTAAAAACAGGGTGGAAAGAGCTGTGGAAGAAATTAATCAAGGGGCTTTTCAAAAGGTTATTTTATCGCGTAGAAAGGAAATTAATTTCTCTGAAGAAGTTGATCATATTAGCATTTTTGAAAAACTTTCCCAACAAAATGGCAATGCCTTTACTTCTTTGGTATCCATTCCTGAAATAGGGGTTTGGATGGGTGCTTCTCCTGAAACTTTAATCTGCATTAAGGATAATATATTTAGTACCTGTTCTCTTGCAGGCACACAACAATTCAAAGAAAATGTCAGGTTAAAAGATGTTCTATGGAGTCAGAAAGAAATTGAGGAACAGGCATTTGTAAGTAGGTACATCATTAATTGCTTTAAGAAAATTCGTTTAAGAGAATATATTGAAGAAGGTCCTAAAACAGTTCCGGCAGGAAAACTTTTACACCTTAAAACAGAATTTAAGGTAGACATGGAAGAGGTGGATTTTCCGATATTGGGGACTCAAATGCTGGAATTACTTCATCCAACTTCTGCAGTTTGTGGAATGCCTCATGAACCCGCTTTTGAATTTATACTTTCTCAGGAAAACTTTGACAGGGAATTGTATGCCGGTTATCTGGGCCCTGTTAACATCAATAATTCCATTGGCGTTTTTGTTAATCTTAGATGCATGAAAATAGAAGGGCAAAAAGCAATCTTATTCGCCGGAGTGGGAATTACTGAAGACTCGGATGCTGAAAAGGAGTGGCTGGAAACGGAGATGAAATTCGGGACTTTACTCAATGTTCTGTCAAATTAATTTGATAAAACATTGGATTTGATCTGACAGGTAACGAATAATACCTTTGGCTTTTCTATTTTTGCCTTGCTAAAAATATAGACTTTGATCTATCAACCTATAATAAATATTGCAGAGATTTTTGCCAGGAAAGATGTTAAAAACATTATTATCTCTCCCGGATCAAGAAGCGCTCCGCTTACGTTGGCTTTTGCCCGACATCCTGAAATAAAAACCAAGGTAATTCCTGACGAACGATCTGCAGCATTTATTGGATTGGGAATGGCGTTGACTTCAGAAAGACCTGTGGGGCTAATTTGCACAAGTGGTTCCGCGGCTTTGAATTATTATCCTGCAATTGCCGAAGCCTATTTTCAAAAAATACCTTTGTTGGTGCTTACTGCTGACAGGCCTAGAGAATGGATCGGCCAGCAGGACGGTCAAACTATATTTCAGAACGAGATCTTTTCCAGACACATCAAAAAAAGTTATGAACTTCCTTCTGACTTTGATCATAAGGATGCTGTATGGTATTCGGAGAGGATAATTTCTGAGGCTATTAATCTTGCCAATGAAGAACCTAAAGGGCCTGTGCACATTAATATTCCTTTGCGAGAACCGCTTTATCCAACTAGTAAAGAGGAAATTAAATATGAGGAGCAGGTAAAAGTAGTTTCTGTATCGGGTTTTAATCTTCAGCCTTCCGAGATTGAAGTTGAAAGTTTTTTGAATGCTTTATTAACAACCGATAAAGCTTTAATCGTTTCAGGACAGGCTTGGTGGAAAGCAGAAGACAAACAATTACTTGATGCATTTACCAAATCCACAAATATTCCAATTATAGGCGATGTCCTTTCCAATCTTCATTCCATTGATTCTGTGATTAACATTGCCGATGTTTTTTTAACAGGGAAAAAGGATGACGAATTAAGGTTATTGCAGCCTGATCTATTGATTACATTCGGTGATTCTGTCATTTCAAAGAACATTAAATTATTCTTGAGGAAGTGCAAGCCAAAAGAACATTGGCACATACAGGAAGCAGGCGTTTACCCGGATACTTTTCAATCGGTGACAAAAATAATCAGGCTTAAGCCTGTCGTTTTTTTCAATGCGCTTTTAACTGCGCTTAAAAAGAAAGCTGTTAATAACCCATTGGTCGGAAACTATCAAGATTTGTGGCTTAAAGAAAATGCTTCTGCAACGGTTGTTTTGAAGGACTTTTTCTCAACTAAGGCCTTCTCTGAATTTGAAGCGGTAAAAAATGTAATCGAAGAATTACCTGAAAATTGTTTACTGCATTTATCCAATAGTATGCCTGTTCGATATGCCAATTATATCGGTTTAAAAGGAAAAGGAAGAGTTACGGTCTACGCCAATAGAGGTACCAGTGGAATTGATGGCTGCTCAAGTACTGCCGTGGGCACTGCATTTACCGTAGATAAACCTGTTGTCCTTTTAACAGGCGACATGGCTTTTTTCTACGACCGAAATGCTTTCTGGCACAACTATCCGCTTCCCAACTTAAGGGTTATAGTACTCAATAATCATGGCGGGGGCATCTTTCGATTGATTGATGGGCCTGCAGACCTTCCTGAAAGGGAAGAATACTTCGAAACTTTTCAAAAATTAACCGCAGAAAATACTGCAAAGGACTTCAATCTGGATTATTATTTTTGTAGGGAAAGGGTTGAATTGGAATCTACTCTCAAAACCTTTTTTAAACCATCGCAAAAAGGAAGAATTTTAGAGATTGAAACAGATAAAAGTATTAACAGACAAGTTTTTAACGATTTTAAAAGTTTCTTCAAGAACAGAAATTAACACATTTACAGTCAAATATTCATTACTATGTCAAATCAACGAAACTGGACAACTTTAAAGGAATACAAAGAGATTCTCTTTACCTATTATGAAGGCATTGCAAAGATCTCTATAAACAGGCCGCAGGTTCACAATGCTTTTACTCCGCTTACTGTATCAGAAATGAGTGATGCTATGGAGCTTGCACGTCAGAATCCTAATGTAGGTGTGGTTATTCTTACCGGCGAAGGCGGAAAAGCTTTTTGCAGTGGTGGCGACCAGAGTGTTAGAGGGCATGGAGGATATGTAGGTACGGATCAGGTACCTAGGTTAAACGTGCTTGACCTTCAAAAACAAATCCGATCCATACCGAAGCCGGTTATTGCAATGGTGGCAGGATGGGCCGTAGGAGGGGGGCATGTGCTTCATGTGGTGTGCGACCTTACCATTGCTGCGGAAAACGCCCGCTTTGGACAAACAGGCCCTAAAGTAGGAAGTTTTGACGGCGGGTTTGGTGCAAGTTATCTTGCCCGAATTGTGGGACAGAAGAAAGCAAGGGAAATATGGTTTCTGTGCGACCAATATGATGCCAAAGAAGCCTTGGACATGGGTTTAATAAACAAGGTTGTGCCTTTGGAGCAGTTGGAAGACGTGACGGTAGAATGGTGCAAAAAAATCTTAATGAAAAGTCCTATCGCACTTAGAATGTTAAAGTCTTCTTTTAATGCGGAACTGGATGGACAAGCAGGGATCCAGGAATTGGCAGGAAATGCTACTTTATTATACTATTTAAGTGAAGAAGCGAAAGAAGGTAAGGATGCTTTTATTGAGAAGAGAACGCCGGATTTCTCTAAGTTCCCTAAATTTCCGTAGTGGTATCTTTTTCTGAGTAGGAAGATGAAAGTGGGAAGTGGGGAGATCATGAGTCTTAAATATCTTACTTCCAACTTCCTGCTTTCAACTTCCCTCTTCTATCTTATTTTCTTTTCTCTTCTAATAAATTAGTTGCTTTTGCAGGTGTAGTTTTCTTCGTCGCAGTATCTACTGTCATTAAAGATTGAACAATAGAGAAGTGAATGTAAACCGTTAAGCTAATTATTAAACTAATTTGAAATATTCTTGAAAAACTGTTTCTTAAAATCGACATTTCGTTTGCTGGTTATTTTAAATTTATTTTCCATAAGTAAATATTTAAAGAATAGGGTAGTAAATATTTAATCGCTGATTTAGAGAGGATAAAACTATGTATTTTATACAAATGTAAAAATGTCAGGTAATAAAAAATGTGATTTTATTGATATTCCAGGAAAAAGAATTTCCTTTTCGAATATTCTATCTTCTTCTTTTTTAGGCGATAACCTGAACACTTATTATCAAAACACTTTATCATTTATCCGAGATTGGTTATCAGGAAAAGAAGTTTTTGACTTGCAGACTTCCGGTTCCACCGGTGTACCTAAAGTAATTACTGTTTCACGTGCTCAATTGACCTATAGTGCTTTAGCATCTGCCAAGGCCCTTAATTTACTTCCCGGCTATTCTGCCTTGGTTTGTTTAAATACCAAATATATCGCCGGGATAATGATGATGGTGAGAAGCTTGGTTACTGGAATGAAAATGAGGATTATAGAACCTTCTTCCAATCCCCTTGAAACCCTTTCTGCATCTGATAATTTTGACTTTACAGCGTGGGTTCCGTTGCAGATGGAAAAAGTTCTTGACTGTCTTCCTGAGAATGAAGTTCTATTAAACAAATTCAAATGTATAATCGTTGGCGGAGCACCTGTAAGCGCTAGCCTCCAGTCAAAAATAAATAACATTACAGTTCCTGTATACCTCACCTATGGAATGACAGAAACATTATCACACATTGCTCTTCAAAAGTTAAATGGCCCGGATGCCGATGACTATTTCCAGGCTTTGGATGAGGTAGAATTAGGTATTGATTCCCGTGGTTGCCTTACTGTTAAATCTCCTGTTACGCTTAATGAAACCATTGTTACTAACGACTTAGTGGAGTTGTTGGAAAGGAACAGATTTAGGTTTTTAGGTCGTCTGGATAATGTAATAAATTCAGGCGGCGTGAAGATTTTACCGGAAAAAATAGAGGCTTTGTTAGATGATACTTTTCTAAGACTGGGTTTGAGTCGCAGATTTTTCATTTTTGGAACACCAGATGAAAGGCTTGGAGAACAAGTTACCCTTTTTATAGAAGGAGAAACACTTTCGGAAGAAGAAAAATCTTTGACTTTTAGTGTCTTAAAAGCCAATCTTTCTTCCTATGAGATTCCTAAGGAAATAAGATTCATTAATTCCTTCATAGAAACGGCTACCGGTAAAGTAAACAGAAAAGCTACCGCCGAAATATAACTTTACCTCTCTAAGGTTTTTTAAAAGTGCTTTATCGGACGGATAATCCTTATTGTCCATTCATCCTATTAATCCCAATTCTGACTATTTACAGATCAAGCTTCATAACCAGATGTGGAAGTGCTGAATTTACGGTTTCAAATCCGAGTCTTTTGTATAAGTTAACGGCGGTATTTTCAGGAATTACGGACAAGCTTAGCTGTTTTATGCCGACATTTTTAGCATGATTAATCAAATTGATCATCAATTTGGTTCCTATGCCTTTATTTCTATGTTCATAGAGTACGGCAATGGATAATTCAGGGGTAGACGAATCTACATAACCAAAAGCTTTATCATTTTCAGAAAAAAACCTGTACCATGCAGCACCCAACAGTTCATGGTTTTCCGTTGACTCAGCTATCAATCCAAAATCTCCTTCGCGTCCCCAATTTTTCAGGTACTTAAATATTAAAGGATTGTAAATAATATCTTTTGGATAAACATCTTTATCTTCAGGTACATAAATAGATTGATAAAGCATTTCTTCCTGGAATGGTAGATCTGCTTTGGTAAGTTCTCTGAAAAAGAATTCCATACGTTGGATAGGTCTGTATTAATAATTGTGAATTTTTATTATACTGTTTTGTCTTTACTGCTTGTATTTCTGCTTATTATATAACTCGGTAAACTGAAAAGGTTAAAAAAATACCCTTGTAAGCACTAGAAATACTTAATGTTACAAGGGTAATTTTAACTCAACTACGGGATCATCAATAAACAACAATGAAAGAAAAAAACTCTAATCGTAAAATAATCTTCAAGCTTTTATATAATAGATTTAAAAGATGGTGATTATAATTATTAATAACCATATCAATCCGATCATATAAGTGAATGTCTTTATAAATATATGCGTTGAAAAAACTGTAGTAAGCAACTGTTTGCTTTCTACGAATGAAAATTTAATTCCCTTTAAATGTTTTACTGCATTTATAAATATTGTTATAAATGAATAATAAAAAGTAGAAAATTTAGAGGAATCAAACTCTATTTCCTCATTGGAAAAATTAGAATCGGGGTAAGACCTTAAGCTCTTCATATTTGTAAAGTTTTTGCATAGATTGGTTTTAAATTTAGTAATCCTCAGAACCTAATCCGGCTCCTCGATGATATTGTTATTTATTTATTTTCTGTTTATCTAATCTCAGATTCACTTCCCACTTCCAACTAAAAAAGTTAACGCTTTATGCTCTTTCACTTCCTAATAGTATATAAAGCGTTAACTGTTAACTTATCCTCCTACGCCGCTTCCGCCCCTTTATTTATAGCACTCTCCTCATTTTTCTCTATATTTTTTCTTTTACCTTCCTGGCTCAGCCTTTTCTTTAGCGCTGTGATGGTATAGTCTTTAGCCTTGACCGAGTCCACAGATTTGTATATCCTTTTTCCGCTATCCATGATGTCTGTGATCTGCTCCCACAATTCGTTCAGCACTACAATGTTTGTCCTTACATGATTTTCGCGCTCATCCATTTTTACATTTTGAGCAAGATTATCATCTTTAATTGCTTTTTGAAGGTTCCCGATCTCTTTCCGGGCATCTTCGGAATATCCTTTGGTTTTTAAAGCTTCAAAGTTATTATCCACATTTTCCAGTAAGATCTTTAAATTGTTTAAAGTAGCCTCTACGTTTCTACTTGTAATCTTTGCTCTTACTTCTTTTATTCCAAAATCTTTTGGCGCAATGGTTAAGTTTCCCGATGCTCTGTTAGCATATCCTTCAAGTCTATTTAAAAGTGGTCTTAATCCCACCAGGTTTGAGTATATCCTTTCAGTGATTACACTTAGCTCTTTGGTGAGTTTAATCGGATTAATTAAGGATTCTACAGCTTCAAGCTTGCTGACATATTTTTTTAAGTATGTAGCATTAAAGTCAGGAGAATATTCTAAAAAGTCTTGTTGATCTCTTACAAAACTGTTTTTTACGAATCCACCTAATACAGGGATCTCCTCTATCCTTAAGTTAAACTTATATTTTTGCTTCATATTCTTCTTTCCTTAGTTTAGTGATTTATTTAATTCTTTCCTTTTAAAATATTTGCCTTTTCATCACCTGTTTTATAACTCATTTATTCAATTATGTTAGTAAAAGTCCTCTCTCAGGGAGAGAGGATTTAAATTCGTTCGTTTAATGGGACTTTAGCCGGAGGGCTGGTTGCTAAAATTCCTATTAAAACAGTAAATTTTCCTTTTATAATATAATTATGGGATAAAAGTAATATGAAATTATATTATTAAAAGTTTAAAACCCATAAAATGGTTTTCTATGTAGCTTATTCTTTTAAAAATGTAGAAAAGTAGCTCATTTATTAGTCATAGAATTAGATTTTAGAAGGATACAATAAGAATTTAAGAGTAGGAGAATCGAAATTGATAGCATTAAAAGTGGATTTTAAATGAATAAAGCCTACTTTTTGTTTAAGAATTAGATTTTTGAAGTATTGGATTGTAAGTATGAAGGGTAGAATAAAATCAGGTAAAAAAAATGTAACATTTTGATTATTTGAAAAGATTTGAAGCCTAAAAGGTTAAGAATATTGCATTTTTCATATGTAAGAAGGGGCAATCTTTGAGGTAAAAGTTTAAAACGGATGAATTATTTTTAGAAAATTAGAGGGGTAGATACTTATAATTATCTTTACAACCTTATTCGTTGCTTTATCAAGAGATGCAGATTCAATCAGATATTTCATTAAAAGACTACAATACATTCGGGATTAAAGCCAGTGCCAGATATTTTACTGAAGTCCAATCCCCGCAACAGTTACGAGAGCTCATTATTTCAGATCTTTATAAAAATAACCCTGTATTGATACTTGGAGGGGGCAGTAATATCCTTTTTACAAAGGATTTTGAAGGATTGGTTGTTAAGATGGGTATTAAAGGACTTGAAAAAGTAAAAGAAGATGAGAGCGAAGTATGGATCAAAGCCGGTGCGGGAGAAAACTGGCATCAGTTTGTTTTGTATTGTATAGAGAATGGATTGGGCGGAATAGAAAATCTATCCTTAATACCCGGAACAGTAGGCGCCGCACCAATGCAAAATATTGGCGCATACGGTGTAGAGATAAAAGAAGTGTTGGAAGGCCTGGAAGCAATGGACATTGCTACAGGAGAAATAAAATCGTTTAGAAATGACGATTGTCAATTTGGTTATAGACAAAGCGTATTCAAACACGAATTAAAAGGAAAGTATATAATAATAAGTGTGACCTTCCGATTACAGAAAAAGCATACCTTCAATGTTTCTTATGGAGCTATAAAAGATACCATTGAAGCTATGGGTATTAAAGAGTTATCTATTAAAGCAATAAGCGATGCAGTAATTTTTATCAGAAAAAGTAAATTACCCGATCCGGAGGTTATAGGAAATGCTGGAAGTTTCTTCAAAAACCCTGAAATACAAGAAGTAAAATACAATACTTTAAAAGAAACCTATCCAACTATTCCCGGTTATCCTACCTTACCAGGTTGGATCAAAGTTCCCGCCGGATGGCTGATAGAACAAGCCGGCTGGAAAGGTAAAAGAGTAGGAGAGACCGGTGTTCATAAAAACCAGGCACTCGTCTTGGTTAATTATGGTAATGCAAATGGAAAGGAAATTCAGCATCTATCCGCAGAAGTCCAAAAGTCAGTGAGGGAAAAGTTTGGGATCGACATAGTAGCGGAGGTGAACATTGTATAATGTGATAATGTAGTGATACGATAATGTGATGATGTAGTAGAAGGAAGTATAGAATGTTAAATTTTGAATGTTGAATTTTAAATGAAGGAATTGATATTTGTTTATTTGTAATTCGTCATTCGTCATTAATAATTCGTCATTAATAAATAGTAAATAATAGCAATGATAAAAGTAGGTGAGTATAATGATTTGATAGTAGAAAAGTTTGTAGACTTCGGTCTGTATCTTTTGGCAGATGGAGATTCCATTTTACTTCCCAAGAAGTACGTTCCCGAAAATATAGAGGTTGGTGATTCGATTAAGGTATTTATTTATACCGATTCTGAGGACAGATTAATTGCTACCACACTAAATCCAATAGCTGTGGTAGGGGATTTTGCCCCTTTAGTGGTTAAAGACGTGAACAATTATGGCGCATTTATGGAGTGGGGACTTGAAAAAGACCTTTTTGTTCCTTTCAAAGAACAGTCAAAAAGAATGCAGCCAGGTAAAAAATATGTTGTAAAGGTTTTATTGGATCCAAGAACGAACCGAGTAATTGGTAGCACCAAGTTATCCTTCTTTTTTAAGAAAAATGAAATAGAATTAAAGACCGGCGAAGAAGTGGATCTTTTAATTTATGATCAGACAGACCTCGGTTACCAGGCAATAATCAATGATAAGTACTCCGGAATGCTTTATTATAATGAAGTATTCAAAAAAGTAGAAGTAGGAAGTTACCTGACAGGATATGTTAAAAACATCCGGCCCGATAATAAAATAGACTTGACCATTAATAAAGTTGGGAAAGATTCAGTTGACGATGCCCGGGAGCAGGTTCTTGAAGCATTGAAAAAAAACAATAATTTTCTTCCTTTAAATGACGATAGCGATCCTGAACAAATAAAAAAGCAGTTGCAGATGAGCAAAAAGACTTTTAAAAAAGCCATTGGAGGATTATATAAAGAGAAATTAATCGAATTTGACGACAATGGCATTCGCTTAAAATAATTCCTGATGAAGTTGGATATTGAAAAGTTAAAGGAGAAAGCAGCTCAAAGAGAAGAATCTACCAAAAAGGTCTTCAATAAGCTCAAAAAGAGCAAACCTAAGGACCTTGACAAAGTATTTCATTCCCTTCATGAGGAAACGTTTGATAAGATAGATTGTCTGGAATGTGCCAATTGTTGTAAAACAACCAGTCCTATATTTTACCAACCAGATATAGAGCGTGCCGGTAAAGCTTTAAGGATGAAAGTTCCGGACTTTATTGCTCAATACCTGCACAAGGATAGTGACGGCGATTATGTATTAAATGAAAGTCCTTGTCCTTTCCTCGCCGGAGACAATACTTGTATCATCTATGAGAACCGCCCTACCGCATGCCGGGAATACCCACATACCAACCGGAAAAGAATGTATCAGATTCTCGACCTCACACTTAAAAATACCAGCATTTGTCCCGCCGTATTTCATATAGTGGAAGAATTAAAGGAGAAGATGGCTTAATAAAATAGTTTCGTTTTTAGAGAAAATCAATGAAGCGTTATAAAATCAATTTATGATTCTATCAATATATTTTGTTCAGGATACAGAATAATAAAACTAGCATCCTCAAAGAACCTTGCCAGATAAGCAGGAATTCTATCCTGATAATGATTATAAGAGATGGTTCCTTTTCTGGCGCTTATCACTATCAACAAGTCATTCTTTTTAAGACTTTTAGCAAAAGAAGGAAATTTTCCCCATTCTTCGAATATTTCAAAATTCGCTTTGGTTGTTGGTTTTAACGTATCATGTGATTGCTTCACCTTTTCTATTGAAGAATTTGAACAATAAAAAACCAAATCTGCTCCAATTTGTTTTGACAATGTTTTCATCTTTGTCATCCACAGTTTAAACCCTGATTCATACTCCACATGTGGGGGCAACACTAAACAGATACGGCTTAATGTGTTTAACGGTGAAATTATTTTAGTTACCAGGAACATTTGCTCAGACTTTTCGAGTAATACGTCCAGTATACTTCCGAAAATTTTGTCATGGGTACTTATTTTTCCGTTCCAACCTAGTACTACTTCCGTTATCAGTAATTCTTTTATTGCCCTAAGTATTCCGTTTGTTACATTCCAATCTACTCTTGTGACTATCTGAACACTATTATCAGAGGCAGACGCGTGTTTAATAGCATTTTCCATCCATTTGTTGCTCATCAATATTTTTTCCTTTGCTTCGTCATCATCTTTAACAACAGCCAAAGGATAAATAGGAAGTCTGGATTGAGGATCTTTGATCATTATAGCAAGATCAATGAGGTTTTCAATATTGGCAGGATTTGCAATAGGAACAAGTATTCTTTCAGGAGCTTCTTTTAATTCTGGTTTTTTATCGCTTTCGATTACGGCAAGTTTGCGCCCGTAATTTTCCGTTACAAATGAACTTACCAAACAAGTTATCAGGATTAATAAAATCGTTCCGTTTAACACATTTTCATTAACCAATCCAAGCTGAAAACCAATTAAAATGACAGCTAAAGTTGCAGCAGCATGTGCGCTACTAAGTCCAAACAGCAAATTTCCCTGAATGGATGAGTATTTAAAAATCTTCGTCGTAGTATAAGCAGCGAGAAATTTTCCCAAAAAAGCAACGCATATTAACGTACCAGCCACAATTAGTGCCTCAGTTCCCTGGAAAAGTACCTTCAGATCAACGAGCATGCCTACGCTAATAAGAAAAAAAGGAATAAATAATGCGTTTCCGACAAATTCTATTCTATTCATTAAAGCAGAAGTATGAGGAATTAATCTGTTTAATGACAACCCGGCTATAAATGCTCCAATAATGGGTTCTACCCCTGCAAGCTCAGCCAGGAAAGCAGCGGTAAAGATCATTGCCAAGACAAAAATATAATGAGAAGTATTTTCCCCTTTTACGTTCTTAAAAAACCAGGCGCCTATCCGGGGATATCCGTAAAAAATAATTAATGAAAATATAGTTAACGAAACAATAAGTTTTATCCAAAACATAGCATCCAGATTTCCTTCGGTGGATCCGGTTATTATTGCCAACACAAGCAATACCGCAGTATCTGTAATAATCGTACCCCCTACAGCTATCGTTACAGCCTCATTTTTTGTAATTCCCAATCTGCTGGCAATAGGATATGCGACTAAAGTATGGGATGAAAACATACTGGATATCAACAAGGAAGAGGAGAGTTCAAACTCTAAAAAATAGTAACATACTGCCGAACCTATCGAAAAAGGAACAAGAAAGGTCAATGCCCCAAAAACTAAGCTTTTGTTTCTGTTTTTCTTAAACTCATTAAGATCCAGTTCGAGCGCCGCAAGGAACATAATATAAAGCAAACCAACGGTACCAAAAAGAATGATACTGCTGTTTCTTTCCAATAGATTAACGCCATGAGGCCCGATAATTACGCCGGCCAGGATAAGCCCAATTATGCTCGGTATTTTAAATTTATTTAGAACAAGCGGAACAAGTAAAAAAATAAATAACACCAGCGAAAATATTAGCACTGGATTATTTAAGGGCAATGAAAAATCAAAAAGTAATATCATTAGTCAAGGTTAGCGTTGTTTCAAAAATAATAAATGAGAAGCATTAATAGTTATCAAAATCTTTTTCTAAAATCCCTTAAAGAAGCTTTATAAATAACATCCTGTTTTTGATTCCTTACGTGAATGTTATGAAAAACTTTATACAAATGGAAAAAATTATACAATTATCAGGAATAGTATTTTGCATAATACTATTTTCTTTTGTCGCAAAAGCACAAGATGCGGCGGACAGTGTTTTTTATGATCAAAATACTACGGAAGATGAGCTGGACACAGCTTTGGTTGAAGATGAGCTATTTGAAGAAACTGACGTGGATACCACGGTAGAGGAAGCAGAAAGAATGGAAAGGGAAAGTGAGGAAGAAGCGGCCCGATTAAAAGAAGAAGAAAAGGCAGCCAAAGAATCTTTGAAAGCGTCCAAAGCTGAATTGAAAGCGATTAAGGCAGAAAAAAGAGCGCGTAAGGCCGAAAGAAAGGCAGAAAAAGCAAAAAAGAAAGCCGAAAGGGAAAAAGAAAAACTTAACAGGTCGAAATAGGCTAACCTTGAGAACAAACTTTAATTGTCATTCTCAAGCGGAATTTCTGGCGAACTGATAAAAAGCGATTGCTTAGTTTTAGAATATATTTTCCTTCATTATGACTAAACTTAAAGTGTAAATCATTTTTAGTTTTAACAGTAACTATTGTCAACTTATTTCAGGAAGGGTCAAGCTGCCATGGATAGCAGAACCTTGGAGGATGACAGAAGGATGATTGGAGGAAGACTGAAGAGACATCGCTATAAGGTCACTATAATGTCGCTATAAGCTCACTATAACCTTATACAAGAAGGGAAGGATTACTCCTTTTGAATGAAAGCTGGGAAGTTAGAATCCAGGGTTTCAAATTACAAAAAAGTACTCAATACTTGAAGAACATCTTGATCTTTTTTGGAAATCAATAGGCATTTTTATTTCATATGTATATAATTTGTTTTTTAGTTGCCACATGGATTCGCACGTTATTCATCCTCATTGGGTGAGCTTTTTGCTCATGCTCATTTGATGTTGAAAAAAGGATTCCTATCGTTTAGGCCCGTTCTCGTTATTTTTATAATATTCAGCAACTTCAGCAATCAATTTGTTGTGGCCGGTTTCAAGGATGTTCATCTTGAAATTCGTAACCTTATTCAATAAATCCTGAAGGTTTTTTTCTGTGATCATTTTATCATATTTTCCTAAGAATACCTCAAGTATTATTTGATGCCGATTTAGGAAAGAAGAAATAATATCCATATCGAATTTTAACGCCCTGAATACCACCCAGGAAAAATAAACCCGTGCTCTTTTTTCTTCAGTATCCATTTGAGTTTCGGCAAACTTTAAAAGACTTTTGTCTACCAGACGAAAAGCGCGGATAAGTCTTACAAACCTTTTAAAAAGTAAGGGATCATGAATGGTCTTCTTAAATAAAACCCTGATCCAATAAGGATAAGTGGCCAGGCTATACCAAAAACTTGTTTTGATACCGTCAGGTGCTATTAAAATAATTCTTTCAATCTGATCAGGAAACTTTTCGAGGATGGCTAGTACAAATTTTCCACCCATGCTATAGCCGACGAGAGAAAAAGATCGGATATGATGTTCCGTTAAAAAAGCAGAAATCAATGCTCCCCAAAATTCTTTGGTCAGATAGGGAGCCTGCTCGTTCCACAGGCTTTTACCATGGAAAAATAAGTCAAAATTATAAAATGTATATTCCTCAAATACTTTTTCAAAAGGTCTGAAAGAGGCTTTCGTTTGACCAAACCCATGAAAAGTAAGGATGCTTTTGGATCCCGAACCCCAAATGGAGTAGCAAATAGTTACATTCTTATAAGTAAATAATTTCTCCAATGAGCATGTCAATTAAGGCAGTTTACCATTCATCCGTTGTTTAAAAGGGTTCATCCTAATTTTTAAGGGATTGGGTAAATATAAGTTTCTTATACAATTTTCAAAGTATTTATTTTATGGGCTGAAAGAGAATTGCGTGACCTAAATGTTATAAAAAATAATTTTGAGAAACTTTGTAAATGAAAAACGTTTCCATAGTTTTGTGCTGTTGTTGTAGAAAACGAATGGAAGAAAACGATAAAAACATAGAAGTAAAGGAAAAAATTTTAAAGGAAGCCCAGGGACTTTTCTGGAAGTACGGGGTGAAAAGTGTTACCATGGATGACATTGCCAAACATCTGGGAATGTCTAAAAAAACGCTTTACCAGTTTTTTAATGATAAGGATGATATCATTTGTCAGATAGTGGACAGTTTTTTGAAAAGCAGGGAAGAGCAAATGGAAGCAGTAAGGTGTTCGGCAGAGAATTCTATTCAGGGAATGTTTTTAATGACTTGCCAAATTAAAGCATCTTTTGAGAATATGACGCCATCCTTATTGTATGAATTGAAAAAATACCATCCAAGAGCTTACAATATTTTTATTGATTATAAAAAAACCTGTATACAGGAATGTATCATAAATAATTTGAAAGCTGGAATTGAGTCAGGTGTATATCGGGAGAATATTGATGTAAGGGTAATGGCAAGAATGAGAATGGAACAAGTGGAAATGGGATTCGACCAGGCAGTATTCCCTTCTGCCGAATTTAAGTTAGAATATATTCAGGGGCAGTTGTTTGAGCATTTTGTGCATGGAATTACCACCTTAAAAGGACATCAACTTTTAAACGAATATAAAAATGGAAATAAAGAAAATTGATTTATGTAAAATAAAATATAATTAAGAACGACATCATCAAAGAAACTATAGATTGAAGGTTAAAACTTAAAACTTAAATAGATTAACAATTAAATTATGAAAAACAAAGCGTTATTATTTTTTGCGTTATGCATGTTTTCTTCCGGCTGGATACATGCTCAGGATGAAGGTGCCGGTAAAAGCTTTACATTGGAACAGGCCATAGAGTTTGCTTTGCAAAATTCTATAAATGTTAAGAATGCGGCCCTGGATGAAAGAATTGCCAAGGCTAAAGTTGGAGAAGTGAGAGCAACCGGTCTTCCTCAGGTAAATGGAGATGTACAATTGGTGCATAATAATCAATTGCCTAGGTTCTTTACTAATTATAGTAACCAGGGAGGCTTTATTGACCTTGATAGTTTGTCAAAAGCTAAATTGAAATCGTATGATGGGAAAACCATCGCAGTAAATAACATTTTTCAGTTAAAAAACTCTGGAGATGCTAAACTTTCCGTTTCACAACTGATCTTTAATGGATCTTATTTTGTTGGATTAAAGGCAGCAAAAACCTATAAAGAACTTTCTTCCAAGTCGACAGAGCAAACTAAGATTCAAACGACAGAAGCCGTGACCAAAGCTTTTTATTCTGTCCTTATTAATAATGAACGAATGAAATTATTTGATGCAAATATTGCGAGAGTTGATTCTTTATTAAGGGATACCAAAGCATTAAATGTAAACGGGTTTGCTGAAAAAATTGACGTTGACAGAATCAAAGTTTCTTTGAATAATTTAATTACTGAAAGAGAAAAGTTCAGAAACCTTCAGGATTTAGGGTTAGAATTGCTGAAGTTTCAAATGAATTTCCCCATGAATGAGGAGATAGCAATTGTCGGTAGCATTGAAAATATAAAACTAGACAGTGTTTCCCTTGAAAGTCCGGCGGTAACTTATTCTAATAGAATAGAATATTCTTTATTGGAGACACAGCATAAATTACAAAGGCTCAATGTTAAAAATAACTATGTTGGTTATTTACCTACTATTTCTGCCTTTGGAAATTTTGGATATTCAACCCAGTCTGCAACTTTTGAAGGACTATTTAGCACTCAAACAAACCCACTGCCTGAAGGCTTTGAGGAAGGAGGTATTGGGCGAGATAAATGGTATGCATATGAAATGGTCGGTTTAAGTTTGACTTTACCAATCTTTGATGGATTCAAAAAGCATCACTTAACCCAACAAGCCAAACTAGAGCAGGCTAAGGTTGAAAATAATTTTCAACAGCTAAAATCATCCATTGATCTTCAGGTTAATCAGGCCGACATCACGCTTAAAAACAGTATTAAAACAGTAAATGCACAAAAAGAAAATGTGGAATTGGCAACTGAGGTGGCCAGAGTTACGAAGATAAAATATCAGGCAGGCGTAGGTTCTAATCTTGAAGTAACAGAAGCCGAGTCTGCTTTGAGAGAAGCTCAGACCAACTATTATAATGCGCTTTATGATGCCATTATTGCACAAATTGATCTTGAAACTGCATTAGGAACATTAGTTAAATAACAATCATTAATTATAAATCAAATGAAAAATTATATATATCCATTTTTTGCCATCGCGTTATTATTAAGTAGCTGTGGTGGAGGTTCGAATGACAAACAAGCAGAACTTGAGAAGCTAAAAGCGGAACAAAAGGAAATCAATGAAAAGATAAAAACGCTACAGGCCGAATTGGCTAAGGATAAACCAAAGGACAATTCAAAGGCAACCATTGTTCAGACCACAGAAGTTTCGAATACTCCTTTTTCTCATTATTTGGAAGTAAGAGGAAGGATTGATTCTGACAAGAATGTGATGTTGACAGCCAAGTCTCCTGGTACTATAACTAAGGTTTATGTAACTGAGGGCCAGCAAGTTCAAAAAGGAAAAATCCTTGCTCAGGTGGAATCTACAATTATCGAGCAAGGCATTGCTGAGCTTAAGACCAATCTTGATTTTGCCACCAATATGTACAAGAAACAAGAGAAACTATGGGAGCAAAAGATCGGAACGGAAGTACAATATCTTCAGGCAAAAAGTACCAAAGAATCTCTTGAGAGCAAAATGGCATCCTTAAAGGAACAATTGGAGAATACGAGGATTATAGCGCCTTTTTCAGGCACAATAGATGAAGTAAATATTAGAGAAGGAGAAGTTGCGGCGCCAGGAGTTCCCGCAATAAGAATTGTAAATCCATCTGAATTTGAAGTGATGGCTGAGATTGCAGAAGCTTACATCACAAAGGTGAAAGAAGGTAATCCGGTAGTAGTCTACATACCTGATCTTAAAGACACAGTGAAATCTAAAATTTCTAATGTCAGCAATGTAATCAACCGGACAAACAGAAGCTTTACTGTGGAAGTGGATTTACCTGAGGCATTAAGTAAGTCTTTGAAAGCCAATATGATTGCACTTTTGAATATTGAAGACTATAAAAATAAAGAAGCAGTAGTAGTTCCAATTAATGTGGTTCAACACTCAGAAACGGATGGAGAGTACGTGTTTGTAGCAGTTGATGGTAAAGCTGAAAAAAGGACGATAAAAACCGGACAAACATATGGGAACTATGCAGAAGTATTAAGCGGATTAAGCGCGGGTGACAAAGTGATTGTAACGGGATACCAGGATTTGGTAGATCAGCAGGCAATTGCTTTTAATTAAATATATTTTAATCGTCTTGCTGAACTTGTTTCAGCATCTTATCCAATAAAGATTAAGATAAAAAAGTCAGGACGATTTCAAAAAACTTTAAAATATTAACTGAAATAAAATGAAAAAATCAGTTTTAAGTAACTGGGCGATTGACAACAAAACCAGCATTTATGTGATAACCATAATTATCACTCTTGCTGGCCTGATCGCCTATTCAAGAATTCCTAAAGAACAGTTTCCTGAGGTTGTATTTCCTCAGTTTTTTATAGTTACCGTTAATGATGGTACTTCTCCAAAAGATATGGAGAACCTGGTAACCAAACATATTGAAAAGGAACTGAAATCATTAGATGGAGTAAAAGAGATAACCAGCACTTCAGTCCAGGATTTTTCCAGTATAATTGTTGAATTCGATACGGACGTAGACGTTGAAGCAGCCAAGATTGAAGTTAAAGACGCAGTGGATAAGGCACGTCCTGAACTACCTACTGAGCTTACCGATGAACCTCAAGTGATAGAAGTTGATGTTTCTCAATTTCCAATCATGAATGTAAATATCGCAGGCGACATAGACCTCGATAAGCTTAAAGATTATGCAGATGATTTACAGGATAAAATAGAAGCATTGCCAGAAATATCCAGAGCTGATATGGGCGGAGCGCCAGAAAGAGAAATTCAGATTAACGTGGATAAATACAGGATGGAAGCTGCTGACATCACGATGTATGATGTTTGGAATGCCGTAAAGTCTGAAAACGTCAGTGGTTCTGCTGGTTTAGTTGCAATGGATGGAGTAAAAAGAACCTTGAGTGTTTCTGGTGAATTTACCGATCCCAATCAGCTTAAAAATCTGATTATCAGGGGAGCTACCGGAGCAACAGTATATCTAAAGGATATTGCTGAAGTAAAGGATACTTTTGAAGAGCAAGACAGTTATGCCCGTCTTGAAGGTAAGAATGTAATTACACTGGCCGTTATCAAAAGAAGCGGACAGAATTTAATTAACGCCTCAGACAACATCAGAGCGCTTATAAAAGATGCTCAGGAGAATAAATATCCTGATAATCTTGAAATTACAATTACCGGCGATCAAGCGGACTCAACAAGGGTAACGCTTCACGATTTGATCAACACGATTATTATTGGCTTTATACTGGTAACCATTATTTTGATGTTTTTCATGGGAACCACGAATGCAGTTTTTGTCGCGCTTTCTGTACCACTTTCTATGTTCATCGCCTTTATCGTGATGAGCGGGTTTGGTTTCACTATGAATATGATGGTATTGTTTTCCCTGCTATTGGCGCTTGGAATTGTAGTAGATGATGCCATTGTGGTTATTGAAAACACACATAGAATATATGATAATGGAAAAGTACCTATAAGGATTGCTGCCAAAAGAGCTGCAGGAGAAGTATTTCTGCCCGTATTATCCGGTACGCTTACTACACTCGCACCCTTCTTTCCATTATTGTTTTGGCCCGGAGTAATGGGGGAATTCATGTTTTTCCTTCCCGCCACTTTGATCATCACGTTAATGGCTTCCTTGGTTGTAGCCTATGTAATGAATCCCGTGTTTGCCGTTGATTTTATGAAGCCACATCATCCTGAAGATGATAAGAAGCCAAAAATTAACAGAGGCTTTAAGATTGTAACCATTGTCTTTGCAATAATTGCCTTTATCTTTTATGTATCAGGGTCCTTTGGAATGGGCAATCTGACAGTTACCATGTACCTGATATATCTGCTAAATAAGTTTGTTTTGGTTAGAATGATCAAACATTTCCAGGAGAAAATCTGGCCAGCCGTCCAAAGTGGTTATGAAAATGTGTTAACCTGGTCTCTAAAGAAATCAAGGCCGGTATTGCTCCTGATAGGAACATTTCTACTACTGGTATTCTCAATAGTTTTATTGGGAATTATAAAGCCAAAAGTAGAGTTTTTCCCAACCGCAGATCCTAATTTTATTTATGCTTATCTAAGTCTTCCTGTCGGAACGGATCAAGCTTATACGGATTCCATAACCAAAATAGTGGAAAAGAGGGTTACGAAAGTAGTAGAAACGAATAATCCAATTGTTGAATCCATTATCTCAAATGCCGGCGGGGTAGGAGTAAATGATCCTAGTGAAGGCTTTGATATGGGGATGAACCCTCATAAAGGAAAGGTAACGGTTGCTTTTGTGCCATTTGGCGAAAGAGATGGTAAAAGTACGGTAGAATATCTTGACAAAATACGGGAATCAGTTAAAGGGATTCCTGGGGCGCAGATCACTGTTGACCAGGAACAAGGCGGTCCTCCTGTAGGAAAACCCATTAATATTGAAATAACAGGAGACGATTATACAGAATTGATATTAGTATCTGAGAAATTTGAAAGGTATTTGGACTCTCTTCAGATAGGTGGAATAGAAGACCTGAAATCGGATGTGTCCAAAAACAAGCCGGAGATTACTGTTCAAATAGACAGGATAAAGGCCAATGCGGAAGGTATCTCTACGGAACAAATTTCTAATGCGGTCAGGTTTGCATTATTTGGTATTGAAGCTTCCAAGTTCAAAGATGTAGATGATGATTATCCTATTGTTCCAAGATTAAAAGAAGAACAAAGAAATGACATCCAGGCATTGATGAATTTGAAAATTACCTACAGGGATATGAATATGGGCGGGCAAGTGCGACAAGTTCCTTTGTCATCAGTAGCCGATGTTAAGTATTCTTCTACTTATGGAGGTATTAAAAGAAAAGATCAGAAAAGGATTGTTTCCCTTTATTCAAATATTTTAACAGGATTTACTCCAAATGAAGTAGTTGCTCAAATACAAGACGCGGTCAAGAGTTTTAATGTACCCGATGGAGTTGGGATTGCATTAACAGGTGAGCAGGAAGACCAAAAGGAGACCAGTGACTTCTTAATGCTTGCATTGCTGGTATCAACAGGGTTAATTCTAATTATCCTAGTTGCTCAGTTTAATTCAATTGGAAAACCTTTACTTATTCTGACTGAAATTATTTTCAGTGTGATCGGTGTACTTCTTGGATTTGCTTTATTCAACATGACCTTCTCCATTCTTATGACAGGAGTGGGAATTGTGGCCCTGGCAGGTATCGTGGTCAGAAACGGTATATTACTTGTTGAATTCACCGATGAGTTAATTATTCGTGGTCTACCTCTGGAACAAGCCATTGTAAAAGCAGGAAAAATTAGGATGACGCCTGTATTGCTGACTGCTACAGCCACAATGCTTGGCTTGGTTCCTCTTGCTGTCGGCCTGAATATGGACTTTGTTACATTGTTTACAGAGTTGAATCCTCACATTTATTTTGGAGGCGACAATGTTGCTTTTTGGGGCCCTCTTTCATGGACTATAATTTTTGGGCTTGCATTTGCAACTTTTCTAACGCTCATTCTTGTTCCATGTATGTATCTTATCCTTGAAAAGAGCAGGGAAAGATTGTTAGGCAGAAAGAGGAAGTTGGAAGAAGTACATGAAGAGGAAATTGAATACGAAACAGCAGATATCATTTAATGAATTAAATTTGAAAAATAAAAAAGGGGAGCAGGATTAAATACTGCTCTCTTTTTTATTTCTTTTCAATATGAAGTTTCTTTTAATAATCTCTTAATAACCCCTCACAGAGAATTGTCGTCGAAATCCTTCTTCCTCTATTATTTTCTTTTTTCCCCTGAATTTTAAAATAAGTGAAGTGTTATATCCGTCTCGTAGCATTGCGACTTTAATAATAAAAAATGAATAAAATGATTGTGATATTGATTACAGCTTTAATATTTGTTCTGATTGATTTATATGTTTTTCAAGCCATAAAAATAGCTGTATCGGATTCTTCCCTTTTGATTAAAAGAATAGTAATCGGAGGATATTGGACAATAACTTTAGCGACCCTTGGACTGTTTTTCCTGTTCAACTTTGGAGATCCTGATGCTTTGGGACCAAAAACCAGAACTTTTATCATTACAGGGATTGTTTCCAACTATTTTATTAAACTTTTCATTGTTCTGTTCCTTCTTATCGATGATTTAATAAGACTGGGAAAATGGATATATCAAAACATATCAGGGATCACTTCAACAGAAACTCCCTCTGTAATTCCTTCAGAAGGAGGAATAAGCAGGTCGGAGTTCTTAGTAAAAACGGGACTGATTGTATCGGCTGTTCCTTTTGTCGGAATAGGTTATGGTATATTGTCCGGAGC
>Ga0196965_1000248_pt1 | contig 37899 bp, 30 predicted proteins | sample S1_20metaG_FD_148668 | JGI IMG/M metagenome (GOLD analysis project Ga0196965, IMG submission 148668) | Soil microbial communities from Anza Borrego desert, Southern California, United States - S1_20 | ecosystem: Environmental > Terrestrial > Soil > Desert | place: USA: California | collected...
CTCGCCCTAATTCTTGCATGGCTGAAATCAACTGGGGGTCTTTAATCAGGTCGCTCATTTTCTCTCCATAAGTTGCCGTATTGTACGGCTTGAAAATAAGCGGTTACACGGATTTATTTACACCCTCGAAAAAACTGATTTATTCAAAACGCATCAAAAAACGAACGCTTCGATTCGTTTGGCCGGTGTCATTTTGCCTGAGCCAATCTGCATTGACTTTTACGTCAGCTTTCCAATACTATGCGCTCATCCTTTGACGTTCAGTAGCGAATGGACTCCCATTTCAGAAATCAAAAACATGGCAGTTATACAAAACATCACAAGCAAGCTGGATATGGTCTTCGACTGGTGACATGCAGAGTAAAGTGCTGAGTTCTTCACACCAGTCAATACCTGACTTTCCGAACAATATGATAGCGAAAGTCTGGCTCGCTTCTTCCGAGATCCGTTATAAGTCATATCTGCTAAGACCTGATATCCATCCCTAGTTTCTAAAATCAAACAATCACAAAGGAATGTTTATGCCCATTTCATCAAAGATCCCCGATATGCATATCTGCCCGATGGTTATAGGCAACATATCCCATGTTGACGGTTATATCGTTGCAAATTGTTTTGCATGATGACTGAAGACTGAGGAGAACAGTACATGCTCACTATTAAGCCAAACCAGTTTGATCAATTCTTACAACATGATCCCGAACGCTTCATCGACCATTTGCTGAATTTCATTGCTGAAACTATGCCTGATGAAATACGGGGCATTCCGCCGCACTTGGTCAGGGAACAGATCAGGGTCGCTATTGCCCGTGCCAGGAAATACGGTTTGACTAAAGATGAACAGGTGATGGGCTTTGTCAGCGTGATGTTTGAAATAGCTCCCAACTTCGATGAAGAGCCTGTTTTACAAAAGATATTAACTAACACCCGACTCAGTCCTTCAGAGCGCTGGGAAGCGCTGTTTGCCGATACGCCTGAACTTAATGCGGCTTGGGAGCGCGCGGCCCACCCCAAATTTTACGACGCCAATGCCTGGATTGAATCGGGTAATTAATTACCAGCAGGGAACTAAGCGATGGGCCAATACTTAAATCGCATTGAAGACGATACCGCTACATCTCTCAAAAAAGCTGAAACGGAACTTGCCAGACTTACCCAAAGCAAAGAATGGCAGACAACCAAAACTACTGCTGATATTGCCGGCATCGCTGATCCGTCACCCACAGCAGATACGGTATCGTTAGGCATGAGTGTTGCGGAAGGTGATTGGCTGGGGGCTTTTCTGTCCGGTGTCAGCTTCGTGCCTTATCTGGGCGATGCAGTAGCCAAACCTGTAAAAATTATCCGCACAACCGAAACGATTGCGGATATTGAAAAAAGAGCCGCCGCGCTGGCAAAAACCATCGACCATTACAAAAGTGCCGCAACTCGTATTGCTCAACGCAAAATGGCGGCAGCGGCTGAACGTGCCAGGCGTGCCAAGGAAGCGACTGAGAAATACGCAAAAAAAATGAAGTGTGCGACATGTCCAAAACCTAAACAATATGGTACGCAGTTACCAGCGCTAGGGAAGGGAAAGTGGACAGATGCAAAAGGCAATCCAGGTGAAAGAGGCAATTCACGCTGGACTTCGGACGATGGCTCCGTGTCGCTGGATTACAAGGAAGGTTATCCGGATTTTTCGACTAGCAGCCCGCCTTCACTTTACCCAAAAGGAGATGGCAAGGTCGAGATTGAAATGCAGGGTAGTGATAAGGATTTTACAACAGCCAGAAATGCCATGCGTAAGAAACTGGGGGATCCCAATTGGCCTGGAAACGGAAAAGATATGCCAAAAGGCTATACCTGGCATCATTGTGAAGACGGTGTGACTATGCAGTTGGTAAAAAAGGAAGTCCATGCCAAAGACGAATCAGGGGCTGCGCATACTGGTGGAGCAAGCATCGTTTTTAGCAAAAACACTCAATTTTAGGAGAAAAATATGGTTGATTTTGTACTTGAAAATATTAATTTTGATGTAATAGAACCTGGCGAGCCCATCAACGAGAAGGATTTGTGCGATCTTGAGGCAAAGTTAGGTACGCAACTTCCAGCACAATTGCGCAGTTATTATTTGCGCTGGAATGGTGGTTTGCCACGCCCAAGCAACATACCGCTTAATAAATCAGCCTGGGTACGCTTGTATTGGAAACCAGGGTCTGAAGCGGCTCGAGTTGGACCGGCTGCGAGCCTTCAGGAGTTTGCTGAGATTAACTCTTCCCCTGATATGGACTTTTTGCGTATCTGGAATGATTACAAACACCGTATTCCTCAAGATTGCCTGTGCTTTGCGTGTAATCCTGGGGACAGTCAGTTTTTAATTGGCATTAAGGACTATAACCTTGGCAAAATTTATTTCTGGCAGCGCGACTATCAAGCTGACATCGGCGCAGGTGAACTTCCCGGCTATGACAATATCGCCGATGTCGCCAATTCTTTTGTGGAGTTTCTGCTGGCGCTGCGTGAAGAGCCGGACGAGGGTGAATCGCTAGAAGCCTGGGTGCGACGCGTTTATGGCTAATAACCAGCGAGTTGCCTGGTTACCCCCTTATGATTTTTCTGCCGCCAAAATAACTTTCGTTGATGCTTGGCCTAAAGCCTGGAGAGATTTGGCGCCAGGCTACGACATTGTTCCTATTGACCGGATTGAAATGAATGCCTTGGGCTCACAGATCATGGGCTTCAGGCATTGGTTCACACCCGCCTCGACACAGCCTTTGATCAACTTGGCTCGTCGCCTGGATGCCATTATTGCCAAACAAAACCGGGCCTGTTTTGTCCGCTTAAGCTCACGCAGTCCTAAAGATTCGTTATACGCCGTACGCAACGGACTGTGCATTCGTGACGGTGCACAAGCTTTGGCAATCATCCTTGAAGGCTCTGAGCGCTGTGCCGCAGATCTGCGCATGGCGCTAGATGACGATTATCCGCTGGCCATTATCGTGCGCAACTGGATTGATTTTCCGCCCTGGGCGGAATTCCGCTGTTTCATGATGGAACGCAGATGGATAGGAGCCAGCCAGGCAAAGCATCTCGAGCAAATTGCGTTTCCCCTGATAGCTGATCTCAAGTCAGACATATTGGGTGCATTGGATGCGTCAATGGCAAAGATAACCGCTGCTTCGCCAATTGATAATGCAGCGTTCGATCTGGTATTTCATGATTTGCAAAAATCAAATCACGCAATTTTACTGGATGCAAATCCCCTGATTGTCAGCACTGACACGGCACTTTTTTCTTCGATAGCCGATTTGGATTCGACTTTTCGCTTTCGGAATTCTAAAGATAATTCCATCCTTAAAATTTCTTTCTGATGGATCGCCAAACTGCTGGACGGTAAATTGCCTGACTTCGTGCGCGGCTTTGATCTCCAACTCTATGATAATTTGTGGAGTCATAGGAAGCTTATGTCAAGGCCCACAGAGCAAGTCCAACTGCAAAAACCGTCATGCTAGCAGCTATCAAGTTCATGGTCGCGACACGCCGCGATTCACGGATCGAGGAAGCGAGCCGGGTTGTAGTTGATTCCACTTCGCGGCGCAATGATTCGGCCACCGCCTTTGCACCGTCCTGCATGGTTGCCATCATTGCTTCACGGCTGGCTGTCAGGGCGGCGTTGAGCGTTCTTTCTGCTTTGTTTTTGGCGTCATCGCCCCAGCGATGGGCGATAGCTTCTATCTCTTCCTTGAAGCGATCCAGGATTTCTTGCTGGGCGGCTGCGCTGTCCTGCATTAATCGTTCATTGATCGTTTGCAGAATCAAAATCGGATCGTCGCGACCAACGGCGATGCCGTGTTTCGCCGCGATTTCCTTAATGGTTTCCTCGATCTTGTCAGTCGCCATCACAGCACTGCCGCATTTTCAAGATGCCCAAAAATCTGAGTGCGCACGATCTTGAGCCTCTGCCTGGTCATGATTGTCAGCGATTTCATTGCCAGGGCTTCATCAAAGGTCAGCCGGGCTTGCAGCATTTCCGAGAAGTCCCGGCCATAGGTTTCTTCCTTGAGCGTCGGTATCTGGATAATGGCTGATACGCGATCTTTATTGTCTTTGTATGCCTTCATTTGTTCAAACCCTTTTCCCTCGTGCTCGATAGGTCCCCAATAAGGGTTCAGCCAGACAACAAACACGCTTTCATCCGGGAACTGGCCGGCGAGTTGCGCAAATCCGCTTACTGTGTCCTGAAGGGCCTGGCCGCCGGTGACGACGGTATGAACAATCAGCTCATGCCCCATGTCTTGGAGCAGTGCCGGAACTTCGTTGCTGATGAGGTAGTGTGACAAGGCGACGAACGAGCTGGCTCCGTTGTCGATTATTACGTCGTTTTTGGTTGGCGCTATCAGTTCAACTAGGGCATCGAAGTTGCGGGTATTGATTTCATCGCCATCCATGATGTTCAGGCGGCGTGCTTTCAGTGCTTTATATCCCTCAAATGTTGCATTCACTGGGTCAGTGTCGATGCATAGAGGCGACAGCCCCTTGCTTGCTTTGTACTGGGCGATTGCGGCCGCGATCATCGACTTGCCGACGCCGCCTTTGCCTTGTAAAACCATATGGATTTTGGCCATTAGAATAGATCCTCTTTATTTGGTGTTGGGTTAAATATAAAGCCGCTCATTGCACGGGCTTTGTTCTTCTTTGGGCCTGGAGGCGCCTTAGTTATCGTAGCATAGGCCTTCGGGTCGGTCTTTGTGTCATCTTCTTGGGCTGGAGCAGGTACGGCGGCCTGCTCCGGCTGATTGGCCTGCGCATGAGTGATATGCCGACGGACGTGCTTCAGGAATGTCTCGTATCGGTAAGGTAGCTTTCCCGTTTCGTGCATATGCTCCCAAATGGTCTTGAACGCATAGCCGGCTTCGACTGCCGCCTTCACGTCGGCACGCACGGCCAGGAAAGCTACCATGTTTTTGTCCTGTCGAGGCCTCGAATCCTCTCGCTTCTTTATCCAGTCGGCCAGTTCTTCGGTGTAGCTCTTTGCCATCTTTATCGATCCATTGTCGTGTCATCAAAACACTGCTTAAGCGCAACTACACCGCTACCGCATCGCTATAAGTGCGCTGCTGTAACTCTGCCGGTGTGTTACTAGCGGCTATTATAAGCTGATTTTATACAATTTCGCTATATCGTAAATTAAATAGTATTATTACAGCGAGGAAATAGCGTATAAATCGAAATGGCTAGTGGACACTTTTCATGGCGTTAAGAACGCCGTAAGGCGGGCAGGATGTGTGAAGTTAGCTAACCGTCAAAGCCGGTCAACTAACTTCACTACCCTTATTCGCACCAGGTGCTCAACGGACATCCTGCTCTGCGAGGCAGCCGGCTACCGCCGGTAACAGCGAGGTTGACGAACAATGAAAAATAAAGAAAAACAAACGGGACGGAAACGCGGCCACCATTTGCGGGTGCCAGTCTTCCCGGAAGAAAAAACTGAAATCGAACGTCAGGCACAACAGGCTGGTATGAGCGTTGCACGATTCTTACGCGAAGTAGGGCAGGGCTACCAGATCAGGGGGATTGTCGATTATGAACAAGTGCGCGAATTGGCACGCATCAATGGTGATCTTGGCCGCCTTGGAGGCCTCCTGAAGCTCTGGCTGACAAATGACAGACGTACCGCTCAGTTTGGCGAGGCCACTATCCGCACGCTGCTGAGCCGGATCGAGTCCACGCTGGATGAAATGGGGCAGGTTATGAAGTCGGTGGTTCGCCCAAGGGCGGAATCATGAATTTTTTTAGCGGCTAAAATCTTCAGGGAGGCGGCTTGATTGCAAAGCATGTCCCTATGCGATCACTTGGCAAAAGTGATTTTGCAGGGCTGGCGGATTACATCACCGATACACAGGGAAAAACGGAAAGACTTGGGCAAGTTCAGGTCACGAACTGCGCAGCAGGAACGGTGCAGGCCGCGATTTCTGAAGTGCTGGCGACTCAGCACATCAACACTCGGGCCAAAGGAGACAAGACCTATCACTTGCTCGTCAGCTTTAGAACGGGCGAGAAGCCCAATGCCGACACCATCAAGGCCATTGAAGAGCGGATCTGTGCCGGCCTTGGCTATGGCGAGCATCAACGGATTAGCGCCGTACATCACGATACGGACAATCTGCACATTCACATTGCTATCAATAAGATTCATCCGGTACGGCACACGATGCACGAAACGTATTATCCGCACCGGGCTTTGGCTGAGCTATGCACCATCCTTGAACGAGACTATGGCCTTGAGCCGGACAATCATCAGTCGCGCAAGCGGGGCGCTGAAGGGCGGGCGGTCGACATGGAACGTCATGCCGGTATTGAAAGCCTGATCGGCTGGATCAAACAGGAGTGTCTGGATGAAATCCGAGAGGCTCAGTCCTGGTCAGAGCTGCACCAAACTATGCGTGCAAACGGCCTTGAGTTGCGCGAACGTGCTAACGGTTTGGTCATCAAAACCGTCGACGGCACGATGGTTAAAGCAAGTACAGTAGCCCGCGATCTTTCCAAATGGAAGCTGGAAGCCAGGCTTGGCTCCTTCGAGGCATCGTCCGAACGGCAAGCGCAAACCAATGTGAAGCGGCAGTACCAGAAGAATCCAATACATCTGCGTGTCAACACTGTTGAGTTATATGCCAAGTACAAGGCTGAACAGCAAACCTTAACAGCTGCCAGGGCGGCCGCCTTGGATAAGACAAGAAAGTGTAAGGATGAGCAGATAGAGGCCGCTAAACGGTCGAGCCGACTGCGGCGGGCGGCCATCAAAATCTTGAGCGAGGGGCGATTGACCAAAAAGTTGCTGTATGATCAAGCCAGTAACTCTCTGCGCAACGAAATCCAGGCGATCAACAAACAGTATCGAAGGGAGCGGAAGAGATTCTACGATGAATACAGACGCCTCACATGGGCCGACTGGCTCAAGAAAGAAGCCATGCAGGGCAATGGCGAGGCTCTGGCCGCCTTGCGTGCCCGAGAGGCCGCCCAAGGCCTCAAAGGCAATACCGTCAAAGGCGAGGGTCAAGCCAGGCCTGGCCACGTACCGATACAGGACAACATCACGAAGAAAGGAACCATCATTTACCGTGCCGGAATGAGCGCCATACGAGACGATGGCGACAAACTGCAAGTATCACGCGAGGTCAACCGCGAGGGTCTTCAAGCGGCTCTCAGGCTGGCAATGGAGCGATACGGCGATCGCATCACCGTCAATGGAACGGCCGAGTTCAAGGCGCAGATCGTGCGGGCCGCCGTTGATTCACAATTACCCATCACCTTTGCCGATCCAGGCCTTGAGCGCCGACGGCAGGAACTTTCAACGAAGGAGAAAGCAAATGAGCGAACCGGATCAATTTCTGACCGAGGACGAACTGATCGACGCGGCACTGGCCGCGCTGGACCAAGATCCACTGCCGACCAGCATGCTATCAGATTTAGAGGCGGGCCTAACGACAACCGAGCAGCCGGAGCATCTGAACGCTCCGCCGGTATCATCGGGAAGCTCAACATTGGACGCCTTGGACGAGTCCCGCCGCCCCAAAGCCAGCACCGTTTGCGAGAACTGTCCGAACTCGGTGTGGTTCGCATCGCCGGCGGAAGTGAAGTGTTATTGTCGCGTGATGTTCCTGGTCACGTGGAGCAGCAAGGAACCCAATCAGATAACACACTGCGACGGGGCGTTTTTGGGTCAGGAGTGAAGCCGGAACAAATCGCCGCCGCTGAAAAATATATTGACGAGAGAGAGCAAAAGAGGTTTAAAATTTACGATATACCGAAGCATTTTCTATATAACGGACAAAATGGCACCTTCACTTATGGCGGTACCAGAAATGTCGACGGGCATGCTTTGGCGCTACTGAAACATGGCGATGAAGTCATGGTGCTGCCTATCGATCAGGCTACGACCAGGCGATTGAAGCGCATCGGGGTAGGTGATCCCGTTACGGTCAATCCGACAGGATCGCTCAGGACATCGAAAGGAAGGAGTCAATGAAACCTAAACACAATAATGCGGTTGGTCCCCAGGTTCGGGACAAAAAGAAAGGAAATAAACTGCTACCGACTTTGGGAGTGATTTCTCTTGGTGCCGGACTGCAATCGGCCACTCAGTTTTTCGCCTACACATTTAACTATCAGGATAGTCTTGGTGCCCATGTAAGCCATATTTATACGCCCTGGTCGATCTTGCAATGGGGATCGATGTGGTACGGCCAGTATCCGAATGAAATCCTGCGGGCAGGAAGTATTGGCATGTTGGTTTCCACTGTTGGGCTGCTTAGCGTGGCCGTAGCTAAGGTTATTTCCTCGAACTCATCCAAAGCAAGCGAGTACCTGCACGGTTCGGCTAGATGGGCCGGGCAAAAGGATATTCAAGCTGCGGGCCTATTGCCACGGACGAGAACTTTTCTTGAAATCGTGGCAGGCAAGGAGTTGCCCACTGCTGCCGGTGTGTATGTCGGCGGATGGGAGGACAAGAATGGTGAATTTTACTACCTGCGCCATAACGGGCCTGAACACGTCCTGACGTATGCGCCGACCCGTTCCGGCAAGGGTGTCGGCTTGGTTATTCCGACCTTGCTTGCATGGCCGGCCAGCGCCGTGATCACCGATCTGAAAGGTGAGCTTTGGGCCTTGACCGCTGGCTGGAGAAAAAAGTACGCCAGAAATAGAGTATTACGCTTCGAGCCGGCATCGATCAATGGCGGCGTTTGCTGGAATCCCCTGGATGAAGTCCGGATTGGCACGGAAAACGAGGTAGGCGACGTACAAAACCTTACTTCCCTCATTGTTGACCCAGACGGCAAAGGCCTTGAATCCCATTGGCAGAAGACCGCGTTTGCGCTGCTGGTCGGGGTGATCCTGCACGCGCTTTACAAGGCCAAACACGAAGGCGCAGAGGCTACTTTGCCATCCGTCGATGCCATGCTGGCAGATCCAAACCGTGACATTGCCGAGCTTTGGATGGAAATGGCGACTTACGGCCACCAGGACGGTCAGAACCATCCAGCTATCGGATCGGCGGCTCGGGACATGATGGACCGGCCCGAAGAAGAAGCTGGCTCGGTCCTTTCCACGGCCAAATCTTACTTAGCCCTGTACCGCGATCCTGTTGTGGCTCGAAACGTCAGCAAGTCAGAGTTTCGCATCAAGGACCTGATGAACCACGACGATCCGATAAGCCTATACATCGTCACTCAACCGAACGATAAGTCCCGGCTGAGACCTTTGGTGCGCGTGATGGTGAACATGATCGTGCGCCTGCTGGCCGACAAGATGGAGTTCAAGAATGGCCGGCCCGTAGCCCACTATAAGCATCGTTTGCTCATGATGCTGGATGAGTTTCCAAGTCTTGGAAAACTGGAAATCCTGCAAGAGTCGCTGGCTTTCGTGGCTGGTTACGGTATCAAGTGTTATCTGATTTGCCAGGATATCAACCAGCTTCGCAGCCGTGAAACAGGTTATGGCCATGATGAGCAGATTACGTCCAATTGCCACGTTCAAAATGCTTATCCGCCTAACCGTGTCGAGACGGCCGAGCATCTTTCACGGCTGACCGGGCAGACCACCGTGATTAAGGAACAGATTACAACCAGCGGCCGCCGCACGGCCGCCATGATGGGGCAAGTATCACGCACGATCCAGGAAGTACAGCGGCCTTTGCTTACACCCGATGAATGTCTGCGCATGCCGGGGCCGCGCAAGAACGCATCGGGCGAAATCGAAAAAGCGGGTGACATGGTGATCTACGTTGCCGGTTACCCGGCCATCTACGGAAAACAGCCGCTCTACTTCAAAGATCCTGTCTTTCAGGCTCGGGCTGCGATTCCGGCTCCGAAGCTGAGCGACAAACTTATTCAAGTGTACAAAGCGGATATTCAGATATGAGCCGTATCTTGGAACGCTTTATGAGCGGCGTTGCGGTTGCGGGTATTGCTGCCATGTTCGTCAGCGCGGCCGCATACACCGCCGGCGCACGCATCAACACCACGAAAAGCATCCCGATCGGGTTGTACTGGATCAGCGATGAGCCGGTGGTTAAAGGCGCTTACGTGATGTTTTGCCCGTTGCAAAACGGCGTGTTCGTGGAGGCGAAGGAAAGAGGATACATCGGGGCCGGTTTCTGCCCCGGTGGCTTTGGTTACATGATGAAACGAATTTTAGCGGCTAAAAACGACATTATAGCGATTAACGATGAGGGAGTGCGGGTAAATGGTGAGCTTCTTCCTCTCAGTGTTCCGCGCAGGGTTGATACTGCCGGCCGGGCGCTGCCGCAATTCCATGTTGACCGTTACACATTGGGCGAAGCCGAGCTGCTGCTTATGTCTGATGTCAGTGACACATCCTTCGATGGCCGCTACTTCGGGCCGGTCAATCGGTCGCAAATCAAGGCCGTGATCCGGCCGGTAATTACACAGTAAGGAGATGGAATGAACTTGTTTATTGCAGAAAAGCCGTCCGTGGCAAAAGCCATTGCGGGTGAATTGGGGATTACTGGAAAAGGCGACGGATTCATCCAGTGCGGCAACGACAAAATAACCTGGTGCTTTGGCCACATGCTCGAACAGGCCGAGCCGGATGACTACACGCCGGATGACATACCACGCGGCCAGAACGGTCGGAAGGTCTGGCGGGTCGATGAACTGCCCATCATTCCAAAGAACTGGATTCTCAAGCCCAAGGAAGATGCGAAAAAACAGCTTGCAACGATTGGCAAGCTGCTCAAGGAAGCTGACGTAATTGTGAACGCCGGCGATCCCGACCGGGAAGGGCAATTGTTGGTTGATGAGGTTCTTGAACACTTCCGCAATACCAGGCCGGTACGCCGGTTTTGGGTATCTGCGCAAGACTCTGTTTCAGTCAGACGCGGGCTGGCCGCCTTAAAGGACAACACTGTTTTTGCCGGCTGGGCCGATGCCGCCAGAGCGAGACAGCGGGCCGATTGGCTCATCGGCATGAATCTTAGCCGCGCACATACACTTCGGGCGCAGCGGGGCGGTTCCCGAGCACTCCTGACGGTTGGACGTGTGCAAACACCCACGCTGGCCCTGGTTGTCGCCAGGGATCGGGAAATAGAAGGGTTCAAGCCGGTGCCGTACCACACCATTCGGGCCGATATTCAGCATTCTGGCGGTTCCTTTACCGCTGCCTGGAAGGCTAAAGAAGATCAAGCAGGTCTTGATTCCGAAGGTTGGCTCGTCGATACGGGCATTGCCGATGCGCTTGTCGAGAAGGTGACAGGCAAGCCCGGCATCATTGCCGAGTATAAGCAAGAAGCCAAGAAACAGAACCAGCCGCTGGTTTTCGCACTGTCTGATATTACCCTCCTGACGTCCAACAAATTCGGGTACAGTGCCGAAGATGTGTTGAACGCTTGCCAGGTACTTTATGAAACCCACAAACTGACCTCGTATCCACGCACTGATTGCGCCTACCTCCCGGAATCCCAACATGCCGACGCAGCCGATGTGCTGGAAGCGGTCAAACACGTCAATCCCGAGCTGGGAGGGATAGTGGAGGGCGCAGATCCGAATATCAAATCCAAAACTTGGGACGACTCAAAAATCACTGCACATCACGGAATCATCCCGACGATGCACAAGGGCAGTAAGGCGAGCCTCACTGACAAGGAGCGCAATATTTATGAGCTGATTGTCCGGGTTTACCTGGCGCAGTTTTACCCGCTGCACGAGTACATGCAAACTAACGTGGCCGCAGAAGTCGAGGGCAAAACTTTCACCGCTAGCGGAAAGGTTGTCACCCGTAACGGCTGGCGGGATGTCTTTCAGGAGCCCGACGAAGGCGGGAACAAAGATCAGGAAGAGGGCGGCAGTCAACACCTGCCGGCCATGAAACAAGGCGATGGCGTGATCTGCACCCAGGCCATCAGGCGGGACGCCAAGACGAAGCCGCCAGCCCGGTTCACCGAGGGCACACTGACCCGCGCAATGGAGAACATCCATAAATTCGTGTCCGATCCCGAACACAAGAAGTTGCTGCGCGAAGGCGACGGCATCGGCACATCGGCCACCCGCGCTTCCATCATTTCCGAATTGAAGCGCCGCGAGTTCTTGGCACTTAAGGGCAAGCAGATCGTGAGCACGACCCTGGGCCGCAGCGTCATCGATGCTCTTCCAGAAGTCGTGAAAAGCCCGGTTCTGACCGCCTTGTATGAGCGGATGTTGAAAGGGATCGAGCAAGGCACCACCGAGTTGAGCACCTTCATTGCCAGGCAAGAGGCTTTCATCCGCGAACAGGTGACGAAAGCTAACGAGGGAGCGGTGCGCATCGCCGGCGGCAAAGAAGCCGTTCCGGTATCTTCTCTGCACAAATGCATGACATGCGGCAGCGGCCTTTCCCGTCGGCCCAGTAAAAAGAGAGGGCATTTCTGGTGGGGATGCAGCAACTTCCCTACCTGCAAGCAAACCTACCCTGAGCTAAAAGGACGACCAGACTATAGCAAGGGCCGTAACAATGACAGTAATTGAGGAGTAAGACCATGATGCAGAGTGAAGATAATAACAGTTCAGACAACGAAGTTGGGATCGAGTCTGAGGCAGACGTACTCGTTGAAAAGCTGAGCGATGCAGAAACAACGCCAAGCTTTGAGGTAGAATTTGATCCAGACGAGGCCGAGAAAGCCGGCGCCTTTGAAGAGGACGCCATCAGTGAAGCCGATGCGTTAGAGAGTAGCGCTGACTTGATAGACTTTGAGTAGTCGAGTATGGCCAAGCAATCCAACCCGGATCAATGGGATTTATTTGATGATTGGCTGGTTGCCGGGAATGCGGCGGTATCTTCGGTCATTCGGCCAAAAGAGACGGACTCATTGACCGCATCGTTTGATCAGTCCCGCTATGTTCTCGCGCTTCGTTTAGCCGAGAAGCTGGACAAGGACGGGGAAATCACAGTCAAGTTCTTAACTGACGAGGCGAATCGCGTTTTCGGAGGCACTCAGGCGGAAGGCGTCTATTCTACCAAGGACGCCTATGATGCGATGGAAGCGGCTTTTAACATCCATCTTGGCAATACTGAGAAAGCCGATTGGACTGATCAAGACGCGGCATGGGCAAATAGCAAAGCGATCGAACTAACCAACCGCATCCAGAAACTGCCCACGCAAACGCGTCGTGATGAGGAAATGGATGAGTTCCAGCAATTCAGCACGCCTCCGGCACTCGCGTTTGTGGCTAATTGGGTGGCAAACGTCAAGCGCAGCGATGTGATGGGCGAGCCGTCTGCCGGCACTGGCGATTTGGCAATCTGGCCAAGGATTGCCGGAGCCGAGATTGTTCTGAATGAGTTATCGCCACGCAGACAGGCGTTACTTTCCTCACTGTTCCCCCAGGCGAGACTGTTCAAGGAGAACGCGGAGCAGCTGGACAACGTCCTACCGTCCGACATAAAGCCTTCGGTCATTGTCATGAATCCGCCGTTTTCATCGACAGCAGGGCGTGTGCAGGGGCAACGCGATACATCGAACGGCGCCAGACACATCGAGCAGGCATTGAGACGGCTACAGGACGGCGGCCGGCTGGTGGCTATTGTCGGCAATGGGATGGCGGCGGACCGACCGGCATTTAGCAAGTGGTGGAAGGAGATAGAGAAAAAATACAACGTCCGTGCCAATGTCGGCATAGCCGGCAAAGAGTATGCGAAGTACGGCACGACGTTCGATAACCAAATTTTGGTTATCGATAAAACCGGGCCGACGACTCAGCCCGTTTTGACAGGTAGAGTCGAATCGGTCGCCGATTTACCCGCATTGTTAGAGGACATTAGAAATGAACGTCAGCACACTCAACGAGAATTCAATCAACCGGCAGTCACTGCAGATACTCAAGCAGTACCAGATTCCTTGCAACCCAGCGACGGAGCTCGCGGCCTTGGTAGTGGTACGGGAAGCGCTGGAACGGAATCTGTTGGACACGGGGGAGATTCAGGAGCCCCTGTTACTGATAGCGAAACTCGCGGCGAATCCGCCATTGGCGATGTCGTTAATGACGGAATCGGAGCCGGGAGTGGAATTTCAAATGGAGCTGTCGGAGACACTGGAGGAAGCAGCGGCGCAGATACTGGAGGAAATAGTGGCGTCAGTGAAAGCAACAAGGCCGGAACAGTTACAGTAGAGGTTAAGAGCGGCGAAGTCAGCGAGTTTACAGATTCTGTATTCGCCAATTACAGTCCTCAGCACCTCACCATTCCAGGCGCAAAACCACATCCCGGAAAACTGGTGCAGTCAGCGGCGATGTCGGCTGTAGAGCCGCCAGCGCCAATCTATACGCCCGTACTGCCCGCGAATCTGATACAAGACGGATTATTGTCCATTGCGCAGCTTGAGTCTGTAGTTTATGCCGGACAAGCGCACTCTCAGTTGCTGCCTAACGGTTCGCGGAAAGGCTTTTTCATTGGCGACGGGACAGGCGTCGGCAAGGGCCGGGAAATATCCGGCATTATCCTCGATAACATGATGCAGGGCCGAAACAAGGCGGTCTGGATTTCGTTCAACGAGGGATTGATTGAGGATGCGAGAAGGGATTTCGCAGGCGTAGGCGGCGATCCCGACAAGATTTTCTTTCAGGGTAAAACCAAGGCCGGTAATGACATCATCCAAGCAGATGGCATTTTGTTTACGACCTACTCCACACTGCGGGGCGGCGAGAAAAAACAGGCCAATGACCTGGGGCAAAAGGGTGGAAAAACGCGCACCCAGCAGATCATCGACTGGCTGGGCAAGGATTTCGATGGCGTGATTGCGTTCGATGAAGCGCATAGCATGGGGAACGCCATTGCAATCAAAGGCAAGCGGGGCGTTAAAAAACCTTCGCAGCAGGCGATTGCCGGCATCAACCTGCAAAAAGAATTGCCCAATGCGCGGGTTACCTATGTGTCGGCCACCGGCGCTACCGAAATTAGCAACCTGAGCTATGCAGACCGGCTGGGCCTGTGGGGCGAGGGTACGCCATTCGCCGATGTGAATACCTTTATCAGCGATGTCTCAAAGGGCGGCATCGCGTCAATGGAACTCATCAGCCGCGATATGAAGGCCATGGGCATGTATCTAGCCCGGTCCCTGTCTTACGACGGCGTGAGCTACGAACGGCTGGAACATACGCTTTCAGACTTGCAGGAAGATATTTACAACGAGCTGGCCGGGGCCTGGCAGATCGTTTTAGAGAATGTTGAAGAAGCATTAGAGATTACGCAAGCCGGCAGCAGCGGTCCCGCGAAAAGCGCGGCAATGGCGCAGTTCTGGGGTGCTCATCAACGCTTCTTTAACCAGATCATCACGGCCATGCAAACGCCCAGCGTGATTGACGATATTCGTGAACAGCTCGATGCCGGCCATGTCGCCGTTATTCAGCTGGTCAACACCAATGAGGCCGCCCAGGAACGCATCATTGCCAATGCAACGGCCAGTGGCATGGCGCTCGAGGATCTTGATTTCACGCCAAGGCAGATGCTGATGGACTACGTTCGCAACGGTTTTCCGGTGGCGGCCTACGAAGAGTCTAAAGACGATAACGGCAATATCATTTATGTACCCGTCAGGGATTCGGAAGGAAACCCGGTTTTTGATCGAGAAGCCATTGCCCTGCGCGATGCATTGCTTGAAACCCTGCAACAAATCCGGGTGCCTGAGAATCCGCTGGATTCCATTATCAATGCCTTTGGGCCCGATAAAGTGGCCGAGATCACTGGTCGGAGTCGCCGATTTGTCCAGATTCGGGATGATGAGGGTAATCTGAAGGTAATTGAAGAAAAGCGGGGCAAGAACTCATCCAGGGTAGATGCCGAAGCATTCCAGAACAACAAAAAAGACATTCTGGTATTTTCCGGGGCCGGCGGGACCGGGTATTCATTCCATGCCGACAACACAGCCGAGAATCAGCGTAAACGGGTTCACTATATTTTACAGCCGGGGTGGCGGGCCGATTCGGCGGTACAGGGCTTTGGGCGCACCCATAGAACCAACCAGGCGCAAGAACCGCATTATGTGCTGCCCACGACCAACCTGAAGGCGCAAAAGCGGTTTGTATCATCAATTGCCCGCAGACTGGATCAGCTAGGCGCATTGACAAGAGGCCAGCGCGAAGCGACCAGTCAAGGCATGTTTACGGCGTCAGATAATCTTGAAAGCGAATATGCCTCTATCGCGCTTAAGAATTTCTTTGGCGACCTTTATCGCAATAAAACCGACCTGTCGTTTCATGATGTAACCAAGCAAATGGGGTTGAATCTGCTGGATGACAATCTTGCATTGAATGAAAGCAAAATCCCGGCAATACCGCAGTTTTTGAATCGACTGCTATCACTGAAAACCGATATGCAGAACGCCGTTTTTGGCGAGTTTGAAAAGCGGCTCATAGAGTCCGTTGAATACGCTAAACAACAGGGTTTGTATGATGTTGGCTTGCAGACCATGACGGCATTGAGCATCAAAAAAGTGCGCGATGATGTCGCTTATGAAGATAAGAATACCGGGGCGCAGACCCGATATGTCGAGTTGGATGTCACCAACGAGATTCAATATAACTCATGGGAAGACGCCAAGAACCTGGCGGATTCTCGTCGCAATGCCGATGATTTAAGCGGCTGGTTTGTCGCCGAGTTCGGTAGAAACAAAGGGGAGGTCTTCTTTCTTTCCGACATAGGCGAAAGGCTCGATTCAGAAGGCCATACGGTACACCGTGGCGTCGTGCACACCATCAGAAAGAACGATCATCGATACATCGATAATGCCGATGTGATGAGTCGCGGCTGGGATTACCGGAGCGTTTCAGGCCGTTATCAGAAGGTGACGCTGACCCGGGCGATTGATGAGGCCGAGGCCGAAAAGCTGTGGCATGAACAAGTCGCCAATGCGCCGAAAACTGAAACTAAAACCGAGCGGATGATAGTCGGGGCGATCCTGCCGATCTGGGATCGCGTCGAGGGATCGGAAACCATCATGCGGCTGCAGACCGATGACGGTGAGCAGCTGCTGGGCCGGATGTTAGGGCTAAAGGCGGCCAAGCAGACACTCAAGAATTTGGGGCTGGATTCCGGCTTGTCCAACATGACGGCCAGCGATTTGTTCAATGCTATCAAAAATGGCAACAAAGCCATTCTTTCAAACGGCTGGGAAATCACAACGGCCAAGATCAACCACGAGGATCGGATCGAGATTAAAGGACGCAGTTATCTGACCGATGCCGAAAAACGTGTCCTGAAAGAGCAAGGCGCATTTGTCGAGCGCATCAACTGGGCCGAGCGAGTCTTTATTCCAACTAACAGCGGCGGTGTGGGGGTGTTTGAGCGCATCACCGCTTCGAAACCTGTCGTTGATCTGATCGAGAAGAACAGGCGTCAGGAAGCCAGTGAAGCCGAACAAGCGCATGGAATTCCTGATGTTTCAAACGAGCAGACCACTCAAGGTGCGAATGTCGAGGTCATCATCACCAAGAACGTAAGCGATGACATAGAAGTACCCAGTTATCAGGGAGATATTTCAATGAATCAGAAGAATGAAAAGAAACCATATCATGAAACCGTTGCCGAGAACTTGATCAAACAACTTGAAGCCGGAACGGCGCCTTGGCAACGACCGTGGGAGGCCGGCGCATCGGGTTCCTTCCTGCCGTATAACCCGACGACCGGCAACCGTTACAAAGGGATCAATGCATTGCACTTGATGTCGCAGAACCGTGACGATCAGCGCTGGATGACTTACAAGCAAGCTGAGACAGCCGGCGGCCAGGTCCGTAAAGGCGAGAAAGGGACCGGTATTCAGTATTGGAAATTCACGGAAGAACAGATCAAGAAAGACGATAATGGCAAGCCGGTGCTAGATGCCGAAGGAAAGCCGCTTAAGGTAGTCGTTCGATTGGAACGGCCTCGCGTATTTTTCGCGACCGTGTTCAACGGTGAACAGATCGACGGGTTACCGCCGATCCAGAAAAAAGGACAGAGCTGGAACCCGATTGAACGGGCTGAAAATATCTTAGTGGCCTCGGGCGCCGCTATTCAGCATAACGGCGGCGAGAGAGCATTTTACCGATCATCGACCGATAGCATTCACTTACCTGATAAAGGGCTGTTTCCAAGCGCAGATCGCTATTATTCGACGGCATTGCATGAATTAGGCCATTGGACTGGCCATTCGTCCCGCCTGGATCGCGATCTTGCGCATCCTTTTGGCAGCGAGGGGTATGCAAAAGAAGAACTGCGGGCCGAGATTGCAAGCATGATTTTAGGTGACGAGCTGGGTATCGGTCATGACCCGGGTCAACATGTGGCATATGTCGGATCATGGATCAAAGCCCTGAAAGACGATCCTCTTGAAATATTCCGTGCAGCGGCCGATGCCGAAAAAATTCAAAACTATGTGTTGGTCTTCGAGCAAGTACAGGAACAGGGCCAGCAGCAAATGACCGACCCCGAACTGGTTGTGGAGTATTCCAACCAGACGCAAGCACAGGAGATCAGTATGGAACCATCACAACACAATGCCATCGAGAGCGAACAGCAGACGCAGAGAGACGACCAGGATCAACAGAAGTCCGAACGGCAATACATCAATGTGCCTTACAGGGAAAAGGGCGAAGCCAAGGCCCTCGGTGCACGTTGGGATAGACAAGAGCAGTCATGGTACATCCCGCCTGGTGTTGAAACTGCTCCCTTTGTCAAATGGACGCAGGGCACCAGCCAGGGAGTCACAGAAAAAAAATCGGTTGAAGCTCAGAATCAAGGTCAGCGTATTTATCTGGCCGTACCCTATGGCGAGCGTGTCGCAGCCAAGATAGCGGGCGCTATGTGGGATAAGGCGGCGAAGTCGTGGTATGCCGGCCCTGATGCTGACATGACAAAGCTCGAACGCTGGAGACCCGACAACATGCAAGACCAGCAAGGCCCGGCGATGACGCCAAAAGAGGAGTTTGCCGAGGCATTGCAGTCCTTGGGTTGCATCATAACCGGCGAACACCCGATCATGGATGGCAAGAAGCATCGGATCGGCGTCGAAGGCGACAAAAAGGGCGAAGAAGCCGGTTTTTATGTTGGCCACCTGGATGGCCATCCTGCTGGTTATATCAAGAACAATCGCACCGGCATCGACATGAAATGGAAATCAAAGGGATATACGCTCGATCCACAAGAGAAAGCAAAACTGCAGGCCGAAGCCGCAACCAAGCTAGCCGAACGGGCAGCCGAGCAAGAACGTCTGCATGAAGCCACTGCGCAACGCGTCAGCCGCCAAATGGAAATCCTGATGCCAATTGACAAGCCGACCCCATACCTGCAAGACAAAGGCATCCAGGCGCACGTCGGCGCTCTGACTGATAAGGAAGGTCAAACGACCTACATCCCCGCCTTCGATGTGGACGGCAAGCAATGGACGATGCAGTACATCCAGGAGGACGGCACCAAGCGGTTTGCTAAGGATAGTCGGAAGGAAGGGTGTTTTCATCCGGTTGGCGGCATGGATGCTCTGGCGGCAGCGCCGGTGTTGGTCATTGCCGAAGGTTATGCCACAGCGGCTAGTTTATCAGAGGCGCTTGGCCAAGCTACTGTCGCGGCTTTTGATTCGGGCAATCTACCTACTGTTGCCCGTGCACTGCATGAGAAGTTTCCGGATAAGCCAATCATCATTGCTGGCGATGATGACCGACGGTTGGAGGCGACTCAAGGAATCAATCCTGGCCGGACGAAAGCTGAAGAAGCGGCCAAGGCTGTAGGCGGCAAGGCGATCTTCCCGATCTTTGCACCTGGAGAGCAAGAGGATAATCCCAAGAGCTTCACCGATTTTAACGATCTTGCCACCAAAAGTGAGCTAGGGCGGAATGGAGTTAAGCGCCAAGCTATAGCGGCTGTAAGCAAGGCGCTTCTTGAAAAGGAGGAACGCCAAGAGCGGATGCAACAGCTCGAACGGGAACAGAAGCAGGATATTACACAAGGGCAGCGGCCGCGTCGCGCTATAAAAGTCGGATAGTCCAAGTCGTTTTGACAAAGTTATCCACAAATTCTGTGGATAACCTTGTCAATATTTCGTCATAATTTCAGCTAACTTTTTGTAAAGTATGAAATTTAGTTAAATTGGCTAAAAACTTATCATCGCTATGTTTTCCTCATCGCCTGTATTCGTACCTGAGTTACAAAAACCCCGATTGGCATGAAGCTGAGATGAATCAAATACAGAAAGTTGTTTAATTGGGTGATCGATTTTTTTTATCACTGCATTATTTGCCTGGGTTGAAGAAAAGACAGGTATCGAATGTGCCAGTAAAGTGCGTTCTTACAATGGACTGATAGTACATGTCTTCGGCAAACTTGCGGCGGCTTTATTTTTCAGGATTTCTTACCAGCCAGCTCGTAATTCACATTAAAATATAGAAATGAAAAACACGAATACTTATTCCCTGGCCTATGAGTGCTGCGACCGGGTCTTCCTGGAGGAGGGCCGGTTCCCGACCATTGACGCGATCCGGGCCCGCATCCAGATCAACAGCCCGGCCGTGATCAAGCGGGCCATGAACGACTGGACGCTGCATTTCGTGGACAAGCACCGCCGGAAACTGGAACATCCCAACATGCCGGCGGTCCTGGTCGATGCCGCCGAATCGCTCTGGCATCTGGCTCTGCAGCAGACCGGGCAGGCCTATGACGAGCGCCAAGCCGCGCTCGACCGGAGGGAAGCGGACTGGCAAGACCGGCTGCAGGTCTTGGAAAAACAACGGGCGGACCAGGAACAGGCCTGGCGGCAAGAATCCGAACGCATGGCGCAGGAGCTGTCTTCTCAGGCCGACGTGGTGCTGGAGCTCTCTGGTCAGCTGGGCACGACCGCGGCCCGCCTGGACGACACCGAACAGTGGCTGGCCGAGGCCAGGCAGGACCTGTCGCGCGTGGAAGGCGCCCTGGCCGAGGCCAGGGCCGCGAACGAAGCCCAAGCCCGGGAGTGGGCGGCCAAATTCGAGAAAGACCATGCCTGGCACCTGCGGCGCATCGAGGAAGAAAAAGAACTGTTGAGAGAGCAGCAGGCCAGGACCCTGGCCGATCAGAAGCGAGCGCTGGAGCAGGCCCGGATCGACCAGGAAGCGCTGCGCATCCGGCTGACCCAGATCATGCATCAGGTCGGCGACAGCCTGGAACGGCAGAGCAAGCTGGAAGCCGAGAACGCGACGTTGCGCGAGAAGCTGGCCCGGACGGAACAGGCGCTGGCCAGCGAGCGCGAGAAAGCTAAAAAACTGTCGGCGCTGGTGAAAAAGCAGCGCCGCCCTGAACCCAGGCCGGCCGTGGAGAAAGCGTGATGAAGACGCAGGAGGCCGCCTTGCTGCGCGGCTGGATTCAGGGCGTGGCCTGGGACACCCTGGGCGAATTGTACCTGGACGATGCCGGGCGCGTGGACGTCATGCGGGCCGTGAAGCAGCTGCGCAAGATGCTGGCCGTCAAGGCGGCCCGGCTGGGGCTGGAGGCCGATGCCAGGCTCTGGGGCCAAGAGCGCGAATACACGCAGGACTGGACCCAGCGGGCCTTGCGCTCTTTCAGTCTGCTGCAGTCCCGGCCCGACCCCATCCCTCAGCCCGACGATGCTATCGGGCGCTGGCTGCCGGCCGACCTGGTCGCCCGCCTGTCGTCAATCGAGGCCGAAACCCTGCAGGCGCTGGCGAACTTCATCAACCGCCAGGGCGGCGGCTGGTGGCAAGCCGTGCCGGGCCTGGGCCAGCAATCGGCGCAAGTCATCCATGAATTTTTCCGGTCGTCCGAACCGGACTTGGGGCTAAAGCTGGATCTGAGCCGCCGCAAAGCCCTGGCGGTCGACAGCCCGACCCGCAGCCATGATGTCGCACCGCTGGAGCGGTTCGCCCCGCCCATGCACCTGGGCGGACAGGACGGCAGCAACCGGGCGCCCATTGAACGCTGCCGGATCGAGGCCGGCAACGATTACGAAGCCTTGCTAGCCTGGCTGTCCTTGTGGAACGACGGCACGGCTACGCACCGCGCTTACCGGAAGGAAGCCGAGCGTTTCCTGCTCTGGGCCGTCATCGAACAGCGCAAGGCCTTGTCCTCGCTGACCACGCCCGACTGTGCTGCCTACCGGCGCTTTCTGGCCGATCCCCAGCCGGCAGCGCGCTGGATCGGCAAACCGGCCCCGCGCTGGTCGGGCCAGTGGCGCCCGTTCAAAGGGCCCTTGAAGCCGTCCAGCATCCGCCAGGCGGAAGTGATCCTGAGCGCCTTGTGCGAGTGGCTGGTCGGCCAGCGCTATCTGGACAGCAATCCGTTCACCGGGCTCAGCACCCAGGCATTCGGCCGCCGCAACCCGGGCGCCGACCGGGCCTTGTCGCCGACGCTCTGGGCGCAGGTCCAGGCCTTTGCCGCCACCAAGGCCAGCGATGCCTCGCTGACCGATACGCAGCGCGCGCTGTACCGGCGCACGGCGTTCGTGCTGACCTTTGCCTACGCGACCGGCCTGCGCCTGCAGGAGCTGGTCAACGCCACGGTCGGCGATCTGCGCCCAGTCAGCACGCCCATGGGCGAGCAATGGTGGCTGGAGGTACTCGGCAAGGGCCACAAGTACCGGGAAGTGCCGATCTCGCCCGAACTGCTGGCTTCGATCAACAGCCATCTCCAGGACCGGGGCCTGAAAGCCGTCGGCTATATCACGGCCGATACGCCCATCATCGGCAAGCTGCGCGGCGAAGCCAAGGCGGTCATCAGCGCTTCGGGCCTGTACCAGACGCTGAAAGGCTTCTTCAGGGAAGCGGCCGGGGCGATCGCCCCTGACGATCCGCTGGCCGCGGAACGGCTCCGGCAGGTCAGCACCCACTGGCTGCGCCACACCCACGGCAGCCATGCGGTCGCCCAGGGCGTGCCGCTGGCGATCGTCCGCGACAATCTGGGCCACAGCAATATCGCCACGACTTCGCTCTATGTCCATACCGACCGGGACGAGCGCTATCAGGCCATGCTCGGGTTAGGGAAGACGCTTTCCACGCCGTGAAAGGCGAGGGGAGAAGTGAAACGGGCTCAGGACGGTGCCGCATCGATCAGCCGGCAATCCCCCAATATACGCCGTTTTTAAACGATCACGCCACCCTACGAAACGCTATCGCCTTTCAGACGGCTGTGGAATCAGGTATTGGGTGGCCGCTCCGGTTCGAACACCAGGCGGACCGGAACCTACCCGGCTACGGCGAACAGCAAAAGCGCTTTTTTCATGGCGACTTTAGATCACTATGCTCCGACCGGTTTGCGCCGATGCGAATATCGCCTCCACGACCCGAATATCGCGCAGTCCTTCCTCGCCAGGCACTAACAGAGGTTGATTATGTAAAATAGCGAAGGCGTCGTTATCCATTTGCCTGGTTTGCTGGCTGTCCAGGAAGGCGTCTAATATTTTGCCATCGCTGGTTGAGCCGCGGATACCGCTATACTTCTGAAAGGGTTCCAGCTGATACCAGCCTTTTTCGCAGTCCACGTGCAGGGAATTCATGCTCATAGCGAAGCTTGTCTTGCAATGCGCCTTGATGCCGCTTGGAAACTCGAGATCGAAGGTCATCGTTTCGTCCACATCCTGGAAAACTTCCGGGCGGCTCGTCGACTGCCGGGCAGTCACCGCGATCGGCTCCTCCCCGCTGCAATAGCGCGCAGCCTGTAGCGAATAAACGCCCATGTCGTACATGGCACCTCCCCCCATGCTCTTTTTCTGCCGCCAATGGTCGGTTCGATTGTAGTAGAAGCCGGCGGCGGCCGATATTGATTTTACCGACCCATAGACTTTCTCTTTGCCGAAGCGGATCACGGCCTGGGTATTGGGCTCATGCTGCATGCGATAGCCGATCGCCAGCTTGACCTTGTTATCCCGGCAGGCCTTGAGCATCGCTTCGCACTCCTTGACCGTCAAGGCCATGGGCTTTTCACACCAGACATGCTTTCCGGCGTTGGCGGCACGGATGGTGTACTCGGCATGCATGGCATTGGGCAGCACGATATAGACGACATCGATGTCGGGGTTATCGGCGATCTTAGCCATCGATTGATAGTCATAAATATTCCGGTCAGGAATGCCATAGCGCCGTTTCCACTGCGCGGCTTTGGCCGGCGTCCCGGTGACGATGCCGGCAAGATAACAGTGCTTCGTGCGCTGCAGGGCAGGGGCCAGAAGGTTTGTGCTGTAGCGGCCCAGCCCCACCAGGGCGACGCCCAGACGCTTCCTGGCAGGCTGGGCAAAGCTATTGAGGGGCGGAAGCGCCAGCGCACTGGCGCCCCAAATCACTTGCTTGATGAATCTTCGACGGGCAGGCATTTGTGGTTTCATAGAGCATCCTCGAAAAATGAAGCGGTACACAGACCGGTAGCGTTTTCCTAAGGAACTACGCATAACGATTGAAAGGGAGCCACTCCGCTCCCGTCAGAAGCACCAATAGCCTTTTGGGGTAAATGAAAAGTATGAAAAAAGTGGCAGCTTGTCAATTTTGCGGCAGAACCATGTAACTTCGCTTTAATCCCTGGCGCCACGCCTGGGAAAGCCGACTGTCTGCGACAACACGACTTGCTGATCAGGGGACAATGCCAGCGCGTCGGCAATGGCGGCACGGTCGATCCAGGCGCGAATGACCGTAGACAGGCCGGCGCTCGCGGAAAACAAATAGACATTTTGGGCAATGGCGCCCGCCGCCGCGGAAGCGTAGGATTCACGTTGCGTGACCGGCACCATCGCCATGCGCCTGTGGTCGGCCACATAAACCAAATCCAACGGCGCTTCATCGACAAAGTCCTGATAACCCGTTATCCGTCTCAGATCCTGTTTCACCATAAGGTCGAGCGCTTGCCTGTGAGCGTCATACCCATAAGCGCCCTCAGGAAGGGCCACATAAACATCTATCTCTTGCGCATTCAAGGCCGAAGGTGCGGTACGCCCGCCATCGGGTCTATTCACGCCATAAGCCGCCCAAAGCAAGTCGGAAAGTAGCTGCAAGGGTAAAACATCAGGTGCAAATTCGCGCGACGAACAGCGTTTGAGCAGCGCCTCCATCAGCGGAAGTCCGCCCGCTTTCTCAGGCGAAGGCAGCGCGATCGATTCTGCCGATTTCCCCCGAACGGGACCGGGGCGCAGTTGTCCCATCATGCCCAAGACCAATTTAGTCAACGTTTTCACGGTGGTTTTCTCCAGATTTGTTGAAGTTAGAAGTGCAGGATCGGTTATGCTTTTTTGAGCGCAGTGAGCCTTACAAAATTGCATCAACGCCTGGATTTTTGCTCAACGTTAATTGACACTTGGCAGTGCAAAGAAGGCAGGCGATGTTCTCGAGAAATTCATCACCTATGAGCCTGGTAATCGACCAGGATAACAGCAGAGGCAGGCTTCAATGATCTGATGACTGGAATAAATCTTGTATACGCGCTCTAACGGATTGATTTTGTAGCTAATGCGCCTAACATCCATCCTTAACTTAAGTCAAAGCATGATTTTTTAGGCTGTGGGGATGTCCTTGAGAACTATGGCACGACGCCTTATCCCTCAAAGCTGATAACACCAGTTAAATTCACCCTGATTAGGAGGTTCTCGTGGACCCCACTCAATGCATGACAGTGAACAGGGATGGCAGACGGTTAACCGGCATGGCTGCAGGTATGTTTGTTTTAACTTTCCTATCCCCTCTGGCATTAGCTGGCCCAGTAACACAGAACACAAGGGCCCAGGTGCAAGCGAATTACGGCAAGCTGCCGCTCAGCTTTGAGGCCAACCAGGGCCAGACCAATGCCCAGGTGAAGTTCCTGGCCCGGGGCCAGGGCTATACCCTGTTTCTGACTCCCAGTGAAACCGTGCTGAGCCTGAAAAAGTCTCAAGCCAAAGCCATGACCAGGACTTCTTCTACAAAATCCATGTCACCTTCCGAAATGACCGGCTCCGTACTACGGATGCAGCTTGTAGGTGGTAATTCTGCTCCACAGGTTATTGGCAAGGAAGCATTGCCTGGATATGCTAATTACCTGATCGGCAGGGATCCGAGCCAGTGGTACACGCAGGTGCCGACCTATAGCAAGGTTGCTTATAAAAGCGTCTATCCGGGCATAGATCTGGTGTACTACGGCAATCAAGGTCAACTTGAGTATGATTTCGTGGTAGCGCCAGGCGCCAATCCGCACAACATCAAGCTGGCTTTTCGGGGCGTCGATAAAATCGAAGTCAGCCCTGCAGGGGAATTGATTTTACGTACGGCGGATGGTGCTATCCGCATGCACAAGCCGGTCATCTATCAGCAGATCGGCGGCAGCCGCAGGCCCATTGCCGGCGGCTATGTCATCAAGGCCGGCCAGACAGTGAGCTTTCAGGTAGCTACTTATGACGCCACACGTCCTCTTATCATTGACCCAGTTCTGGTCTATTCCACCTACCTGGGCGGCAGCGATGGTGACGTAGGCGCTAGCATTGCTGTAGATCAGCTAGGCCGGACCTATGTGACGGGCAGCACCCGATCTTCCGGCTTCCCACTCAAGGATGTCCTGCAGCCTACCTATGGCGGTGGTTCTGATGCCTTCGTCGTCCAGCTCACGGCTGATGGCAGAGCGCTACGCTACGCGACCTACCTCGGCGGGAGCGGGTTTGACGGAGGCGAGGGGATTGCCGTGGATCTACGAGGCCAAGCCTATGTGACAGGAAGCACCCAATCGCCTGATTTCCCGACCAAGAATGCCCTGCAACCGGTTTTGGGTCGTCTTGATGGGGATGCCTTTGTCGCTAAACTGTCGGCTGATGGCAGAGCGCTGCGCTATGCGACCTATCTCGGTGGCACCAGGTTTGATAGGGGTTCCGGTATCGCTGTCGATCTACGGGGCCAGGCTTATGTAGTGGGAACCACGGAATCTTTGGACTTTCCTACTATAAACGCCTTGCAGGCTACTTTAAAAGGCCATAGTGATGTCTTCGTCGCCCAGCTCAAAGCCGATGGCTCGGCGCTACGCTATTCCACTTACCTGGGCGGAAGTGGCTATCTTGACCAAGGCCGAGGCATTGCCGTGGATCTGCGCGGGCAAGCCTATGTGACGGGCAATACCCAATCGCCTGATTTCCCGACTAAGAATGCTGTACAGCCAAGTTTCGGTGGTGAGGGAGGCTCGGATGTAGATGCCTTTGTCGCCAAGCTTTCAACCGATGGCAAGGCGCTGCGCTATGCGACCTTTCTTGGTGGCAACAAGTCTGATTTCGGTTCCGGCATCGCTGTGGATCTGCGGGGGCAAGCTGTTGTGACGGGAGGAACTCAATCGCCCGACTTTCCGACCAAGAATGCCTTACAGCCAGTTTTAACTGGGCCTAGTGATGCCTTTGTCGTCCAGTTTTCGGCTGATGGCTCGACGTTGCGCTATGCAACCTACTTGGGTGGCAATGGTGGTGATGAGGGTAATGGTATTGCCGTGGATCAGCGAGGTCAAGCCTATGTGACAGGGAGTACCCGATCGCCCGATTTCCCGGTCGCGAATGCCCTCCAGCCGGTTTTGGCTGACTCTAGTGGTGATTTTGGCGATGCGTTTGCTGTTCAGTTCGCGGCCGATGGCACGACGCTGCGTTATTCGACCTACTTGGGCGGGAACAGTGGCGATGGGAGCAATGGCATTGCTGTGGATCCACGAGGCCACGTCTATGTGACGGGAAGCACCAATTCGCCCGACTTTCCGACCCATAATGCGCTTCAACCTACCTTCGGTGGCGGACCTAGTGATGCCTTTGTGATTAAGATTAGACGCTAATAGTTTGCCATTAGAATGAAGATCGAGGCTGAAGTCACAAAAATAACGCAAGTCTGTTGTCGGTTGGTATTTACCCTGATTAGGAGGTTCTCATGGACCCTACTCAATGCATGACAGCGAGCAGGGATGACAGACGGTTAACCGGCATGGCTGCAGGTATGTTTGTTTTAACTTTTCTATCGCCTCTGGCATCGGCCGATCCAGCAGCACCAAATGTAAAAGTCCAGCTGCAAGCGAATTACGGCAAGCTGCCGCTCAGCTTTGAGAGCAACCGAGGCCAGACGGATGCCCAGGTGAAATTCCTGGCCCGAGGCCAAGGCTATTCGCTGTTTCTGACGCCCACTGAGGTAGTGCTGAGCCTGAAGAAGCCCCAAGCCCAGGCCAGGATTTCGCCGCCATCAGCTACATCCGAGACGGTCAAAACTGTGCTCAGGATGCGATTTGCTGGAGCAAGCCCGGAGCCGAAAGTCACGGGCAAAGAACCGCTGCCTGGGCACGTCAATTATTTGATCGGCAAAGACCCGAGCCGATGACACACGCAGGTGCCGACCTATGGCAAAGTCGCTTATGAGAGCGTCTATCCGGGCGTGGACCTGGTGTACTACGGCAATCAAGGAAAGCTGGAGTATGACTTCGTGGTGGCGCCAGGCGCTGACCCGAATAACATCAAACTGGTTTTTAAGGGTGCCGATAAAATAGAAGTAAGCTCAACGGGAGAACTGATTCTGCATACGATGAACGGTAACATCCGCATGCACAAGCCGGTCATTTATCAACAGATCGGCAGAGTCCGCAAGCCCATTGCCGGCGGTTATATTCTCAAGAGTCGCCAGATGGTGGGATTTCAGGTGGCTGCCTATGACGCTGCGCATCCGCTCATCATCGACCCGGTTCTGGTCTATTCAACCTATCTCGGTGGTAGTGATGATGAAGAGAGTGTAGATATAGCTGTAGATAACCGGGGCCGAGCCTACGTGGCGGGGCAGACGACTTCGATAGACTTTCCGACTGTCAACGCCCTGCAGCCAACTTATGGCGGTGGTCCTGCCACACCTACCGAGACGCTCGAGGGTCCTTCTGATGGCTTTGTGGCACAATTAACGGCTGACGGTTCAGCGCTGCGCTATGCGACTTATCTGGGCGGCACTCGATTTGATCGATGCCATGCGATAGCTGTGAATAATCGGGGGCAGGCTACGGTGACAGGAATAACTCAATCACTTGACTTCCCAACCAGGAACGCCTTGCAGTCCACGCATAACGGCATAGGCGATGGCTTTGTCACTCAGCTTACCGCCAATGGCAGAGCAATACGTTATTCAACCCTCCTGGGCGGGAGAGGGGACGACAGGGGCAATGCGATCGCCGTGGATCTGCTTGGCCAAGCCTATGTGACAGGGGAGACGCGATCGCCCGACTTCCCGACCAAGAATGCGCTGCAGCCCACATTCCATGGTTTTTTGCCCGATGCCTTTGTTGCCAAGCTTTCGGCCGATGGCAGAACGCTACGGTATTCAACCTTTCTGGGGGCCAACGATTCTGATTCAGGCTCTGATATCACCGTCGATCTGTTGGGCCGGGCTTATGTGGTAGGATCTGCTTCTTCACGCGATTTCCCGACCGTGAACGCGATTCAGCCTAGCCCCGGCGGCAGTGGCGACGCCTTTATCGCTCGGTTCACGGCCGATGGTAGCGCATTGAACTATTCGACCTATCTGGGAGGGAGCAGTGGCGACTCGATTACAGGCATTGCAGTGGATCTGTTGGGGCAGGCGTATGTGACAGGAGGGACACAGTCGCCTGACTTCCCGATCAAAAATGCGCCGCAACCCACTTTGGCCAGCGAGCCGGATGCTTTTGTCGCCAAGCTATCAGCCGATGGCAGGGCTTTGCGCTATTCGACCTACTTGGGCGGGAGCTCGGTCGACACAGGTCGGGGCATTGCCGTGGATCTACGAGGTCAATCCTATATCATAGGAGTGACAAACTCGCCCGACTTCCCGACCAAGAACGCCTTGCAGCCGGATTTCGCTGGGGGGCAACTTGATGCCTTCGTGACTAAAATGGGAAGCGATGACCGTTTTTGATCGAGTAACAGTCGGTCGAATTTGAAGTCATAAAGATTATAAAACAGGACATTGAAACGACTTGACTTGATATTTGCTGTCATCGAGACGGCTTAGGGTCGATAGCATCTGTCCGCCAAACTCAAAAGTCGACATTACCACTGGCATCATGGGATTGGCATCAATGGCCGGGCGGGTATCGCCCCGGGGCGATTTTCGACCGGAATGGGCGGTTGTTGCTCAGGATGGATTGCCCACAGCGTGTCGAATTTTGGTCCAGCCAATAGGGCGGGGCATGGCCTCATCGTGGGTTAAGTTTCAAACTGTATTCCGTCTGCACAAACGGCCGGCTGAATTTCTCCGGTCGAGTTTTGTGGCTTATTGCCGATAAATACGGCTTTTGCACTTTTCGAATAGTTGCGACAGAACCCAGAGCTCGTTTTCCTCCCCGTGTTTTGAAGTTCTCGTCTTATGAGCCGAATTGCTATAATATTCGGATCATAAAATGAGTCGAATTATGTGTTTTATCGGCTCAAGACTGAGGAGACTTTATGTATCACCGTGTCACTTGGATCTGGCAACAGCCCGACTGGCCCGACTTTTATTGGCAGAATACGCTCATACAACCGCTGCTGCGTGCTGTGCGGCTAAAACAAGGGATACTGTTGGGTAAGGCCGGAGCCGTCAATGACGAGAGCAAGCCTGAAGCGGCTCTGGATATGTTGTTGCAGAATATCATTACGTCCTCTGCCATTGAAGGCGAATACTTGAATGCACAATCAGTCCGGTCTTCCTTGGCCAAACGTCTGGGTATCAAGTCGACGCAGCCCTATCCCGCCTCAGGCCGTTCAGAGGGCTTGGCGGCGATGATGCTGGATGCCATCAGTAATCCGGATCATCCCCTCACCCTCGACCGTCTGCTGCAGTGGCATCGCTGGTTATTTTCAGAGGTGGGATTTTCCTTGCAACGAATCCGGGTCGGGCAACTGCGCGGCGAAGAACCCATGCAGGTCGTTTCGGGACGTATCGATAGACCAACCGTGCATTTTGAGGCCCCGCCGCGTGATAAGCTGGACAATGAACTGGATACTTTCATTAACTGGTTCAATAGCAGCCGTGAGGATGCGGTATTGGATCCGTTGCTTCGGGCAGGCATCTGCCATTTCTGGTTTGTAACGTTGCACCCTTTTGAGGATGGCAATGGTCGTATAACACGCATGTTGACCGATCTGGCATTGGCACAGGCCGATAGTCAGAGTATTCGTTTATATGCCATGTCAGCCGCTATTCTCGAAAAACGTCAGGACTATTACCGCCAGTTAGAACAAAGTCAGCGAGGTGACCTTGATATCACCCCTTGGCTGATCTGGTTTTTGGAAACGCTGAGCGCGACATTACAAAAGTCGCTGGAGGCGATTGATCGAACGCTGAGGAAAACCCGGTTCTGGCAACGCTACCACACGGAAGAACTATCAACTGAACAAATCAAGGTCTTGAATCGCTTGCTGGATGGCGGCGAGAACGGTTTTGAAAACGGCATCAGCGCTTCACAATACCAGAAAGTGGCCAAGGTGAGTAAGGCCACGGCAACGCGTCATTTGGTTGCGCTGCTGACCAAAGGCTGCATCGAAAAGCTAGCGGGCGGCGGTAGAAATACCCGTTACCGTATTAAGCACCTTGAGTAAGGCTGATCAGGGAATTGGCGAGACATACATCGGCAAGAAAAACTCATCCCGAAGGTTTTATAGTCTGGTTGTCACGGGGCTGTTAAATTTCGCTACAACGCCCAGCGGGACGGCGGCAGTACCAAACGCTACGACGAATTTTCCTCGACCCGAAAGTGCCGCCCGCGTGTCAGCAGATTGAAGTGAGTGACCTAAGAGAACATGCCGGTGGCCAATTACACCAAGCATGACAGACTGTCAATTTCATGGCCGATTCCTCAGGGGGCAATAAAGGTCAGGTGGCGGTTGGTTGCAGGGCAGGGCCTCATCGTAGGCTAAGCTTCAAACTTTATTACCGCTACACAAACACCTCCCACATTCCCTCGGTTGGCAAATCGCGCTTACTCATGATAAGGCGGGTAATCAGCAGTATACGTTCTAGATCATGCACGATTTCAGCGAAATACTGAAAAAATTTTTCATTGTTGTGGCTCTTGTTAATGCCGACGCTGCCTTTTTGGGACGGCAAAGACCGGCGCGGAAGCGGGGCACACCATTGCCGGCCGTTGTGCCCAGAGGCGGTTGATGACCCCGAAACAGGGCGAGTGCGGCACATCTGGATGCGCTGAATTTATATCATAGACTTAATTATAGGTCAGCACTACCCAATAGAAACTGTACTTAATTTTCTTCCTTATAACTTTAAGCCTTTAAATTTATTAAAAGGGTTCTCGTGCGACTGCATTGATCACAATATGTTTATGATATAAATGCAACACATCTATTTTTAGTATTGGAGCCTTGGTAGTTGGTTTTAGGGAGCCATAAAGCAACAGAGCTGTAGATATGGGTGTGATCAATAGCTAGCCCCTGTTCTGCCATCACTTTCTTCAGCTTCCGATAACTGAGCGGATAAACCAAGTACCAGCGTATACAGGAGAAGTCGATTATGTTTCAGCAGTGCTGTCTATGGGTCGGAAAGATAGCTTTCCTGAACCTATCGCTCTCCAGCTAATGCAACAGAACCAATCTTAATCATAATTATAGCCCCATGGATTTCCGGATGTCTTTAATCAGGAGGAAAAGGTGATACGGATCCGTTGGCGAAGGAAAGAAATTGAAGTGTTCGTAAAAATCTCGTGCATGGTCATCCTTGGCGTGAACCAGAAATGCTCGGATGCCGGCAATATCAGCTGCCTGTACAGTTCGTCGCATAGCGTCCCGCAGCAAGCCTGCACCCACACCTTTTCCCTGCCATGCCAAGTCTACGGCGAGCCGCGCCAACAACATCACGGGAACAGGTTGGCGGGAGAGGCCTTTAGCCAAACGCTCGGGCGCATCATCATAGCATACGCTGCTCACGAGCAATGTGTAATAACCCATGATCGTGCCGCTAGAAGAAACGCCAACATAAGTTTGCGCTCCATCGGCACGCTGGTTCATGAGTGCATAACGTTGCAGATAGCGGTTAAGGTTTTCTTGTCCGCAATTAAAACCGTCAACGTCATGAGTGTGCTGCAGCTTCTCGATACCAGGGCTATGCTTCTTGTTCAGGCCCATCAAACATCCCTGGTTCCTGCATCAAACGTTCAAGGCGAGGCAATGGACGCGGCGGCGCATCAAGAGCTGCTTGAAAGGCTTCCCATTGCTTGGCATCAAGATGAAAATGCCGGCGTTCCGCCAGGATTTCATTGGCGGCCCCCATCGCGTTTTCCAAAATGAATTCACTGATCGTCTTGTGTCGCAATAAAGCGGCCGCTTGGATGGTTTCTTTCGCTTTCGGATCAATTCGAAGATCGATCCGGTCACTACGTTTGGTTGTTTTCATCATCAGTTTCCTCCATTTATTAATTTAGCATAAATGTACACACAATAACAGTACATAATGATAGTCTTAAAAAGGCTATTTTTGCCCATCCCCTCGAAAAGGTAAAAGTTAGCAATGGCTAATGTTAAAGGTCACTATCCCCTTCCACAGACTTACGCCAGAAATCTGGGTCGTTATATCGTGCAGCCAACGCATCGATGTCAACTTTCGCGTTTTCTTCCGTAAATTCAAACTTACCGATGGGTGAGTTTAAACAAACGACACTAAAGTCCCATAGGATTTCTTTTAAAGCCACAGCTGGCGTGGTTTTGAACCAATTTGGAACTTCCCAATTTTAATCTGATTTCCAGTCCGGATTTTTGGGAACTGCCAAGCCTATCGAATCGACCATTCGTTCATCCGAGAAATCGAACTCTCCGTGCAGGTTGAAATGCTTCCAGGTGGTAACCGAACCGTTCCGAATCGCTTCGATCAGTTCCGCCCGGCGCTTCTCGTTTTTCTCCGTAGCAAGCTCCTGTGAAAGATATAGATAATTCCAGCACACGGCAGCATTCTTGATCAGCCGACGGCAAGCTTCGGCAATCTCCTGATCTTCCTTCTCGCTTTGAATGAACTCCTGACTGTGGCCGAAAGAAACCGCCTTGGAAAATTTGTTCGAGCTTTCGACTTTGTTGAGCTGTTTTTCGATAGCCTGCCTAAATTGAAGATCGTCACAGTATTTTAAAATAAAAAGCGTCTTCGGAATTTTCCCGAATTCCTTCAATGCCCGGTATAGCGGGTGCTGCTTGGAATAGGAATTCAGGCGCTTGAAAAGTTGTGAGGCGGTTGTGATCTTCAATCGGATGGTGGCAATAAAGCGCAGAACATCATCCCATTGTTCCTCGACGCAGGCTTCGCGAATAGTGCGGGCCGGCAGCAGTAAGTATCCTTGTTCCTCATAATGTTTACGGTGCTTAAAAGCATAGAGTTGCTGCCGACCAACGCCCTTGATTCTGGGTAATCGTAAGGATTCGTAAGAAAATGGGCAATAGCGGATAAACTCATGTGACACGTGTTTATAGAACCATTTCTTCATGATTCGCCAGATCAAGCCGTACATCGTAGTCTATTGGCCCCACCTCACTGTCCTGTAATTCGTACATGCCGAATCGACTGGGGTGCTGCCGATACGGACTCAACGCCCGCAAAATGTCTGGCGTCAATGCCATGCCCTCATCCTGCATTTCCTTCAGCGCCTCCGTCATGCTCTTGCAATTGTGGAAGATCAGCAGATTGGCGATCAGATGATTATATTTGATGACTTTCAGTTGCTCGTCCCGTACATTTTCCTGAATCAAGTCAGAAGCAAAGTAGACCCACTGGGCGAACTTGTTAAAACTCTCGCATCGATTCGTTGCGCTCTGGATGAGGCGTCGCAACTCTTCGCTATTCACGTATTCCAGAAGAAAGCAGGTTCGGACAACCCGACCCAGTTCCCGAAATGCGTAATATAATTTGTTTTTCCGACTGGCAGTGCCGAGCTTACGCAGGATCGTCGAAGGTGCAATGCGGCCAGCCTTGATCGACAGCGCAATCTGTAACATATCCGGTAGATGCCGGATAATCAACTCCCAATTGATATTGTCCTTGGTGAACAACTCGTCAATATGGTTGTAACTTGCTTCTGATGTGGGCTTGTAGCACCTCAAATCTTTCCAGTTTCGGATACGCGGCATCAATTTGATGCCCAACAGATAAGCGAGACCGAATACTGGCGTACTTTGCGCTTGGGTATCGCCATGCAGCGTATCCGGTTGGATGTCGGATTTGTTTTTGGTCAGCCCGTCAAGAATATAGATCGCCTCCCAAACGCCGCAAGGGATAAAGTGCGAGAACAGGGCAATGTAAGTGTCACTGACATGGTAGTAAGCGACACCACCCCAGCTACCGTAACGGATGTGGTACTCCGACAGAAGATTGTTTTCGTAGAGATCCCACTTGGTGCCGTCGGCGCCCGCACGCGTTGCATCTCCCCACAGCCTGGGTAGCCAGAAGCGATTGTAGGCATTGATCACTTCACATATCGTTGCTTCGAGTTTTTCTGTCGTCACATGCCGTTGATTGACGAATGCTATCTGTTACGGCCTGCAAACATAAATCGCAGGACCTGCAAACAGCCATTATTTCGGCCCGGATTAACTGCCAATAGCCGATGCGTTCGACCCGAATTAAATGAAAATGAGCCGGCATTATTTGCCAACAGCCTGCAAACATCACTCAGGACTCGCTTTAGCTGTAAATAAAAACTACAGACTCTTCCAATGAAAACAGCCATTGGAAATTAATTAATTTACGGTTAGCAGACCTGCCGTAGTGCGCCATAACCTGCTGATCGCGGATGTGAGATGCATGACAGGACAATCCCCAAAGCAGATTGTCATAACGCCAAGTTCAATGGTGACCGGAATGGAGCAGGTTTTTGCGTAAAAAGCTGCGGAGTGTAGGGCATCCATTGGAACGTCGTATTAGACATTTTTTTCTCGCTCTTCCAGTGCCAGCAGTAAACTGGTTCGATGTTTTTTTGCAACATCTTGCCAATGCTCGCCGGTGATTGCGGATTCAAGACCCCACAATAAATTAAGATTCACTGCTGAATTTACCCTTTTGGTTCGTACATATGCCTCTATCGAACCCAATTTTCGTAGTTGCTCAACAGTAGTGATGCCAGCTCGCGCAAGCATCTCCTGAGACTTCGGACCCAAGCCGGTAAGCTCACTGATTGGCTTTCGGTTATTCATGAGCCGAAATTTCCTGGATGCCTAACTCTCCGGTTGAGCCGCAGCTTGTCTTGAAGCACAGCGAAAAGGCAAGCCATCGGACTCAAAGCGGTCGTTAGGCAATTATTATCTCCAAATTTTCAATCAAATCAGAAATAACAGCATTGTCACCAATGCGTGATTCAAAGAAAATTTGGTTCTTATCACCGACGTTAATCTGAAACTTATCTGCCAAATTGGCTGGAGCACTTTGGTTAATGGAGAGGGATTTAAAACGTCCGATATGAAATTTTCCACCAGAACACTCGGCAAATTCATTTTTAAGACGTTCAATCCAGCCGCTAGTATCAAAGTGATATTTAACAAGAAAAACCGTGGGAAACACCTGATGTTCTTCGATAGGAAGAGTTGTGTGGGCCTGGCATTCCTCTCCGATCCGGTAACTTATCTCAGAAGCGTTCAGTCTCTTTATGGACTCTTCTAGAGAATCCGTGGCCTTAAATGCAATACCACTGAAACCTCTGAATGCCGTACCTTCAATTCCAAATCTGACTCTAAAATTTATGAATTCGATATTGATATCACCAAAATTCACACCAATGCTGGTGTATTCATCTTTTTTCATTAAAGGCCATGCAAAAGGCAAACCTAGCCTTTCCGCTACATTATTAGCAACTTTCAAAGGGTTACCGACTTCAATCATAAGATGATCTATTTCAAACATTCTGTATTTATCCTATTTACCTCGGTCAACGAGTGAAGCCTAAAGTGGAGGTAAGAGGCTGGCCGCTAACGAAAGCGAAACGAAGCCGTCGAACTTGAATAAAAACCAAAACTTCAAAACCGCCAACGGGCGGCCAGTCCCTTTGACCGCCGTGTTAGGCCAAGATATTAATACAACCCAAACAAAGCTGACTTGAGTTGATTTGCTTCGTTATCTTTAGGCATCATCGTGGCAAGTAAGGCGTTATGTTCTCTATTGCGCGGGATGTGTACTCATCCTTTTCACCAACAGGTGCTACATAATGAAGTGCCTCTGCTGCGGCTTCTATTCCTTCGATCCGGGCAATGATCCAAGCAGCCAAGTACTGAGAAGCAAGACAACCTCCGGCTGTAGCAACATTTCCTTGAGCATAGAAGGGCTGGTTCAGAACTTCGACGCCTGACTCCTGTACCCAAGGTTTGGTTGTCAGATCGGTGCATGCCGGCACCTTTCCAAGTAAACCAAGCTTAGCTAAGATCAGGGTACCGGAACACTGTGCCCCAATCAGTTGACGCTCAGGATTTAGCATAAGGCGAGCCATCAATTCTGGATTCGCGACGACCTCCCGAGTTCGCATTCCACTGCCTACGATGACAGCGTCCGTCGACTGGACATCTTCTAGCAACGACTGAGCGCGTAGCGTGACACCGTTCATCGACGTGACCTCTGGATCAGGACAGCACAAGGTTACACGCCATGCGGTTTTTTTGATTCGATTGAGAATGCCAAGTGCGATTAGCGAGTCCAGTTCGTTAAAGCCTTGGAAGGTGAGTATGGCGATGTGCATGGTACTGTCCTGTGTGGTGCTTGTTTAATGCCTAACGACAAGCTATGGGACGCGAGCCGCAACGCGGCGAAGCGTCCCGCACGAGCGTATTGATCTAAACGATTTTATATGCAACTTCATTAAGGATTCGACCAGACATACTTGTTACTTCGCCAGTTCTAAATATTCTGCCGTCTCTGTACACGACAAAAAAGCTAACTGATTGATTTACAAGGCGGGCAAATAAAGGACTTGAAAGTCCATCGCTAATCGATTTCACTCTCTTGCGACCAAATAGGAGGTGAAATGAAATTAAGCGAT
>Ga0196965_1000249_pt1 | contig 37895 bp, 39 predicted proteins | sample S1_20metaG_FD_148668 | JGI IMG/M metagenome (GOLD analysis project Ga0196965, IMG submission 148668) | Soil microbial communities from Anza Borrego desert, Southern California, United States - S1_20 | ecosystem: Environmental > Terrestrial > Soil > Desert | place: USA: California | collected...
TAAAATTTCTAATTACATTGATATATATATATTTATAAAATAAGCTTGATTATCCAAGACATTTGTTCGGCATATGATTATTTATTAGCTACATTTTGGGATAATATCTATTTAATAAAATATATCGCCTCTGTTGTAGCTTTGAATCTCAATCAACTTTTCTTGTAAAATATTCTTACCAAAATCTTTGGTTTAAGTAAACTGCAGACAATTAATATTAAAGATAAAAAAAGGGTTGAGCCTATTCTCTTCTAAGGAAACCTACTGTGATTAGAGAACATAGGCGAAGATATTCATCGATATGTTGCATCAAGCACCCACTTGATTGTGCTAAATTTTTATAAATTAAGGCGACCTTTTGACAAATCTGCATCCGTGTCAAAATATCTATAATACCTACTGATCGAAATGATCATTTGTGCAGAGTTTATGCAGATATTAGACATTTCAAAGTATTGCTATATTGGAGGCAGTCAATAATCAAATTTTATCATTCTATAAGATCTTTGCTCAAAATCATCTTAAAACCGCTGCTTAAAATGCACATTCTCTTCTAGTGTTGGTAATGTTGAAACTTGCTATATAATATTAAAATGATTATAGCAATAAGATTGATAGTTGATTTCAAAAAACAATTATACTTTACCAATTATGAGAAGTTCTATTACGCGAATTGACAAGACTTCATCTCCTGCTCACGTAGGAAAACTTAGAAATGCAGTTGATTTGCTAGCTCCAATGGGAACTTCTGTTCTTGCCGCAGCAGATGGGATAGTAACATATGTTATAGATGGCTTCAACTTGGGGGGCCCTGATTATTCATTTTGGAGATACTCTAATTTCGTTGTGCTTATGCACTCTAATGCCGAATTTACTAGATATGATCACCTTGAATTTGGTAGTTCAGAAGTACAGGTAAATCAAAAAGTAAGATGTGGAGAAAAAATAGCTAAAGTAGGAATGACGGGATACACCTTCGTGCCCCATTTACATTTTCAAGTCTTTGTGTTTACAGGACACAATATATGGACAGATTTTGAAACACTAGAGGTAAAATTTGTTGAAGACTTGTAACTTGTATATTACATTTTTATCCTCAAGTGTTTCGGATGAATTCTAAAGAAAGCAGGAAGAATACCCGTAGGTTCTCCATCAAGGCTAACCGTGATGTTATTTTGAAAATCTGTTAGCCAGCTCACTGTTTGAGACTGCCCATAATAAATATCATTTTCATTGTTCATAGCTTCCTCTCCCCTCTTTATGCTTACAAGTTTTTGCAATATCTTGAAACTATCAGAATTTTTTATTACAATAGTATCAAGCAATCCATCCGTAGCTTCCGCCTTGGTAGCAACCTGAAATCCCCCGCCCAAAAAACTTCCGTTTGAAACCATTCCCATAGTCATACTTGTGGTAAGGTTATTGACTATTTTTTTACTTGTTGTGGAGCCTTCTATTATTTGACAAACATTGCTCTTATATATCGGTAATGTTGCAACAATACCAGTTATCGTTGATAGAATCCTGCTGCTAATTTGATCTCTTATCATTTTTCCTTTTTCAATAATTTCGGCGCCAAGCCCTATTTCAGCAGCATTTAAAAATACTCTGAATTTGTTCCCCGCAGCCTTCTCGGCGTTTACCCTTACTATAGCACTTATAACATCCATCATCTGAGTCATTTTCGAGTCAGACAGATACTTGCAGCATTCCTCAAAGTCTTGAGGCAATCCCAAAGACCTCACGAGTACATTACGTGTTCCACCTGGTAAAACCGTCAGAGTCGCGTCGCTCTGAATTTGCTCAATTTCTGTTAAAGTCAGCATTTTTTCATAATCTACCTCCATTAGATCAATTTCATTTAGTTTGTCACTATTGTTATCGCTATAAAACCCGTTACCAACTTCATTAATTATCCCATCTCCACCTATAGGAATAATATTCTTGTATCCTTTTTTCAAATACTTTCTAGCAAGGTGGGTTCCGTCTCCCGATTTCTCTGTAAAGACATATTCCAGATCATTGCCAAAATATCTTTCTAGTATATCTTTTAGAGAATCCCAGTTTTTTCCTGTTTGACCACCATTGGAATTTGGATTAACTATAACAATTGATTCACTGGACATTACCTATAACCACTCTAAAGCAGGATAGGAGCTATATATAAATAAATAATGTATATGTTAGTATCTACTTTTTAATTTTCTTTAACATTAACTAGCAAGAATTTACTTTGATTTTAAGACATCTCGAAAATATTATTATTATTATTATTCTTTCAGGTATTATATACAACTATCTAGAGTTCTTTTTATTTTCCTCATTATCATCATCCACAAGGGTAGTACTAATTTCGCTTACTAATTTAGATGATTCTGTTACACTCTTTATTTGCAGGTCATCACTGCCAGAAATTATTTTTGATAAACTTGGATTTGCATCCTTTCCCATAATTAGGGCCTCTTTTCCCTTTCGGAGTAAAACTACTGTAATATTATTATTTGAAAGACTCTCAGCAAAATCTTTTGCCACTTTTATCTGATCAAAAATATTTGCTTCGGTGTCAGTAAACAGGTGAAAGAATTCCTTAGCCATATCCAGTTTGTCTCTTATTGTATCAACTGATAAATCCTTGGATTCCTTATTTATAAAATCTTTTTCCGTTTCATTGTTTTCAACCTCGACACTTCGAAAGACGCCAAATACTTCCGGGTTGAGGATATCAACATCAATCTTGTTTATGTCGTTTGTTTTTGTTGCTGTGATATCGATGGTTGGTTTATTCTCTATCTCGATTAAAATGTTTCCGCTCTTTAACGATTTAAGCGAGCTAACAACGCTGTCTAGTACTGATCCTTCTCTTGGGACAGTATTCTCATACCTGTTCGTGGTCATTTTGACTCTACGTTCTTCCTATTCTCTTGTCAGATCTAACCTATGTAATAACTTGTATTTTTCTGATTCCTTTGAAAAAAATGAAATCCTTTGATCTCACGTGGGTGTATTTTCATTACTATTATAATCTCTTAGTGCAGGATCGTTGTTTTTGTCATTCACGAATTGATTTGGGGCTTGACCAATTGAGCCTGTAGTATTACTGGCTATATTTTGACTTATCGTTTCACTTGTACTACCGCTATCTAAATAGTCTTTACTACTACTCTTAGTAGTAATACCGCCAGCACTGCTAGTTGTAGAAGTTATTTTATGTACCTTGGCTGAAATGGTAATAGTTCCGTGGATTGACATTCTTCCTCCAACCATAGTTCTGCCTTTTGGATCGGTAGCAGATGGCATTTCAATATTCAGGTCCTCAAAAGAGTATCTAATAAGTGCACCTTTACCTGTCAATTTGTCCAGTAATTGCTCGATAACGGGTGCCCCACTTTGTGTAATCTTGCTAGTGATATTTCCTAAATTCTTACTTATTTCACTCATATTTCCTATGACTGAATAATTACACCATATCTTATAAGGAATAACTCTATTAGTAATGCGTAATTACGAAATTTTTGTTTATGATTACCTAATTTCCTAAAAAAATGTTAAAAAAGTTATAGTACGCTTTTTGAACGCTCTAAGTCTTATTTTTATGTCCTCTTATCTTTAGACTGATTGACAACTCATAACCATAGAAAAACAAAAGGAATTAAATGGGAATAGAATAACAATATATTTGGTGCTACCTGAAAGCTGTTCATTTGCATATAAGGGTACCAAATGCCCTTTACCGCCTGCATTTATAATAGAAATAATCGATGAAACAACCAATAGTAAGTTTATGGTAGGGGTAGCCTGTCCAGATCATAAAGTAGTTTTGGAAAAAAAATTTATTTCACTACAAGAAATTAACGTCATTCCTCAAGGTAAAATTGAATTGACTAATATAAGAGTAGTTCACACAGACTGTGTTAGAGGTACATTGGAAGATGAAGAAGAAGTTAAATTGAAGAGATTAAATGACCAAGTATGATAATATTTTATTAAATTAACAATGCTTTTTCGTAGTTTCCTTCTAAAACATTAATAATATTAGAAGCTGCTATTTCCGACATTTTATTCCTTGTATCAATACTGGCACTACCGATATGAGGTAATAACACTACATTCTTCATTTTTATCAATGGATTGTTCTTTTGAATGGGTTCATCTTCATATACATCTAACGCTGCACCCGCTATTCTTTTATTCGTTAACGCTCTAATCAAGTCCTTTTGATTAACGATCTTGCCTCTTGAGATATTTATTAAAAAAGCACTCTTTTTCATCTGATAAATAAAACGATGACTTATCATACGATAGCTATCCTTGTTAAGAGAACAACATACAACAATGTAGTCTGATTCTCTGGCAACATCGTACAGATCCGTATATTTCATTGTCTTTGAATGGGATATTTTATTATTATTGGATAGAATGGAATTTGATCCTCTTCTATTTGTATAAAGTATATTCATACCAAAACCAACGGCCCTTTTGGCTATTGCGGAGCCTATTTTTCCCATTCCAATGATTCCCAGGGTCTTGCCATAAATATCTGTGCCTACCATTAGGTCTGGGCTCCATCCATGTTTCCACATTCCATCCCGCACTAATCGATCTGCTTCTACTATTCTTCTTCCAGCCGATAGTATAAGACCAAATGCCAAGTCAGCGGTTGTTTCAGTCAGCACACTGCCGGTATATCCTACTTTGATATTCCTTTTATTTGTCTCTTCTATATCGATATGTTCATATCCTGTGCTAAACGTGCTAATGATTTTTAGATTGGGCCCTGCCAAATCCATGATCTCTTTATCAATCTTATCATTCAAAAAACACAGAATTGCATTTACGTTTTTAACTTTACGTTTTAATTCTGCGCGATTAAGTGGTCGTCCTGTACTATTGAGAATCAAGGTATAATTCTGTCTTAACAAATCCAGACCTGAATCAGTAATTGGTCTGGTTATTAAGATTCTCGACCTTGCAAATTCACTTTTATCCAATATTAAAATATAATGAAATGTGCGCTTTATTTGTTCAGTTGCTTTTGGAAAATATTAAATATAGTAACCTCAATTTTTGAAACTGCAATGGAATTATTTTATTTAGGTAGACATTATCTACTAAAAGATTCATCTTGCCTAATTAAGTGATCATTAATGTGAATAACATAATCGTTTGGTAAAATCACAATAACAAGTAAATTTTTATAGATATTACTGTATCAAAATAGAATGCATAAACCTTCTTCTTTTTCTGCTGACCTTTATCAACAAGATGAATTAAATGTTGTTGATGGGAAAGAAAGGAAAAAGAGTAGACGGGCTAAAATCTTATGGAAACCAGAGCATGTGAATATCAAATCTATGACTGCTCAGAGTACTAAAGATTCACAAGTAGAAGATTTTGATAATCTTTTCGAGAATATAGTGGGTTATGATGATGTAAAGAAGATATTTAATTATGCTTTAAATTCTTCTCTACCTGTCCATATTCTTTTGGTCGGTCCGCCAGGTTCAGCAAAAACCTTGTTTCTAACGGAGTGTATGAAACTTTCACGATCTTATTTTACACTTGGTAGTCATAGTACCAAAGCCGGAATGTTAGACTATATGTTTAACAATCGACCAAGAAACTTAATTATTGACGAAATTGAATACATGGCCATAAAGGATCAGGCTGCTTTGCTGAGTCTCATGGAAACTGGTATTTTAAGTGAAACCAAATTTGAAAAGACTCGCAAGTCTGTAATGAGAACCTGGGTATTTGCATCATGCAATAACGAAAAAAAGTTATTAACACCATTACTTTCAAGGTTTTTTGTTCTTTACTTTAAGAAATACAATTATGAAAGCTTTGAAAGGATATCAAGCCATATACTTACTAGGGAATGTAACCTTGATACAGAAATATCAAAATTGATTGCCAATTTAGTTTGGAATAAACTAAAATCAAGAGATATTAGAGATTGTGTCAAAATCGGGCGAATCTGCAGAAATAAAGATGATGTTTACATGGTTGTAAAGACACTAAAACAATATGAGAATCCAAATTCTGGAAATGAAAAAGATAACAATTCATAAAAAAAATTCAAAATTGAACTTTGCCATGCATCCACGAGAAAAAATTCATCAGGTAACTCTTCTAATTTTGAACCTGGGTAATTTAGTTTGAAAATTTTTATTTGTGGTCCCACATTATATGCACCTAGCCACATAGGACATGCACGTATTTTCATCTTTTTTAATTTCTTTATTAATTATTTGAGGGCAAAAGGATATTCACCGCTTGCAGTAGTTCAGCTTACAGATATTGATCCAAAGATATATTCTAAAGCACGAAATACTGATACTAAAAAGATAACAAGGAAATATTTCAGACGTTTGATGAAAGATTTGGCTGCACTCGAAGTTTTGGATAACTTTTGCTTTTCAAGGGTCTCCGATTTTCAGATTCAAATGAAGGATCAAATCATCAATCTGATTATGTCAAATAGTGCATATTCATATGGCGGAAATGTTTATCTAAATTCTCCTAGGCCATTATTGGTAAGTCCATTTGGAAATGGTCCCGAGGAACTAGATAATATGCCAATAGATTTATCGGATGGCAAAATCGATCAAAAAGATATTATGATTTGGAACGCAGACAATTTTTATCCATATGAATTCACGACTAGTGACTCTGCAAACAACTATATTCACAATTTTCTTGTGAGCGGTGTGCCAGGTTGGCATTTCCAAGATAGCCAAATAATAAAGACAATTTTTAATGGGCGGTATGATTTTCATGGAGGCGCCTCGGAGCTAGTATATCCTCATCACGAATTTATTTATCGGCTTTTAGGCAAATTGCGCCCAAATGATTCAACTGATGAAAAAGCCGTAAGTTGGATTCATCTGGGGATTTTAAAAATCAATTCCAGAAAAATGTCTAATTCTAGTGGTAATGTCATTTCAACGAGAACGGCATTAAAGTCTTATAATCCAAACACGATCAAGATATTTTTTTTAAATCATCCTTATCGCAATGACATAGAATATACCAAAGAAAAAATAGAAAAAGCAAATTTGATTGACGAAAAGATTGCTTCCTTTTTTTGTGATTTATTTTGTGAGAATATGCGTAGAATGCAGAAGTTAGACAAGAAATCTCAAACCAAGTACTCAAATTTCATAAAAATCTTAGATAAAAATTACGATACAAGAGATGCTCTAGGCTTTATTTTAGAATGTATTAGCGACAAAGACAATCCAGATTTAATTAATAAGATGACCTTCACACTTGGACTACGATACTATTAGACAAGCAAAGGAAAACGAGCTTAACTTCTGCCGAAGCTGGAGTACCAAAGTAATAGAAATAGCGGATATTAAAGCCCAATTTATTTTTTGCAAAGACTTTAGAGATGATTATTTTTTAAATCGGTTAATTTTTCATGATGGTCAAATCTTTCAAAGTTACAGAGAACACGATTTTTGTAAAGTGCTAGATCAACTAAATAGAATAGGAAAAGATTATGGAATCGATATATACTTTCATATAGGTGAAACTGAGCTCTGGATTGAAGAGATACTTCAAAGAAACGGGATTTTTGCAATTGACAAGGTTAATGGAATGATTTACGAAAACAACGGCCCCAGGAAGATTCTAAGTAAAAGTCAAACAAAATTTAAAAGGCAATTTGTTAAAAACCACGAAACTAATTATAAATTAATTGATGTTACCAATGAAAGTGATTACTTGATGTGGACAGATACTTATAGAAAATCTTTTGATATGAAAGCAACTCTATCAAAAAAAATTCTTAAACATGTGATGGACAAGCGTTTTTGTGAATCAAGTTTTATCATTTATCGAGCAGATACAATCACTGGCTCTACTACCAATCAGTTAATTTCGCAGGGTTGTTGCATGTTTTATAGAAATAGAAATACAAATACAATTGGAATCTACTGTTTAGGAACTATCAAATCCTCTCGTAGATTTGGAATAGCTTCGACACTCATCCAAGCTGGGATAAGATACGCCATCCAGATAGGTTTGAGTCCTTTGTGCATCCAAACTTTGCAGAGCGACAATTTAGGATTATTTTATGAAAAAAATGGATTTAAAAAGGTATACACCAATTACATATACAAAATGCCTGTTCATCGTTAAATTTAATATACCATGTGCGTTATCGTACATAGTAATCTGTTGAATTCCATTGAGTGTGCATTGGATGATTTTATTTTTCCATTATTTGTTTACGAAGATGAGAACGCGTACAAACAGAGTTTACTTTCTGGATACATGAATCGATCTAAAATATATTATAATAAATTAACCGATTTACTGGAAAGACTAAAGTGGCTTGGGATCTCTCAAATTCTTTTATTTGGAGTTCCCAAAACTCGAAACAGAAATGGGAGTGTGTCATCATATAAACATGGTGTAGTTCAAAATTCAATAAGGATCGTAAAAGAAAATTTTGGTAAAGATTTTTTAGTGTTTTCTGATATATGTCTCTGCCAATACAATACATCAGGTCACTGTGGAATTATATCAGGTAACAACCGAAAAAATCTAGAACAAAATAAAAATTCTAGTAGTTTCGAAATTGACAATGATAAAACGTTATATTCTTTAGGAAAAATTTCACTGAGTCTGAGCGAGAGCGGGACAGATTTTATTGCCCCTTCCGCTATGATGGATGGCCAAGTAGCCTATTTAAGAAGGCTATTGAACAATAATGGATTTGAAAACGTGAAGATACTAAGTTATTCGGCAAAGCATAATTCTTGTCTATATTCTCCATTCAGAAACAATAATTATCTCAAGCCTGGTTTTATTGAAAAATCAAGTTATCAATGTCCTATCAATAACGAAAGAGAATCATTGAGAGAAATAATACTTGATATCAAAGAGGGTTCTGATTGGATCATGATAAAACCGTCTCTTTGGTATATGGATGTAATTAAACATGTAAAAGAAATTGTAAATGTACCTGTTGTAGTACAAAATGTATCCGGAGAATATGCCATGTTGAGTAATACTTTGAATTTCGAATTAACTAAAATCTTGCGTCTAAATACTAATATTCAAAAAAAGGTCTCAACTAGAATGCTTTCAGCCCTCGCCTTAGACTCTGACCCATTGCTAGGGTCACCTGCTGTCAAACAAAAACAAAGAAATAAGCAAAAACTGACTTTATCAAAACCTTCCAATGATAAAAGACCCGCGGAGAAATATGTAAACGGGGTTAAATTTCTGCACTTACTAAAGAGAGCAGGGGCTGACAAGATCATAACCTATTTTCTGCTAGATTTATTAGATGAAGAAAGTAATTGGTCTGTTAAATAATCATACAGAAAAAATGGTAGGAAAAAATGATCCTTTTTTTGCTATTGATTTGAAGAATTGACAATAGTAACTATTTCTCCGCTAGTTGAATCTACGTAATATTTTGTATCATTTGAAATAATTTCCCATCCAAAATGACTACCTCCAGACAAGGGTTCATCGATTTTTCCAATCATTCTGGAGGTTTCATGACTATCTTTGTTTGCTTGATAAATAGTACCATCACCATCCACCATCACATATTGAGCTGTAAATTTACCTCTCAAGTCATCAAATGTGACATTTCTGAGATCATTGAGTGGTTCATTAAATACCTCGTGTAAGATGATGATATAGGCTTCTTCTGGTATCAATCTTGCAAAAGTGGTGCTCTGTTGATTTAGTGAAAAATTAATTACAAAATACATAACCATGGTGAATCCTATAGATAATAAGACAATTAGAATAACTTTATTACGTGGTGCATTCAGGTTCACCAATATATCTATTTACAAAAAACACTATATAATCATTCAAAATGGGTTTACGATTAGATTATATATCAATTCTCCTAAAAAACTAACTGTCCCGCGGTAGCTCAGCCTGGTAGAGCTTTCGGCTGTAGTTGTTGGCAATATAATGCTAATCGTACATCAGCCTATCAGGCTTACATTCAACAGTAACCGAAGAGTCGCAGGCTCAATCAAAAAAAGGGAAATTCCTTTTTTGGGGTAAATCCTGCTCGCGGGATACACCTCATTTATGAAGGTTTTTAGTTTGGATTTATAATCGCACGTCCAATGATTTTTCCGTTCTTTAGATCTTCCAAGGCTTCGTTCACTTGATCTAGAGAATATCTTTTGTCTAATACTGTCCTCACTTTATCCTGTGAAGCCAAATTGACTAATTCAGCTAAATCGGAGAATGTACCAGTATATGCTCCAGTCAAAGTATATCCTCTTAGAGGGATCATTGGCAAGTTTACTTCCATGGATCCGCCAAACAATCCTACCATTATCATTTTTCCTCTCTTTCTTAACATGTTAAAAGAGTTCATCGACGTGATATTGTTATTCACAAAATCTATTACTACATCTGTCCCAAAACCATTGGTGAGGTCCCTAATTTCTTTTACTACATCAGATTTTTCTTTACTATTGATAATATTATGTGCTCCTAATCTTTTTGCCTCTGATAGCTTTTGATCATTAACATCTATGACCGTTATCTTGGAGTTATGGATTGCCTTCGCTATTTGTACACCCATCAAGCCTAAACCTCCTGCTCCAATGATTACAATGTTATGGTCTTTTTCTAATCCTAAAGTTGGTTGGGCTTTCTTTACCGCATTATATGCTGTCAGGCCAGAGCAAGCAAGCGATGATGCAGAGTCAAATTCAAGATTACTTAATTTTATTAAATACTTTGAATCTGGTACTAAAACAAATTGAGCATATCCTCCATGTTGGTATATTCCCAAAGTCTTCGGTGTATCACATAAATTTTGTTCGCCTGATAGACATGCAGGACATGATCCTTCGCCTAACCATGGGTAAACCAAAACACGGTCTCCAGCGCGGACATTGGTTACACTCTCACCTGTTTCTTCGATCTTACCTGCTATTTCGTGTCCGGGAATAAGCGGAAATTTTACTCCTCTATCTTCTACTTTCATAAATACGCCTTTGGGACCGGCATATCCACCTTCCCATAGATGAAGATCGCTATGACAAACACCTGAAGCAACAACCTTTACAAGAACTTGTTTTCCCTTTGGTTTTGGTGTATTCACTTCGTTAATTTCTAGTGGCTGATTTGTTTTAATTATTTGAGCCCCTTTCATATCAAACTCATGGTTTACATGTTTAATTATCTTTGCTAACCATGGCCAAATTTTGGTTCAAAAGAATATATTAATTAAAGTAGGAAACACTTTGATGTCAATGATGACGACGAAGAGCCGTCTGATAATGTTAAGGTGATGAGGATTATGAGTACTGAGACATCAAATTATTCCTTCAAAACTGTAACTGAATTCATTTATCTTGGTCTGAACGATGTTGCGTAATCACTTTTGATCGGTATTTTTTGTATCACTGGTTAAATTGCTATTTTAGGAACGAATTATTAGAATGCTCCAATTGAAGTAATAACATTCTGATCAAAAAGATCTCTAAAATTATATATCGTAATGGATAAGATAAATCAAAATTAATGAATTCATTACGACGGCTCTTGCTATCTTATATATATTGCAACAGTATATCTGATAGTCAACACGGTGACAGACCTATCTTTTCTTATCTTTCTGAGAAATTGAGGTTAGACGCAACCATGTTTGAAAGTGACCTGCTGGACCTTGAAAAAATGCATCTTATTACGATAAAAAACAATGAATCAATGGATGGAACGTTTAAAAGAAAAGAACTGTTATGCTACCTAACAAAAAAGGGCAGATCCGAAATAAAAGTTGTGCTTGTGGGAGGAGTTTTTGATCTTCTCCACGTAGGGCACATACACACTTTAAAATCTGCCAAATTACTCGGAGATGTTTTGGTTATTGTTGTGGCAACAGACGCTACAGTGAGAAATGTAAAGAAGAATCGCAAAATATATCATGATGAAAATAGCAGACTAGAATTGGTTTCTTCCATATGGTTTGTAGATAAGGCTATAATAGGTAGAAAAAATTCAATTTATGATACTGTAGATTTTGTCAAGCCAGATATTATCGCATTAGGGTATGATCAAACTCATGATGAAAAAGTAATGAAAAAAAACTGTTTAGAAAGGGGACTGCATCTTGATGTCGTTAGGCTTTCTTCTCCCATTCCTCAGCTAAAGAGTTCTGTAATCAAAAGCGAACTTGGAAGCTCATTTTACGATCTGTAGACCGCAATAGCAGAAGTAGAGCAAAGAACATGACCGCCTTAATTTCTTAATTTAATGACTACACTGTCGCCGTTTTTTAAATTGGAAGTGTCTTTAATGCTATTTGGCCCAATTACTTCAATTAGACTATTGTTATGATGTGTTCTTTCTAATAATAAGACATGAACCTCTTTTGCTCTGTCACGAAAGTCATCGATATTAGAATTGGAATTACCCTCTATATCTTGAATTATTGTTGCGGCGTAACATCTTACCCATCCAAAGGTTCTATCTTTGTTTTTAAAACCGTCGATATAAATAGAAGGATAGTTTATCAGATCTCTTCTAGAATTCATAAAATATTTGTCTTCTAGTTTGACATTTAGAGTACCTGGAAATGGTTCATAACCTAATTTCTGTAAGAACTGTTTCTTGTAACCTTCAAGGGACATATAATAAGCACCTTCGCCCATTCCTGTGACTATTTTTCCTTTAAATTGTACCTGTTTATCTACAGATCTCTCTATCGCTCTCCTCAAAACATCATAAACCTCGCGGAGAACTTCAAAACCTGTTTCTGTCAATTTCATCCCAAATTTTTTATTATTTTTAACTCTTTCTATAAGATTGTCTCTTTCCAAGTCTATCAATACTTTAGATGCAGTTTGCTGTGATCGGTTAATTATGCGACTCATTTGGCTACTAGTAATCTCTAGGTAGTTGTCCTTACCTCCATTTTCTAATAGATGAACCAAAACTAAAAAATGGAAATAGTTAAAGTTCTTTTGATCTTTAACCATCATAAGGAATTAACTGCTACTTATTGATGGGCTTATCAATCCAATATCCGAAAACGTCTGAACTTTTACTGCTAGATTTGGTTTTTTCAAATTACTTGTCCGGTGACCAATTATATATTTGATTCCGGATTTATTTGCGGCCTCTACTAATCTAGGAGTTACAATTCCATCCAATACCAATAATTTGCCTTCTTTCAAGTTCGAGATCTTTTTTAATATATCTGAAATCGGAATCTTTGTTATCTTTTTCATAGATTTATCAAAGATGATTGCGTCTAGTGTTTGATTAATTTCCTGAAAAACCTTCTTTACTGCTGAGATGACTTCATCGTCTTCCTCAGAAATTGGAGCTGATTGAGATAATGAGGATGATGGCCCTGGTGATTTTACTCCGTTAAGATTATCTGATTCGTGTTTTTGATAATTACTCCTGTTTGAATTATAATTTGAGTATTCCTTTTGGTATTCATATCCAACAGATGATTCTTGTGCATTCACAATCTTCGATCCATGCTCATTTCTATGGCTATTTCTGATTTGTTGGCCATTTGAAGGGACCTGTGGTTTGTTTTCACTTAACCTCTCCTTCATAAATTGCTCTACATCTTTGAGTATTTCGGATATCTCTAATGGTGTGCATTCTTCTACTTCCCTACCTTGAGGAGCTCTATACACCTTATCTATGTCAACTAATCCTTGTAGCTCTTTTAAAATAAGATCACCCGCGCGATCGCCGTCTATAAACGCCACGGTTTTCTTGCCCTCTGTTAATTTTAATATTGTCTCATCAATTTTTGCTCCTTCTATAGCTATTGAATTATCATAACCAGCTCTTAGCAAATTGATCACATCTGCGCGACCTTCAACAAGTATTATCCAATCACTGTCAAACACACCGACGCCACACGCCAACTGCGCTCTTCCAAATGTTGTCAATCTACCTGGCTTACTTGCGTCATATACATCCTTCAACATCTCTTCCCCTTCACTTATCGTCTTAGTCGCCCATTCCTGTACGATTTTTTTGGCTCTGTCTACAATTACTTTTTTCTTTATTGCTCGAATGTCATCAATACCTACCAGAGAAAATTTGGCTTGGAACGGCCCGACTTTGTCAATGCTCTCTATAGCTGCAGCAATTAAAGCCGCTGTAGAGATATCTGTACTCATTGGAATTAAGGCATCACCTCTAGCTGAGTTGGATTTTGTGTCTACATTAACCTCAATCCTACCTACCTTCGATACCTTTTGTAATTCATTTAGGTTCATTTCAGGACCTAACAAACCTTCGGTCTGACCAAAAATGGCGCCAATAATATCAGCTTTCTCTACCAAGCCATCGACGTCGAATTTGAGCTTTACATGGTATTTTACAATACCTGTGTTTGGCATCTTTACTACCTCGTTATTAATTTTGTTTATCATATTTTGGTGATTAAGATAACTATAATCTATGCCTTGATTAAGTTTTTTGTTTTTGAAAAGTCTGATGCAGCTTTAGAACAGAAATTTCCTTGTGTATTTCTTAAAAGTTAATTTATTCTATGGCTGAATACAATTTTTTTAATTTTCTTGCATACTATCATAAAATGATTTTAGTTCTTCGATGGTTTTAACTCTACCTTGCGTAATACTCAAAAGCCTCATCCTGTATTTATGGTCGATATACTTTTGATTTAGCAAATTACTGATCTTCTTGGTCATTATCTCTCCACTCCGATCTAAATCCAATAATAATATCAGTTTCTTGTAATTATTACGAAATTTATCAACCAAATCAATAGGGTTTTTAAAATGGTGGTGATACATTCGTATATTGCCATTGCATCCTAGGTATGCCAAAGCTTGTAAATCCCTTTTCCCTTCAACAAGAATCAGAGAATCCTCAGGCGATTCGCTATTGATCTGATCTATAAAATCATTAATTTCTCTGATAATGTGTAACTTTTCGTTTCTATCCATTATAAATAAAGTTTAACGAATGTATAGATCAGGAACCTACTCTCTTCATTTTTGAACCGCACTTTGGACATGCTGACTGATTGTGCTTTGTGCCACAACTCATACAATAATAACTTACGGAACTTCCGTTTCCTCCAAAAACAGACCCAGCCATACCCATCTTCTTCATTGCTCTATTACGAATATAGTAACTAAGCAATATGAAAACTACTATTATAACTGGAAGGGATAACGGGAAGGGAAGCAAGAATGAGATTGCAAGACTTATACCTAATGATATTCCAATCCACAATAATTGTTGAGACAAGAACTGTTTGTTATTATCTATCACTATCTCTCAGATATATAATTAAGAAACATTATATATAAAATGTTTCCCATAAATCTAAATTCAAAGATTAGTTATATTCAGTATAGTATTTGTGTCTTTTTTCTACTTCCTTATTCTTACCTGTCTTCACAATGTCTAACTCTCTTTGAAACAATTCTCTGCAATGATGCTTAAATTTAACTCCTTCCTCTGTATCAGGAAATTTGTCAAGTGAATATTCAAATTGCTTCATAAAGTCTATCACGGTATTTCTAAATTCCTCTTTTGAGGGATTTTTATTCTTGTTAACTTTGAACAAGGATACAGCCAACTGTGATGCATAGATTTTTGCAATATCTTCTGCCAGTCTGTCTACTTCAAAGTAGTCTGTCATCACTGTAAAGTAGTACTATAATTAATAAATTTTATGAGCATACAGAAAAAATAGTATAATGGAATAGAAAGATAAAAATGGGAATGTCTTTGAGAGTTTCAGTATGCCAATTACCGATGTAACTAAAAAACAAATAGCTCAACAACGACGACTATTCTTTAAGATTTGTTTCGATTGTGGATCTAAAAACCCTATTGGTGGCAGTAGATGCAGAAAATGTCGAGGTAGCCACATGAGATTAAAAAATAGGACTTTGGGTGCTAAGAAATAATTTACGACTAATTTAATCTTTTTATAATATTTTTGGGTTTTAAATAAGAAAACTTTAATTATCTTTTTTGTTTCCTACACTGTGAGATAACATATAATATGAAGTATCCAAAGGTCGTTCTTACTGCTGATAGAACATTAATGTCTCCTTATCGAGGAATTTCACTCGCATCTTTTTTTGGATGTGCTCCTGCTCTGGATCCGAATCGAAACCATAGTTCTATATGGTATAAAATATTAGGTAATCAAGTTACTCCAAAGTTACTTTTTGACTTTATATGTAATCCAATTGCGAATTCCAATGGTTTGGCTGATTATGCTCCATATGGATTGAGAAAAGTTGAAGCGTCGTTACTAAGAGACGGTTATGCTAAGGAAGATGTTGTCGTAGCCCATCCTGACCATATAGATAAATTTATCGGACCAGAAACAGAATTCGTTGGCACTTATGAGATGGATCCTCTTGGTATGGGGCCAGTAACTATGACTTTTACATACGGTAGAAAACAAATGTCATACGCAGAATTTTACAATCGCGATTTGCATCATCGAATCAATGCAGCAAAGCAAAAGAATGCAAGCAAGGCGAAAGTTGTTGTTGGAGCCTCAGGCACATGGCAATATAACTATGACCCTGCAAAGATAGAAGAATATGGATTATATGCGATTGTAGAAGGGGATTTGGGTGGTATCGGTCCTGAAATAGATGGGGCTGGCGGAAGATTTTTTGATTCACTTATTAACAATGAATTGGAAACTGCAAATCCATTTAAGAAATCGGAGTTTAAGGTAGAAATTAAAGAATTTGATAGAAATGGTAGAAAATATCATGGTAGGTTTATTCATTACTCCAAGGAACCAAGCGTTGATGAAATCCCTGAAATAGTAAATCCCAGTATGCATGGAATGGTTGAAGTCATGAGGGGTTGTGGAAGAGGGTGTAAATTCTGCGATGTAACCTTGAGGCCATTACGTTATTATCCAGTGGAGAAAGTACAAAAAGAAATTCAGGTTAACATGAAGTATGGTGGATTAAAAAATGCATGGATACACAGCGATGATATTTTTGTATACGGTCTCAATCCTCGAACTACAAAGAATATGCAACCAAACCGTGAAGCTATAGAGGAATTATTCAAAGGCATCATGGAAACGGGTGTGGAACACACCAATCCAACACATGGGACTCTTGCGGGCGCCATTGCCGATGAGAAACTTATTCCCAACGTATCTAGAATAATTAAGGCTGGTCCTTCCAATCATATAGGAGTTCAATGTGGCTTTGAAACTGGCAGTATTCGATTGATTGGAAAATATGCTGATAGAAAACTAGCTCCTTTTAGACCTTCTGAATGGCACTGGGTTGTTAAAGAAGGTGTAAAAACATTAAATGAAAATTATTGGGTACCAGCATTTACACTTATCATGGGATTAGATAACAATGAAAATGCAGACGATAGCTGGGAAACAATCCAACTTATTCATCAATTGGAAAAAGAGCAACCGGATTCAAAATTTACTGTAACACCATTAACCTTTGTTCCTATCGGGCTATTGGAGAAATCAGACTTTTTTGATATCGGAAATACAATGGATCCAGCAAAACTTGGAGTCATGTATAAAACATGGCAACACAATTTCAAATATGCTATTCATAAGTTTATGCATAAGGTTGGTCAGAACGATCCAATAAAAAAAGTCTTTTTTGCAACTCTCGCCAGAACTTTGGGTGGAGTACCCCTTAGTGCAATGGAAAGATATGCACGTAAGAAGAGTCCTGAACACGAAAAAGTGATTGAAAAAATTAAGGCACAGTATGCTTAAAACCAGTTTTATCTGGTCATTTTACCTTCCAAATCATTTAGTAAAATTTCAAAATCTCCATACAGCCTAGTTCCTACCAAATTTTTTTCCAGTTTTTCTTTCAACAATTTGTTAGAAAAGATAAAGACCTGATCCTTTTCATAGGATTCTGATTGCACCAATGTCGAATAAAAAAATTTAATTGAGGTTTCGAGGTTTGAAATGACTACCACTACCGACTGGCCGCTAACTCGCTTTGAAATTTTACTAATATAGCGTTGCAAGTCAATATCAAAAAATGGATCTATATAATTCTCAACGTTTCCTATAAACACGGAATTTATGCCTTCCCTGTTAGTTAATATTTCTAACATGATACAAATCGGAACTGAATCATCATCGCCTGCAATAATTATTACTTGAGAATCTCCGTAGCGAGTATTGTTAGTTTTGATAACATTTGCAAGGATCCTAACGGAATTTGAAAGATTACTGCACAAGTGGATTTTTTCAGTTTTTCCAATTTTACCTCTATTGTATAACTCTAATATTGTATTGAGTACTGGAAAATAGACGTTAGAGACAATTTTTCTCAAATTTATGTTGCGGTTAATTAAACTTAAAACAATATTTTCCGCAAATTCTTTTTTGCCATTTAGTAATGCTCCAACAAGCTTTTGTTGAACATCCAGAAAATTCTCGTCCCTAGAATCCAGATTGGTTATTCCGGGATGTAAAAACCAAAAATTAACCGATCCAATTTTCTTCTTGTTCAGGATTTTCTGAAAATATAAAATATCTAGATATTTGGATATAGTAATACGATTAGTTCCTAATAACTTAGCAATTTCGGTACTGGACATGGGATTATTATTTTGAAGAAGATCGATTACACTGCGTTGAATATTTGCTAAATTATATTTCTTGTACATTCCTTACAAGTATGAATCTCTCATTTGCTATAAATAATCGACTATATACTCTTTTTTGTCTCTTTAAATGCAATTGCTAGTGAATGTATTTTGTCATACCATCTATCGGCTTTGACTATGCTACTTGCTGCTAGGATTCCGACAGCTCCCAATTTCAAGGCGATCCGCACGTCATCGGCTGTATTGATTCCCGCTCCACAAATCAGTTTTGATTTAATGCCGTTAGTCTCTAGATAAGCGGATGACTCTTTTATTAAAGCAGGTTTTTCAGTGGATATGGATCTTTTGGTGCCTATCAATTCTGGCGGTTCTATTGCAATGAAGTCTGGTTCTATCCTGCTGATGACTTTTAATTCGTCAAGATTTTTTGCACAAACTATTGAAATAAGATACAATGATCTCATTTTTTCTATTATTTTTGTTATAGTTGTTATGTCAATGGGATGTTCACTATGATTTATTATCGAACCTACACCTCCTGCTCCCTTTATCATTTCCGGTATTGAAAAACCAGTGCTAGGTCCTATTTCGTTCGAATCTACGTGCTGAGCTATGATTTCTATCCCAATATTTTTGGCAATCCAAGCTAGCAGAAATTGTGGAGGGGATAGCAAAATTCTTACATCCAAGTCCAGGCAGACCTTTTCCGCTTCTTTGGCTATGAGAAGAGCTTTTTCGCCGGAGATTTCGCTATAGTTCTTTAAATTTATGATAAATGGCCCATTTCTATCTGTCATCAGGTATTATTCCTGCTTGTTTACTTGAATTTTTCACTAAGTTTGGCCATTCTGGCTTCATATCCTTTATTGTATTCTAATTCATCAGGAACCAACGTTGCAGGATGAATAAACCCTTGCACTCGTAGTACCATGGCACGTTCGGAAGCCAACCTCCTTTGATAATCCCAATCAACAGTTCCAAATCCGTCGTGTGGACCAGTGAGCTTACCATTATGCATACTAAATAGGAGACATGATACTATTGGGATTGAGTAGTTCAAACTTGCAGGAGAATTTAAAGCTACAGGCATAAAAGGCATATGATGACTTCCTCGTGTATTGCCAGCCACAATATGAGGATCATTAAAAGCACTACCTGCCTCCTCAGTAGCGGGAAAATTCTTTTGCGTTCTTACAATAGCAATTGGATCATCCTTTCCCACGTATGTTCCTGCAATATTGTGAAGTCTATCAGTAGAACATGATACTATCTGTTCACCTTGATGAGTTAAAATAGAATGCACAACATATCTTCCTGGATACATTAACGCAGCTTCCAACTCAGGCTTATCATTCCATAATTGTAGATCAGCAATTTTTCCAGTCATCACATCCATTATTCTAAAAATAACACCATGTGCCAATTCTTCATTTATGATTAAACCAGTATTGCTTCTGGCGTCCACAAACATTCTCCAAAAGGGAAAATTGTATGCGCCTGGTTCAGTCTTATCTGCAGCAAATATGCAAAATACCTCGCTGGGTCTTTCCTCCATTTCGATTTCTGCAACTCCCGGCCCCATTCCTTTTACGTTTCCTGAAAATGAATCCTTCAATAAATCTTGACCTGCACCATATAATCCCTGTTCTTTAGCTACCTTCGTTCCTTCAGTAAAGGCGTCCCAGGCAAGCTGGTGAATTTCTTTGTTGTCTACTCCCAATGTGTGAGTCATTACAATGTGTATATCATCACCCGTGTACCCAATGTAACTATCTATCAAAATGCTCTTGCCTTTTTTACCTACAAAGTCCTTCACAGTCTGTACCAATTTATCGCTTGGTCTGGTATGACCTCCAATTCCTCCAATGTCCGCCTTTATTGCTGAAACAGTGATCTTCATACACTTTTTTGGCTTGTATGAGGCTTAAAAATTTTTGTTTCAAGTATACATGGTACCAAGACATCTCTTTGAAAGCTTCTATAATCTTAGAATCAAATTGTTTTCCAATTATTTGTAAAGTTAGTTGTTACCCTTGTTTTATTTCTTGTTATATTCTAAAAGTAATATCGAATTTGTTGCTATATAAAGTAACTAATAAATAACCTTAGTTCCTCTTTACTATTATGCGAGACGCAAATTTAATCAAAATTATGATAGAAGAGAGAGCATTAGTAAAGTTGATAAAAACAATCGGAGAAAAAGAATATTCTACAAGAGACCTTTTAAAGAAATTGGGCGCTTATGGGTATGGTCACAAATTGTTAATTAAAGCTGAAGATAAAGGCTTAGTAGAAAGAAGTAACATAAAAAATAAGACATATAACAAACTTACTAAAGAAGGAAAGAAAATTATAAAATTAGCAAAAGAGATCGGAGTTTAGATGGTTCTTCAAGTATATTTAATATTTTTAATAACCCATACATCATAATGCATTCTTGTCTTTATCACTTTTGATTCATAAGAATTAAATTATTAATTATTTCTACGGACGCCTATTAATGAATAAAGTAGTCCTTGCTTTTTCAGGCGGACTTGACACATCCGTTTGTGTAAAATATCTACAAAAATTGCATCATCTGGATGTAATTACGCTCACGGTAGACGTGGGACAAAACGATGATTTCAAAGAAATTGAAAAGATTTCTTCAAAGTTAGGCGCAATTGATCATGTATATGTAGATGCGAAACAAGAATTTCTCAGAGACTATGTGGTGCCGTCTATAAAAGCAAATGCCTTGTATCAACAAAAATATCCATTAGCAACTGCACTTTCTAGACCGTTAATAGCAAAAAAAGCCGTGGAAGTTGCAAATGACCATAGTGCGGTGGCAATTTCTCATGGTTGTACTGGTAAGGGGAACGACCAAGTAAGATTTGATATTACTATTCATTCCCTTGATCCTAATCTAAATATCATAGCTCCTATAAGAGACATGAATCTAACAAGAGATAAGGAATTAGAATACGCAAATGAAAATGGAATTAAAATAGCGGAGGTAGCCAAAAAGTACAGTATAGACGAAAATCTTTGGGGTAGAGCAATAGAAGGTGGCAGTTTGGAAAATCTGGAAATTGAACCACCAGAAGATGCTTTTAGGTTTGTAAAAGAGAGTAATACTTTTGCGACAGATGTAACTATAGGTTTCGAAAGAGGAATACCTGTATCCATAGATGGGAACCGTATGGATCTTGAACTTCTTGTCCAAAAACTAAATGATATAGCAGGTTCACATGGTGTCGGAATAATTGATCACATAGAGGATAGAGTTATAGGAATCAAGTCTCGTGAAGTTTATGAAGCGCCTGCAGCCTTAATTTTGATCGAGACACATCGAGATCTAGAAAAATTAGTTTTGACCAACCATGAACTTCGGTTTAAATTTCACGTCGATGACCAATGGGCTTGGATGGCCTATTCTGGTTTGTGGCTAGATCCATTGATGACTGATTTGAACGCGTTTATTTCACAAACACAACAGCGTGTAACTGGAGATATAAAGGTTAAAATGCATAACGGGTCCTATCGTGTGGTGGGGAGAAAATCGACGTTTTCACTATATGATAATAGCACTGTTACTTACATGTCAAAATCTAACTTTGACCAAAAGTTAGCAACAGGATTTGTAACCCTTTGGGGTCTCCAATCTTCCGCAGCCAATTCAAAAATCTGGGAAAATAAGGAGTAAAAATGGTCAAATTAGATATTTTGTTTGATAAGTTACGTTTTGAAGAAAAAGCTTTATACAATACGGCAACAAAGAAGGGTCTTGATGTTCGGTTAGTCGATTCGAGAAACATTATTCTCAGTACTGACGACTTGAAATCTGACCGTCGAGATTTTTCCGAAATTCTATTGCAAAGAAGTATTAGTCATTTCCGAGGTCAATTCTTGACCTATTCTTTAGAACTTTGTGGTTATAACGTCCTCAATAATTCAAAAATAGGAGAAGTCTGTGGCAATAAACTCTTAACTTCATTAATACTCGAGAAGAATCATATTCCAACTCCAAAATCCTTCTTTTCATTTAACTCGGACTCGGCATTGGATTTTATTAATTCTGTCGATTTCGATAAAAATCCTGTTGTCTTTAAGCCGGTAATAGGTTCATGGGGTCGGGGCGTTTTTCCTGTTAGAAATAAGGAAACTGGCAAGATAATAATCGAAATGAGACAAGAAAGTACTAGCCCTTTTTCAAGTATCTTTTACTTTCAAGAACTTATCCGCAGACCGCCGCGAGATATCCGGTGCATTGTAGTAGGAGACAAATTAGTTGCGGCAGTCTATCGATATTCGACTGAAAATGAGTGGCGTACCAATGTGGCTAAAGGAGGCAAGGCTGAGCTTATAGAAGTAACAAAGGAATTAGAGGACCTTGCCTTAAACGCTGCTAACGCAGTAGGGAAAGGAATTTTAGGAATTGATATGATGGAGGACGAATCTAGAGGTTTGATGGTCCATGAGATTAACAATACGGTAGAATTCAGGGGGGCTAGTTTGGCCACAGGAATTGATATATCTGATATGATTATTGAATATGCAAAAAATAATAGCAAAAATTAAGAAAATCTCATCGAACAAAAGAAATTTAAATGAGGATTATTAGACGATTTATAAAGTATGAAATTATTTATTGATAAATACTTTTTAATTGTATGGATAATAAACATAGTCAAATTGGTGTATTCTAAATGAAAGTTGGCATCGTAGGTGCTTCTGGATTCGTCGGTGGAGAGTTGTTGCGACTCTTAGTTACACACCCTCAAATTGAAATCTCTATGGTTACTTCCAGACAAAAGGCCGGTGAATATGTCCACAGGATTCATCCTAGCTTAAAGAGTTTCATTAATCTAACATTCTCTGATCTTAATCTGGATAAGTTAACAGATAATTGTGATATTGTATTCGTTTCTGTTCCTCATGGTAAGTCTAATAAAATAGTCAATGATCTATATAAAAGGGGAATAAAGATAATCGATCTTTCAGCCGACTTTAGGCTGAAAAACCCCGAAGATTATGTAAAGTGGTATGGATGGGAACATCCATATCCTGATATGTTATCCAAATCCGTTTACGGAGTTCCTGAGTTTCATCGTGAAGAAATAAAAAGTGCACAATTGGTTGCATGTCCTGGATGCATGGCTGTTACGTCGCTCTTAGCTTTGAAACCCCTGATAGAAAATGATGTTCTTGATACAGATCACATCATAGTAGATAGTAAAATAGGTTCTTCTGGAGCAGGTGGCCAGGCAGGATCAGCGACTCATCATGCTATGCGATATGGTGTCATTAGACCTTATAAACCAGCTAAGCACCGTCATACAGGAGAAATAGAGCAAGAATTACAAATATTAGGTAATAAAAAAATTCATGTTAGTATGACTCCTCACGCCGTAAATATGGTGCGCGGTATACTAACTACCAATCATGCATTTCTGAAAAAAAACCTTAGCGATTTGGAATTATGGAAGTTATATAGAAATGCTTATGGAAAGGAGATGTTTGTAAGACTCATTCGAGATAAGAATGGTATATATAAATTTCCTGATCCTAAATTTGTAATTGCATCCAACTTTTGTGACGTGGGTTTTGACCTGGATGAGGAAAATAATAGAATTGTGGCAATGTCCGCTTCTGACAATTTAATGAAAGGTGCGGCAGGTTCTGCAGTTCAGAATCTCAACGTTATGGTAGGGTTTGATGAAATGACAGGTCTCAGATATACGCCAGTAACACCAGTATGATTGTAGTTAAGATAGGAGGTAGTATAGTAGAGGGATTAAACCCTTCTATATTAGACGATTTTAGCGAATTAGTAGGGAAGGATAAATTAGTTATAGTTCACGGTGGGGGGAAAGATGTTACCGAAACTGCAAATAAAATGGGTAAAGAACAAACTTTTATTGTTTCCCCAGACGGTAAACGCAGTAGGTATACTGATAAAGAAACAGCTATGATTTATACTATGGTAATGTCAGGTAAAATTAGTAAAAACATTACCACAATGCTAGAGAGCAGGGGAATGTTGTCTGTGGGTATAACAGGAATAGACGGGGAAATGATTAGAGCTGATAGAAAAAAGAAACTTATTATTCTCAATGAGAAAGGACGGAAGATGGTTATCGAAGGTGGTTATACTGGAAAAGTTTCGCGAGTTAATCCTCATTTAATTAACAGCTTGTTAAGTAGTGGATTCATTCCTGTAATTTCGCCTATTGCTTTAGGGGAGGATTTTGAATTTTTAAATATCGATGGTGACAGGGCTGCAGCAAATGTTGCTGGAGCATTAAAAGCAGATGTTGTTATTTTTATCACAAATGTTAAGGGGCTACTCATGGAAGATAAATTAGTTACTAATCTATCACTTGAAAATGCAAAAAATTTGCTTCCAAAAATTGGACCAGGTATGGAAAAGAAAGTCCTCGCTAGTATTGAAGCGTTATCAATGGGTGTGAAAAAAGCTATAATAGCCTCTGGTTCAGTACAAAATCCTATAAGGATGGCGTTAGATAATAAAGATTGCACAGTGATAACATGATGCAAAGTTTAGAAACAGAGGAGCCTTATGTTGGAAACTTGTATCAAAGGTTTCCTGTTAATATTGTGAAAGGAAAGGGTTGCAAAGTATGGGATACCAAAGGTAAGGAATATCTGGACTGTATGGGAGGGTATGGAGTAGCCCTTGTTGGTCACTGTAATGATCGCGTAGTTAAAGCTATAACTGAACAGGTTCAGAATCTGATAACTTGCCACATGTCCGTTTATAATGAAGTTCGATTAAGTTTTCTAAAAAAATTTAATAATATCACTCCAAAGACCTTGCACAAATCTTTTTTTACGAATAGTGGAACTGAATCGGTTGAAGCAGCCTTAAAATTCTCAAGAAAATTTACCGGTAAAAATGGTATATTGGCCTTGAATGGTGGGTACCATGGCAAGACTTTTGGATCATTATCTGTTACATACAACGAAAAATACCGAAAATCATTCTTACCATTACTTCAAGACGTAAAATTCATATCATATTCTGAAGTTGAATCAATTTTTGAAATTATTACCAAACCTGAGAATAACATTGGTACAGTTATAATTGAACCAATTCAGGGGGAAACCGGAATTATCATGCCGCCACCAGATTTCCTGAAATCTGTGCGAGATATATGTACAAGCAATGGCCGTATCCTCATTTTCGATGAAATTCAATCTGGACTGGGACGAACTGGAAAAATGTGGGCGGGACAACATTGGAATGTGGAACCTGACATCATGTGTTTAGCTAAGGGAATAGCAGGTGGAGTTCCAATGGGATTAACTGTAATGAGGGCAGAAGTTTTAGATTGCCTTAAAGTTGGAGAACATTCATCTACTTTTGCGGGTAATCCATTGGCTTGTGCAGCCGGGACTGCAGTCATTGAGGCAATAACCGAGGACGGTTTAGTACTAAATTCCGAGAAAATGGGTAAAATTTTTAAAAAAGGGTTATTAGAACTAAAAGAAAAGTATAAGATTATCCGAGATGTTAGAGGGCTTGGAATGATGTTAGGAGTAGAGATGCGATTTGATGTTAAGGACATACTCCTTGACGGCATTCAAAATGGCATTTTGTTACTTTACTCTGGCAGAAACATATTAAGATTGTTGCCCCCTCTAGTTATGAACGAAGAAGAAGTGAATGAATCTCTACGATTGATCGAATTTTTAATTCAGAATGAGGAGAAAAGAAGGTTTGGCTGATGCTAATTTAAACACAATAGATGAAAAGATTATAAATATACTCAAGGGCGATTCGAGAAAGCCATTTGTTGAAATCGCAAATTCGATCGGAATGTCTGAATCCGCAGTACGTCGTAGAGTTAAAAACCTGCAAGATACAGGTGTTATAAAGAAATTTACAATCGAAATGGGACCTTCAAACAAGACAAGTGCCATTACTTTAATTTCAGTTAGTTCAGTAGCGGATACTTCAAAAGTTTCTGAACAACTATTAAAATTAAATGGGGTTGAAACAGTTTATGAAATTACTGGTCAATATGATATTGCAACAATTATAGTTGCATCCACCATTTTGGAGATTAACTCTTATATTGATGAAATTAGAAAAATAGATGGAGTATCTGATACAAATACTGTTATCATTTTAAGAACACTAGGTAATGCTAGGTAGATCCATAGTCAAGCCTTCCTAAATAATTTTCCGCTCATTTAAATTATACAATTGAAACTAATTTGATAAATAACTGTTCATACTGAACATTGACAATTTTTTAGCGAAAACAACTATTAAATAACTGATTATAGTATATTTATCTGAAGAATGTCACTAAAAACAGATGATCCTAACTATTTTGCGCACCAGTACAATGATTCAGATAGTGATAAAAAAAAAATTAGGATATTAGACTCAACTTTGAGGGAGGGAGAGCAGCACCCGGGGGTTTCTTTTTCCAACAAGCAGCGTATCCAAATCGCGTGGATGTTAGATTCATTTGGAGTAGATCAGATAGAGATTAGTCCAATAGTTTCAGAAGATCATCATGAAGCTACAAAGGTAATTATGAAACAGGGACTAACGGCCGATATAGTGGCGCATGTAAGAGCCATTAAATCAGATGTTGACCGTGCTTTAGATTGTGACACTGATTGGGTAGCTACCTATATGGGGATATCAGATATCCATCTACTATCTAAACTCAGAATTTCAAGAGAGGAGGCAAAAATACGTGCACTAGAAGTTGTAGATTATATAAAATCTCATGGCCTCAAATCGCGATTTACTATGGAAGATGCTAGCAGAACAGATCCACAATATTTGTTAGAAATGTGTAAAGAAATGAATCAAAAGGGGATTGAAAGGATTAGCATTCCAGACACAGTAGGAATTATGCGACCGCGAGGAATGTACAATTTAGTCAAAATGGTTCACGATCACATTGACAATTCAAAGACGTCGCTTGATGTACACTGTCATAATGATGTCGGACTGGCACTCCCTAATGCTTTATCTGGTTGTGAGGCTGGAGCTGACCAGATTCATACTTGTATTGACGGATTGGGCGAAAGAACAGGGATTCCAACCCTTGCTGAGACTGCTGTAGCTCTAAATCTCATATACAAGTCTAACAACAGCTTTCGACTACACATGTTAAAGGATTTATCTAAAACTATATCTGATTATACAAATATTCCTATTCATGAATCTAAACCACTAGTAGGCGACAGTTCATATAAACATAAGGCAGGTACACACTTGGCAGCTATATTAAGAAATCCTTCAGCGTATGAGATAATAGAACCCAAGTTAGTGGGAAACAGACGTAAAATAGTATTTGGTGAATTATCGGGTAAAAATGGGTCTGCATATTTACTCTCATTGCTGGGATTGGAGTCTACTAAAGAAAATTCCGAGTCTCTTGCTAGGGGCTTAAAGGAATTGCGAATGGGAGATATCTTGGAATTATTTTTAGATGAAAAATTAGAGAGAAAAATACTTAATGAGGAATATGTCAAAATTAATAAGGATCAATAAAATGGCAAAAGTTAATTGTAAAGAATGTGACGCAGAGATTCCAATTCCAGCTGACTCAATGCAAGGTGAAATCGTTACTTGTCCGGACTGTGGAGAAAGTTTTGAATTAGTTAAATCCGGCGAGGAATTCAGCATCAAACCGGCACAAGTAGTTGGAGAAGATTGGGGACAATAAATATAGAGGAAGACAAATCTTCTCTCTATATTCTTTTTGACAATATCCGTTGGGAGGAGAAATCATTAATTGAGAAAGCAAGGGAAACTGGTCGCGAATTAAAGGCTATAGATTGTAAGGATCTTGTCCTTTTCCTAAACGAGGATTCAAACAGATTTAGAGATAAAATTATTTTACAAAGATGCGTAAGTTACTTTAGAAGCCTGCATTCAACTGGTGGATTAGAAGGTTTAGGAGCCAAAATGATAAATTCATTATATACTGCTTTCATGTGTGGAAACAAACTCATATCCCATCTTGAACTACAAAAAAATGAAATTCAAACCCCTAAGGCAATGTGTGCCTTTACCTCTGAATCTTCCATAAACGGATTAGAAAAGTTTGGATATCCTGCAGTAATCAAGCCAACTGTGGGTAGTTGGGGGAGATTAATAGGATTGCTTAATGATAAGGAAGCAGCAAAGACTGTGTTAGAAGATAGGGAACATATGTTTCCAATTTATCACATAAGTTATTTCGAAGAATTTATAAAGCGCCCACCGAGAGATATTCGCGCGATTGTAGTAGGTGAAGAAGTCGTTGCTGCAATTTATAGATATTCTGGGGATAATGAATGGAAAACTAATATGGCGTTAGGTGGTCATGCCCTCACATGTCCCATTACAAAAGAGATTGAGGACATTTGTATTAAATCTGCGAAGATTTTTAAGGGTGATATAGTTGGAGTGGATCTTATGGAAAGTGAAAAGTATGGGCTCATCGTTCACGAGGTCAATAACACTACAGAGTTTAAGAACACTGTAAAAGTAACCGGAGTAGATATTCCAAAATTAATTATTGATTATATGGAAAATATATTAAAAAAATAACTGTAAAATATGGTCTCACCAAATTTTGCTATTGAACTTTTAAAGGATACTTTGGATATTTATACCCCATCAAGATCAGAATCGCAATTAGCAAATTTTTTAAAGGATATTTGTATGGATCTGGGTTTCGAAGAGGCTAATATTGATAGTGTGGGAAATATGGTAGCCATTAGAGGTACCGGCGATCCAATAATACTTCTTTGTGGTCATATGGATACTGTGCCGGGAATAGTACCTGTCAGACATGAAGGTGATTACTTGTATGGACGTGGTGCCTCTGATGCAAAAGCACCCCTAGTTTCTATGCTATTGGCTGCCACAGATATACCAAAACAGGCAGGAACGATCATCTTTGCAGCAGTCGTAGATGAGGAGGGTAATGCAACTGGAATAAAAAATCTAGTAAAGGATACTTCACTAAAACCTCATTATGCTATTTTCGGTGAACCAAGTGGAATAGAAAATATTACAATCTCATACAAAGGCCGAGTTGAAATACGTTTGATGTGTGAGGTTGACAATAGTGCCCATGCAAGTGCGCCATGGTTGGCGTTAAATGCGATAGATGAGCTTTATGAAATATGGAACCTCTTAAAAAAAGTCTTTATTCCTGATGATCAAAATACGAATAATAAAGCAGATCAAGTAAGTTTTAGTCTCACAGAAATAAACGGCGGCAGTAGTCATAATGTTACGCCTCAGAAATGCAGAATGACTATTGACATACGTATTCCTACTAAACAGTCTTGTGACAGCATCTTGGAGTTGTTTGACGCTCGAGTAAATGAAATACAAGATCAATTACATGGCCTACGAATTAAATATAGGGTCGAAGACAAAACCGAACCCTTTGAAGCGAACATATCTTCACCATTGGTTAGATCTTTGGTTTTATCGGTATTGGATCAAAGAAAAAAAAGGCCACTGTTGTTAAAAAAAACAGGAACTGGCGACATGAACATTTTAGGAAATGTGCTAAATATTCCCGTTGTAACCTATGGACCGGGGGACCCCCACTCATCCCATACAGTTGATGAGAGAGTGTACATCCCAGATTATTTGGCAGGAATAGAAGTCTATAAAAATGCGTTGCTTCACATGGTGCGACTTCATAAAAACCTTAAAACAAAAGTATCTTGAATCTGATTTATTTACTTTATAATGTGGATATTCATATACACTCAAATATTTAGTAAATTAACTCTGATTAAGAAATGCTTTACATTATTGGAATTGGGATATCCGAGTTTGAATCACTATCTCTGGGTTCTATTGAGATAATAAAAAATTGCGATTTCATTTACCTTGAGAGATTTACTGGTTTTATTTCTAATGATTTTTTAAATAAGTTAAAGGATGAAACACGCAAAAATTCAAATGATAACTCTTCTGATTCAAATCCTGAATTTAAATTTGTGAAGCGGTGGTTCATAGAAGATGGAAGGGAAATTCTTCAAAAAGCTAATAATTCTATGGTGTGCATACTAGTCTATGGTGACCCGTTAGTGGCCACTACTTACAATGAATTACTAGTAAGAGCTAAAAAACGATCAATTGAGGTTCGGGTAATTCACTCTTCATCTGGAATCTTATCATTGATTGGTGAATCTGGGTTACAACCCTACAAGTTCGGTAAAATGGTAACGATGATGGATGATCCCATGTCATCAATTACCGTGTATAATACCATCTACGATAACATGTGTATTGGACTACATACATTAGTACTAACTGAGTATAATAATGATGATGGAAAATCTGACTTTGAATCTAGTTCCAATCCATTCTTTTTGAGTCCACAGAGAGTTTTTGAGCTTTTATTGGAAAGGGAAAAAGAAATGAGATTGATAAATTTTTCATTGCAAACCTTTGGTCTTGTAGCAAGTAAATTAGGAAGAAAGGATTCCTCCATAATTTCAGGCAAAATTGAGTCATTGATGAAAATTGAGTATGTAGGAGGTCCAAACTCAGTTATAATCCCTGCTGCGTTACATTTTACGGAGGAGGATTCAATAAGAAACTTAACAAAAATGCTTGACTCTCCAACAAATAACCAAAATAACCTTTCTAGAATGGCCAATCGTATGTTGGATAAATACATCCCTAATGCGAAGGTTGCTTTATCGAATTTGATTACTATGATGAAATCCAAAGATTCTGATTTGACAAACGATTATCAACTTGTGCTTGAGAATGCCGAAAACTATCTTAGTGACGCTCAAAATTTTTATAATCTAGGAAAAATTGAGCTGGCAATATTGAGCATCGGGTATGCCGAAGGATTGATAGATTCAATTAGATTCCAAAAGAATATGAATCCATGGTAAGTTTTTTAACTAATTTTTTATAGTCGATAGTTCAGAATTGTTAATAGTATATCTCAACTTAATTGTAATAAGGAATGTCAGATAGCAATTCAGAACAAATTAACAATGCCCCCCATCATCAGAATGCTTCCAAGAGGAGCGATGGCATTAGAACGGGTACAAAGAGAAAAAACGTGGGCAATTTGCCGTCTGAGATCCTAAAATTTGTTAAGAATGAATCTTATTCTTTTTTAATTAAAGGTAAGCCAGGTACTGGAAAAACGACTTTTGCACTCACGTTACTCGATAATCTAAACGACGATAGCAATTATTTTTACATCTCTACGAGATTATCACTAAAGCAATTAACATTTTACTTCCCCTGGATTGAAAAGTTCTTTTCGAAAGATGATAGTAAATCGGGGTACCGTTTTGAAGATGCCCGTTTAGATGAGCCAGAATCTTTGTTTGAAAGAATTACTAATCAATTAATGGATGTGAAATCGCCTGTCATTATTATTGACACATGGGACACTATTGCATCCTTTATGGATAGAGAATCTAGACTGAATAATGAGCGGGTGTTACAAATTTGGCGAGAGCGAGCAGGTGCTAAATTAATCTTTCTGAGTGAAACGTTTGATCTTGGAATACTAGATTCTATAGTTGACGGAGTAATCACACTCGAAAATGATCTTCACGGATCAAACAACTGTAGAAAGCTAAAAATAAATAAACTTAGAGGATTACCCATTCATTGTAATACTTATTTTTATTCTTTACATACGGGTGTTTTTTATTCTTCAGATCTTGTATCAAGCCTTAACTTGTTTGAATCACTATCAGAGGTTAAACCATATTATGAACGGAAAAGCCAAACTTTGAATAAAAAAACCTCCAACTTTAATCGAATGAAATTTCCATTCTCTCAGATAGAGGATTTCTTTAAGCATAGCAAAATAGTTCAAATTTCTATTGATGGGATTATCAGTAATGAAGTGTTGATATCTGTGCTGCTAAAACCGTTACTTGTTTGGCTACAACAGTCCGAAAATCATAAATTGATGATTAATAATTTTGGAAAAGATTTTAGGAATTTATGCAAAAAAATTTTGGGATATCATTTATCCGAGGAAGTTTTCAAAACTAAAATAATAGACCAAGAGATCGATTTCAAAACGTCTTTTGGGATAACACTAACAGAACAGCAAACGCAATCAGCTAATGGGCGCGACATTGATATGCGTATTAACTCATTGATCCAGAATAACCAATCTCCTTCTAATATCGCTATTGGATCCGCATCAAATAGTTCCGCAGATAATGGAAATCAGGTTAAGATTTTGAACATTCTTAACTCAAGCCATATTGAGCCTCTGTTATATGATGATTCTTTTATGAATCTCTTGGCAGAGAGTTTCACAACAAATGTTATAATTCAAACAAGTGCTTTAAATTCCCAAGACAAATTACTAAAAAATGCAAATTATTGTGAAATTAGGACAGATGGTAAGAATTTGCTACTTCAAATTAAGAATTATGATTCAAGCCAATATCAAATGGTAGCGGATAAGGATCGCTTATTTATCACATGGCACCCAATCTTATGAGACAATTAAATAAATTTAACTTGTTGAATTATTCATAACATTCAATGGGCGATTTATCTAGTATTCTGAGTCTGGGCTTCGATGAATCCAGAGAACTAATTTGTGATGCAACCACTGTACATAATGATCAAAAGTTACAAGGTTTTTTTTCAAATGTGGGGATGGCGTCTGGAGATTATTTAAATTTTCAAATACCGCAGAATTTAGTTGTAGTTGGAGATATTCACGGCGATATTGTAAGCTTGGAAAAAATTCTAAATAGATTCGATTGGGAATCGTTTCTAGAATCCGAGGAAAACTTGTTGATATTTCTTGGAGATTATGTAGACAGAGGGCAATATTCTTTAGAAGTTATTCTCTGTCTCTGTAAATTAAAATGTCTTTTTCCTAAGAATGTTTTCCTTTTAAGGGGAAATCATGAAGCATTTCATTACTTCCCTTTCTCCAGTTTTAATCTTCCAACGGAACTTAGATCTAAATATGGAAATAAAGGTAATGATCTTTATTTTGAGAACATTATCCCATTGTTTGATTCTTTGTACGGCTTTTGTGAAATCGAGTCTTTCGCATTACTGTTACATGGTGGATTACCAGCAATAGATAATTACAATTTCTTTGATAATTATAGATTCCATCTATCAAATTTATCAACAAGAAAGGATTTATTGGAAGAAATCTTGTGGAATGATCCACGTGAACTTGCTGAAAATAATTGGGAGTATTCAAACCGAGGTGTGGGAAAATATTTTGGTATGAATATAACCAATTTGTGGCTCGAGCAAACCCATTGTAAAAATGTGATAAGGGGACACGAACCATGTAAAGGATATAAGACAAACCATGAAGGAAAAATAACTACAATATTTTCGTCAAAACAACCATATCCGAAATTTGATTCTGCATACTTAAAGATCTCCCGCGATGAAATGCTAAGAGAATCAGAAAAGATCATTAAACTAGATAATTTTATAGAGATCATTTAGTTAACATTGACAAAGGATCAAAGATAGCGGAGAAGTATAAATTATTTAAATATCTATTTTGGATTTAATTTCTTTACACCTCTTTCTCAGTGAGACAGTTGAAATTTCAGCTACTTGACATATTTCTACCTGTCTTAAGAATTCGTTACAATTTTGTGAAGCCAGGTAAATTATTGATCCAGCCAAGGCCCTTGGATTCTTGCCGATAGAGATTCTATTTTGTTGTACCATTGAAAAAATCCGAAGCGCTTCTCTCTTGGTTTTCTCACTTAATTGTAATCTGTTACAGATAAGTGTAACATAATCCGGACCATGTAAGACAGGCATTTGTAATGAAAGTTCCTTTAATATTAGCTTGTAATGAGACATTATATCCTTGGTAGTGATATTACATGCCGTAGCAATATCTGTTATAGTTTTAGGCGTTGCAGTCTCTCTGCAAGCAGCATACAAAGCCGCTCCTACAAGACCCAAGGTAGATCGACCTTTAGCAAGCTTCTTTATAGCTGCTTTTCTATAAATGTAAGCAGCACCTTCTATTACGGCTTGACTAAGGTATAGCTTGTCCCCAAAGTTATTCAATAATTTTAATGCCTTTTCCAGATTCCTTGAAACCGAGTCATTTAGCTGTGCTCTGTTATTCCATGTGCGTAGTCGTTGCATACTATTTTTTTGTGAAGGTTCGAGTGCCTTTCCTCTAGCATCTGTGTCGCCAATCCCAATCAGTGTCGATAGCCCTTTATTGTGTATTGCTAATGATTCTGGCATTCCTGTCCGTGTTCTATCATTATAACCTGAATTAGTTCTAAAATTAGTCATGGAATCTGAATTTGGATCCTGGCTAGAAACACACCCACAAGCTGAGCATACATATTCAAATGATACATTATCAAATATTACAGAATCACTTTTGCAAAATTCACATACTAATGGCTTTGATTTTTCTACCTTGCCCTCTGGATGCATAAATCTATACTCAATCCCTTATCACTTATAATAGTTATTATTTATTCTTTTTCGAAAATTTAAGAATAGCTATTCTACTGTAGTATGTTTCATACCCTACAGTATGTCGAGAACCTTAGTAATGTTGTAAAAAACGATCAAATTATTAAATATTAATAATATTAACTATCTAGTTGATTGATAATCCTGCTTTATTAATAGCTACTATACTGTGGATATTCTTTATCCCTAATGCCATTAAACTGTTTTATAGATTTGTTAGAAATAACCGTCAATTTATTGAAAAAGATCTCCGAAGAATTCCTAATGATCCAAAAATCATCTTTCAAATAACAACAAAATCAGCTACAAAAACAAGTGTAGTAAAGCGGGGTATTCGATCAATAATAGAATCATGTAAATCAACTAATTACTCCAAGTATGAAATACTTGTGGTCACTGAAGATCCCAATGACGAAAAGACGTTACACTCGATGCCTTGTAAAGTTTTATGTGTTGATAAATCATTTAACCCAAATGCTATAAAAAAGGCACGAGCCTTGCAGTATGCCATTTTGCATAGAAGAAAATTAAAACAGCAAAGTTCAGATCAATGGATATTTCATATGGATGATGAAAGTTATGTTGTTACACAGACCATTCTTTCTATTCTTAAATTTATTCGAGAAAAAAGGGGAATAGCTAGTGAGGGACCCATATTTTATCCTCTCAAGTTTGAAAAAGCCAATAGAATTACGGCATTAGCAGAATCAATGAGATCTTTTGGTTGTTTTGAATGTGTAACTCACATGCATAACCCTCCACCCATTCATATGCACGGTAGTAACCTCTTAGTCCGTTCTGATGTCGAAGACAAGATAGGTTGGGAGTTTGGTCCGATCCTAGCGGAAGATCAAAGATTCGGATATGAATTATTCAAAAAGTATGGGAGGAACTCGATGGGTTGGCATGGAGGCATCCTTTTGGAACAACCTCCATTAAATATTAAGGATCACTTTATGCAAAGAAGGCGATGGGTAATTGGCAACTTACAGAACATTGAGAACTTTTCGAAGTTCTTTAAGTTTCGTTTGATCTATAAATGCACATCATTTTTCTTGGGTTTTGTTTCAGGTGTAATATCAATGGCTCTTGCTATGTATATTAATATTCCAAAAGTGGCAAGCGTTTTTTCTTATGCTATCTTTGATTGGAATAACAATATAAGTTTCGATCTTTTTGTGTGGTTAGACAGAATAACTCATATTAATAGCAGTTATAATGATATATTTAGGCCGCTCACAGATATACAAATTTTCGACAGTACGCTTGCATTGATTCTTTTGTTTTCTTGGCTCGTGTGGTTGCTATCATACCAAGTCGGTTTGTTTCTTAATCTAAAATATACAAAGATTGGATGGTTAAAGAGAATCTTTTTACATATTCAGACCCTAATTCTTGCTCCAGTTTTGGGCTTGCTAGAGTCTTTTCCAGCTTTTTATTCTGTAATAGAATTTTACTTCCATAAATTGTTACGGAACAACAAAATTAAGTCATATGACTTTTACGTTATAAAAAAGTAGGGTTGATATTCCAAAGTATTTAAACCGACAGCATAAATGTAAAGAGTTTTTTATCATTTTCGCAGGGTGTTCCTCCTTTCATAGCCTTAATAATTCAACATTTTGTATGGAGGAGGTGGGATTCGAACCCACGAACCCCTAAAGGACGGGATTTCTTACTTCAAATCTTGAGTCCTGCGCGTTTGACCAGGCTACGCGACTCCTCCTTTGCAAAATATTGAGGAAAACTCTGTATTATAATCTTTTGATCAAAAGCTTGGACCAAAAAAATGTCTACCAAATTAACAAACAAATAAATGACAAAATTTTATATTAATTAGAACTGAAGATATTAAACGATGACTATGAAGATTAATGAACTAACTAATGATATGAGGCATGTAACGGTGGAAGGAACCGTAGATAAGATAAGTGAACCAAGAACAGTTAACTTACGGGCCGGAGGTTCTGCGCTTGTTGCAGATGCCATCATTTCTGATGAGACAGGCAGCATTAAGTTATCCTTATGGGATGACCAGATTAAAATGGTGAAGGAAGGAGATAGGATTTCAATTGACAATGGATATACTCAGGCATTTAGGGGAGAAAACAGTCTAAATATAGGACGATATGGCAAAATTTCGGTTCTAGAAGAATAAATTACTATATTTTTAAGGAACAAACTTGTAACTATTGCTGTTGTCATCAAACCTATGTCTATAATAGTCTTTTTTTTCATTACATTTGGAAGGAACACTTATTTTATACTAATTTTGATATTGCTCAATTCGGTTTTATAAAAGATAGTCGACGGAAGAATTTTAAATAACGATTTATCCTTTTAAAATTATGGGCTCATTATAGTTGTTGACTTTATTCTAGCACTACTGCTGGTCTTATTTGTCAAATCAGTTACCGTATATAGTACAATTTAAAGAATCAAAATTTATATCGTATTATTCCAAAAAAAATTCAATAATTGATTTTGCGGCGTTTACTTTTACTGCTAAAAGATCACACTATAATTTTCCGATACAAGTTAACAAAATGATTTTGTTGTTCAATTATATTAAACTCCTATATTATATTTGATTTTTTTAATACTAATGCATTACACTAATTATTTTAGTATTCTTGTCCTCTTTGTTCCCATGCTCTTTTTTTCATCAATAGTATCCTTTACCGTGTTTGGACTAGATGAAGCGAGGAAAATTATAACTCCTTCGACCAGCATTTGCTGCAAAAATGAATCAACCTTTTCATCTCAACCTCCAAGCACCTCCACCACCTCAACTCTTGATAGTCCATTGAAAAAGATCAGTACAAAC
>Ga0196965_1000250_pt1 | contig 37703 bp, 21 predicted proteins | sample S1_20metaG_FD_148668 | JGI IMG/M metagenome (GOLD analysis project Ga0196965, IMG submission 148668) | Soil microbial communities from Anza Borrego desert, Southern California, United States - S1_20 | ecosystem: Environmental > Terrestrial > Soil > Desert | place: USA: California | collected...
GGGCGGCGCGGATCGGATAACTCCGAAAAAGACTCCACAATCCCATCCACCATGACTTGCCTCCACTGTTTTAAAAAGTGGAAGATTATCGCTTATAGTCGGAACGATTTTAATGCGTAACCCCTGACAGTGGATCAGATCAGGTTGTTAGTGCTGTTTTTATGGCCTCCCGAAAAGATGATGGTCGATGAGCAGGACCCCAGAGCAATTGCTCTCATGGCGTGATGAAGAGCCGGAATTTTAATTTTTGTCGTGTACAGAGCATATCGCTATCTGATGACAGCTATAGGGACATTCCAATCAACTAAAAAAGACTCGTCCAACCAACCTCTCTCGTGACACCAATTCTTCTGATCCGAGCAATATTTATCCTTTAGATTACTTCCATAATCACTCAAATCCATACCAAAACTCCCTATCCTGCACACTGACATGCACCCGATCAATCGGCCTACCTTTTGCCATTCGCACCAAAAACTCCTCACTGATTTTCGGCAACACAGTATTGGTCAGAATGGCATCGATCATCCGTCCCCCGCTTTCCAGTTCGGTACAGCGGCTGGCGATAAGTTTGATGACCTCGTCATCGTATGTGAAAGGCACATCGTGGCTTTCAGCGATACGTTTCTTAATCCGACCTAGTTGCAGGCGAACGATGGCGCCTATCATCTCATCGCTGAGCGGGTAATACGGAATCACCACCAAGCGGCCCAGCAGTGCAGGCGGGAATACTTTCAACAGTGGCTCACGCAAAGCTTTGGCGATGCCTTCAGGTTCAGGCATCAGTTCGGGATCCTTGCACAGACTCATGATCATGTCCGTACCAGCATTCGTGGTCAGCAAGATCAAAGTATTCTTGAAATCGATGACTCTGCCCTCGCCGTCTTCCATCCAGCCCTTGTCGAATACCTGGAAGAAAATCTCATGCACGTCGGGATGGGCTTTTTCAACCTCATCCAATAACACGACACTGTAAGGACGGCGCCGGACCGCTTCGGTCAGCACGCCGCCTTCGCCGTAGCCGACATAGCCCGGAGGCGCACCTTTCAGGGTCGATACGGTATGCGCTTCCTGGTATTCGCTCATGTTTATGGTAATGAGGTTATGCTCGCCGCCGTAAAGGGCTTCCGCCAATGCCAGCGCCGTTTCGGTCTTGCCGACACCGGATGTACCGGCCAGCATGAAAACGCCGATGGGCTTGCTGGGATTGTCGAGGCCGGCGCGCGAAGTCTGAATGCGTCTGGCGATCATCTCCAGTGCATGGCGTTGGCCGATGATGCGCTGCTCAAGATTATCGGCAAGGTTCAGAATGGTTTCGATTTCATTTTTGACCATGCGCCCGACCGGAATGCCGGTCCAGTCGCCGACCACGGACGCGACGGCCTGCGCGTCGACGCTGGGCAGAATCAGCGGTGTTTCGCCTTGCAGTTCATGCAGTTTGGCTTGTAAGGTTTTCAGCTCTTCCAACAACTGTCCGCGCGAAATAGCGGATGGTGCCGAGACGGACTCCGCTTCGGCGATTCGATCGGCGGCTTTTTCAAGCGGGCTGTCCGTGCCTTCCACCTTGCCGGTCTGATCGCGCAACTGCCTGCGGATGTCGAGTATGCTCTTGACCAGTTCGCGCTCGGTGTTCCAGCGTGCTTCCAGTTTGCTCAGGCGGTCTTTTTCCGCGCCGAGCTTTTCAGTTGCGGCCGTATCGCGGTCTTTGATGTCCACGCCGACTGCTTTCTCACGCTCGATAATGGCCAGCTCGGTTTCCAGCGCCTCAATGCGTTTGCGGCAGTCGTCCACCTCGGCCGGTACCGCATGCTGGCTGATCGCGACGCGGGCCGACGCCGTATCGAGCAGGCTGACCGACTTATCCGGCAGCTGGCGGGCCGGAATATAGCGATTCGACAGCCGCACCGCCGCTTCCAGCGCTTCATCCAGAATCTGCACCTGATGGTGTTTTTCCATGACCGACGCCACACCGCGCATCATCAGAATGGCTTTTTCCTCGCTCGGTTCGTGAACCTGCACGACCTGGAAACGGCGCGTCAGCGCCGGGTCTTTTTCGATATGCTTCTTGTATTCGGCCCAGGTCGTCGCGGCCACCGTACGCAATGTGCCGCGCGCCAGAGCCGGCTTCAGCAGGTTGGCCACATCGCCGGTGCCGGCCGCGCCGCCCGCCCCGATCAGCGTATGGGCTTCATCGATGAACAGGATGATCGGCTTTTCCGATGACTGAACTTCATCTATGACATGGCGCAGACGGTTTTCGAACTCGCCCTTCATGCTGGCGCCGGCCTGCAGCAAGCCGACATCGAGGGTGCGCAGCGACACCTCGCGCAAGGAAGGCGGCACATCGCCGGCAACGATTTTCTGGGCGAAGCCTTCGACCACGGCCGTTTTGCCGACGCCGGCCTCGCCGGTCAGGATCGGATTGTTCTGACGGCGGCGCATCAGGATATCGATGACCTGGCGGATTTCCTCGTCGCGCCCGACGATCGGGTCCATTTTGCCTTGCCGGGCCTGCTCGGTCAGGTCGACCGTGAACTGTTTCAGCGCTTCCTGTTTGCCCATCCGTGCCGGCGACAGGGCGCCGCTGGCCTCGCCCGGAACGGCGCCTCCGCCGACCTGAAAGCCGTCGCTGGCGCGTAAGCCCTCTTCCGGCGAACCGTCGACGATTTCGGCAAAGCGTTCGGCCAGTATGTCAGGCTTGATCTTGTCGAATTCCCTGGAGATGCCTTGCAGGACATGGGCCAGTCCCTTGGTTTTCAGGATGCCGACGACTAAATGGCCTGAGCGGACTTGGGATTCGCCGAACATCAGCGTGCCGTAAACCCAGCCGCGCTCGACGGCTTCCTCGACATGCGAGGACAGATCGGAAATGGATGTGGAGCCTCTAGGCAGCCGGTCGAGGGCATCGGTAAAATCCCTGGCCAGCCGGGATGGGTCGAGATTGAACTGGCGGATGATTTTATGCAGATCGGAATCCTGCAGTTGAAGAATCTGGTGCAGCCAATGCACCAGCTCCACATAGGGGTTGCCTCGCATCTTGCAGAATACGGTTGCGCTTTCTATCGCTTTGTAACATACACTGTTCAACTTCCCGAACAGTGCCACGCGACTGATGTCGGTCATTTCATGCTCCCTGTCAATGTTGTTTTAATATGCTTAGGATAAGGTGATAAATAATTTCCCTGAGTTTTTGGATGTGGGGGCGACTTTAGTCGCCTAGGGCGAATACCCAGAGGGCACAAGTGAATTCGCCCCTACATTCATCGACAAATCGGAAAGCTATTCTTAACCGAACCCTTACGCTGTGTTCAGGCTGGCCCAAAATGGATTCAGCAACAAATCATCAGCGTCGGTATTCTCGCGCCGCTCGCCCAACCAGCTTGTCCAGCCCAGCCCCGTCTGCCCGTCCAGCCGGGTGCCCGGCACCTGTTCTTTTTTCAGGACCAGATTGACATCCCAGACCAGTTCATCGCCTATGTAATTTCGAACTACCGCTATCAGCTGCCCGATTCGATAGCCATTCGGCAACAGGCTCTGGTATTCCGCCAGGCTCAGCGGTCCAAGACGGATTCGGAATTTATGCTGGCAGGCCCATACCCGCGTCCCAAGAATCGCCGATACGCCCAACTCGCCAGTGCGCGGCGTCTCCCCCAGACGCGTCAAATCGGAAGCCGGAATATCCAGCCATTCGCCGATAAACTCCTCTATGCCAACGGGCAATCCGAAATAATCGGCCAGCATGGCCCTCAGCCCTTCAGCATGCTTGGCCTGGCAGGATAAGTAGCCCGCATAGTAGAACTTGGCCAGATCGGGCATGGCATCGCGCTCGTGCAGGGATTCCAGGCCCAGTCCGGCCAGCGAACCGACATAATCGGCAAACCGGTCGGATTCAGGGCGGTCGAAGCTGACGGTCGGTTCCGTATCGGCCCAGGCGCGATAGAACAGGCACAGCATGCGATGATGGAAGATATCGGCAAAACGCGCCAAGGTATGATCGCGGTAATGGTGAATTCTTTCGTGAATGTATTCGGTCAGATGCAAAGGCAGCGGCCCGTTAGTGCCGAACAGGCCCAGAAAGCGTCCGGTCAACCGTGGCGGAAGCCCCTCCTTACCCTGCGTGAACGCGCTGAGCGTGGACGATTCGAAAGCCAGCGAGACCTCTTGCCCCAGCCTGACCGGGTCGTCTACAGGACGGGCCGAGCGGCCGAGCCGGGGCTTGTCCCTGTAGGCGCACTCCAAAAGGCGCATCAGCCGGAAAAATCCGTATTTATACGGTTCCTTGGCCAGCGACTCCTCTAAATGATGTGACGCTGTCCGATTCTCGCCGGCCATCGCATTACCTCGCCCCGATCGCTGGTTTTCAGCACCGTTTCCGTAAATGAATTGATAGAAACGTACTGGGCAAAAAACTGTTCCAGCACGGTGCCCAGCAGGAATACGCCGCTGCCTTCAAAGGCGGCTTCATCGACATTGATCGACACTTCCAGGCCGCGCCCGAACACGATCGGCCCTTTGGTATTGATACGCCGTATGATGGGCTTGGATTGAATCGACAGCACGCCTTCGATCTGTTTGCGAAAGCCCGCATCGCTGTTTTCGCCATACAATGACAATAGCTTCCGGAACGCTATGGCGCCTTCTTTTTCGTTGTTATCGACGATCGACAAATAATTCAGCGACAGATGGCTGATCAGCTTCCATGCGGTATCCTTGTGCGCGTGGGACGGACGCGGCCTGGTCGGACCCGACAGGCAGCGTATGGATTGAACCGGAGCGCCGGTCTGAATCGTAAAATCAGTCGTTCCGACGCCAACGGGCAATTGCAGCGGTAAGTCACGGTTCGTGCATAGCGTGGCAAGGCCGAGCTGTCTCAGCTCGCTTCTGAAAGGCGCTTCATTGGCGTCCACTAGCGAAATATAGATTTCATTGCCCGTATAACTGGAGCGCGGGCCATATTGCCGCTGCCTGGACGAGATGACGCGCGGCGACCGGCTCAGCGTGTAGTAAGCTCTTTTATGCTTGTGGCTGGCATCGGCGCTGGCTTGATAAAAAGGCAGGAACTCCTGTTTATCATTGGCTGTGCTGCCAAAGCCCATCACTTCGGTCACCCGATAAATTTCGTAATCCAATGGCCGGGTTCTATCGGAAACGACATGGTATTCGGCAGTCTGGTTCGTCAAATGGATGCGGTCGGTTCTTTTGGGAAAGATATTGACGGCCGGCGTGCAGAACAAGGCAAACCGCGACGCATCGACCGCATTGATCAACCGGGGATTGCCGCGATCGAACAGGATGATGATATCCAGTTCGCTGTCGGCGCATTGCCGCACGGCTTCCCGCAACTGGGTCAATTCGGCGAACATGAAGCGCTCGGGAAACGCGAAATACTCCTGCAGCAGCCGGTAACCCTGAAAGGAGCGCGGGACATAAGGCAGCAGCGCCTGATTGTCTGCAAACCCTAACGGCTGAACGGCTGCGTTCCTGATAACATGCTGCCAGGCAATGGGCCGTTTCGCCGGCTGCACAACCACGGCAATCGTATTGGCCAGCATCTGCTCGTAAATCTGCATGGGCAATTCGCCGACGCCGCGCAGATAAAGCGGCAGATTATTCAGGGCGATCTGGTTGAATTTCAGCCCCGCCGTCGTTCTCAGGCGCAATCGAATGCCGGCTTTCAGTCCGGGCAGGCTCGGCGCGCCCAGATTGGCGACGGCGCCAGCGCCTGCCAAATATTCGGCTTCCACCAGTTCCAGAGGCCACAAGGTCAAATCGTGAGCGGTACGGTATTCGCAGGCGGTCTGCTCGCCCTTGCCGATCTGGCTGCGCAGAGCGGTTTCCCTCGGGATCGGAAAGCCCTCGTTGAGCGATCCTTCCGACAAATCAGGCTTGAACTGCACGACGGTCATGGAAGGCGTAGGCGCCAGATAATGCGGATAGACCATTTCCAGCAGGTGCTCCGTGAAGCGTGGAAACTCCGCGTCAACCTTGAGCTGGACGCGTGCCGCCATGAAAGCGAAGCCTTCCAGCAATCGCTCGACGTAAGGGTCTGCGCATTCAAATTCGTCCAGGCCCAGTCTTCCGGCAATTTTGGGAAATTCGCGCGCGAATTCGCCGCCCATTTCCCGAATATGCTGCAACTCGCGGTTGTAGTATTTCAGTAATCGAGGATCCATGACTAGCCGACTCTCTCCATGATTTCCATGTTGCCCGTCTCAAGATCGAGCTCTGTTCTAAGGTAGAGGCGTAATGGCAACGGCTGCGCCCAAAGATCGCCCACTATATCGAAAGTCATGGCGTTGCGGTTCATCTGATCGCTCGAAGCGGTCACCGTGACCCTGACCGAATCGCGCAGAATGCGCGGTTCAAAATCCCAGATGGCCTGCCGGACACGGCGTTCTATTTGCCGCACGTCGGCACCCGTTAAAGTCGTGCCGGCCAGATCGGGAATGCCGTAATTGATTACCGAACCGGCCACCAAAGGGTAGCCGTCAAAACTCTCGGCCCCGGCCAGACTGCCTGTATTCAACAGCCAGGCCATATCCCTCAGCACCCCCTGCCGCAGCCGGCTCAGCGACAGCACGCGCTGGTCGCGCGATTCCTGCGTCTTGTCGGGTGCATCATCGGTCAACCGGTCCAGCAGCGAGGGCTGCAGGCGTTCTTTCTGGGTGAGTTCGGCCATGGTTTTACTTGTTATTCCTTGCAAACAGAGCGCGGGATAAAGGCATTTAGGGCCATGCTCGACAAAAATGCCACTTTCATTCCGCTCTATCTGAAAAATTTGTTACAACGGGTTGTTAATCGTTCAAGCTAAGTTAATCGACATTAAGCTTGATTTCGCGGATATCCATCAGCGCATGGTCATTTTCGTCCGTGCTCAACAAGCGCTGGCCCAAGCCGGTGAATGATCCTTCGGCCTGCTCCTGCCATTGTGTCTTGCGGGCCAGGCGTATTGCCGAATCATCGGCGACCTCCGAACCTGAATAGCGCGTCGGAATCAGCCCGAAAGCTTCGCCGCCGTTTGCCCAAATGAAATGCGCCGGCATCCAGACAAAGTCGCGCAGGTCGGCTGGCTCCTCAATATGAATCTCGCGGATCTGGCGGAACGGCACCCAGTAATAGCGGCCATTGACTATCGCTTCAAGCATGGGGCCCAAGCGGGTATCGGCATCCGCTATCCAGTCAAAGGCATTGCCGTTGATGAGTCCCGATGTTGCGGGCGCCAGATCAAAAGCCTGATCGCGAAGCTTTCCCGCTTCCGCTAAGCGGTTTGCAGCGGCCAGCTTAAGCGCCTCCTGAAGCAGCGCGATCCATTGCGCGGGATCGCCAAAAACCACGGGCGTCTTATGGCCCGAGAAAATTTCCTTGCGCAACACTTCGCATCGAATGGCTTCCCTATAGGTCTGCACCATGGGAAGAGTCGCCGCATCCAGCTCGCCCGTCACAGTGAGCTGCGTCAGCGCGCGGTCCCATTCGCCGAGAATGGACAGCAGCTGAAATAGAAACGTTCTGAGCTTAGGGTTGGCGGGATCTTTACGGACCTGATTCTGGAGTGCGGCCAGCGCTTCCTGAAGCCGGCCTTCCTGTAAATGCTGCTCTGCAGGCGTCATGGATTTCTTCCGTTCATGATGGAAAAGATTTTGAATTTGTTGTTTAAGCCATAAAAACGCGAAGAAGGCGTGTGCCTTCTTCGCGCTCATCGCCTTAGATTTTTACGTTTTCAGCGATATTCCACTTCGTCTCAATAACGCCGCCGTCTTTTGAACCGTCGGCTTTTTGTGGCTGATAGGCATATTCGAACTCAGCGAAGTTCAGGGTGACGTTTTCCGTCAATCTGTCTTCGCCGCCGCTGCCGCCCATATTGATGGAAGTCACGATGACCTGCTTCATTTTGATCACGACATATTCCAGAGCCGATTCACCGGCTTTGCGCACGACCAGCGTGGCTTCCGGATAGTGCTTGCCATTGCAGCAAGCCATCATCAAAGGCGCGGAAGCTTTATCGACATACTTGGTAAACGATATGTCTTGTACGCTGACTTTTCCTGAACCGCCACCTCCGCCTGTATGCGTAGCACCTGATTGTGACATCCCCCAGCCCCATGCCAGTACATCAATTTCATCTTTATGTGTTTTATCGCGCGATTCGCCTTTCACATCGCCGATTTTAATAAACATATCAACAGCCATTTGTCTCTCCTTTATTTACATAAGACATCAAAAAAAGCCAGAAGCGTCGTCCTTAATAAGTGCTAGGCTCCAGACTTGTGATACCAAACATTAACCGCCTTTCGCGGAAGGTAGTTTGGAAACCAATCGCAACGACACTGTCAAGCCTTCCAGCTGATAGTGCGGGCGAAGAAAAAATTTGGACGAGTAATATCCGGGATTCCCTTCCACCTCCTCGACGACAACCTCGGCGGCAGCCAGCGGCTTTTGCGCCTTGGTCGTCTCGCTGGAGTTGGCCGGATCGCCATCCACATAATTCAGGATCCAGTTATTCAGCCAGCGCTCCATGTCGGAGCGTTCCTTGAATGAGCCGACTTTATCCCGCACGATGCATTTCAGGTAATGCGCAAAACGGCAGGTCGCAAACAGATAAGGCAGTCTGGCGGCCAGGTTGGCATTTGCCGTTGCATCCGGATCATCATACTCGGCCGGCTTGTTCAGGGATTGCGCGCCGATAAATGCCGCGAAGTCGGAATTCTTTTTGTGCACCAGCGGCATAAAGCCGGATTTAGCCAGTTCCGCTTCCCGGCGGTCGCTGATGGCGATTTCGGTCGGGCATTTCATATCCACGCCGCCATCATCGGTCGGGAATGAATGCACCGGCAAGCCTTCCACGGCACCGCCCGATTCAATACCGCGAATTCTGGAACACCAGCCATACAGTTTGAAAGAGCGGTTGATGTTGGTCGCCATGGCGTAGGCGGCATTGGACCATGTGTAATTGCCGCTGTTGGCCGATTCGGTATCTTCTTCGAAATCGAATTCATCCACGGGATCGGTTTTGGCCCCGTACGGCAACCGGGACAGAAAACGCGGCATGGCCAAACCGATATACTTGGAATCGCTCGATTCGCGCAATGAGCGCCACGCCGCATAATCGGGTGTTGAGAATATTTTTGTCAGGTCGCGCGGATTCGCCAGTTCGCTCCATGAATCCATCTGCAATGCCGAAGGCGAAACACCGGCGATGAACGGCGCATGCGAAGCGGCTGAAATCTGCGCGATCTGCGACAGCATCTCAACATCCTGCGGCGAATGATCGAAGTAATAATCCCCCATCAGGCATCCGAACGGTTCACCGCCAAACTGGCCGTACTCCTCTTCATACAATTTTTTGAACAGCGGGCTTTGATCCCAGGCGGTGCCCTTGAATTTCTTCAGCGTCTTGCCCAGTTCTTTTTTCGAGATGTTCATGACCCTGATTTTCAACTGCTCATCGCTTTCCGTATTGTTGACCAGATAATGCAGGCCGCGCCATGAACCTTCCAGCTTCTGAAAATCATCATGGTGAAGAATCAGATTAACCTGCTCGGTCAGCTTTTTGTCGATCTGCGCGATAATGGCTTCGATGGAATGGATGGCGTCTTCCGATACGATGGACGCATCTTTCAAAACGTATTCGGCCAATGTCTGAACCGCGTTTTCAACCTCTGCCTTGGCGCGGTCCGATTTGGGCTTGAATTCCTTGTTCAGCAATGATGAAAAATCGCTGAATTCCTGTATCTGGGCTCCAGCCTGAGTTTCTGGCGCATTCGTTAATTCAGCCATGTCTATTCTGCTCCTTCCCCGGTTTCGGAAGCTGCATCCGCATCCGGTTTAGGCGCGGCAATCAACGATTGCAGCAAGGCGGGATCGTTGATGATCTTGGCGATCAGCTCTTCCGCGCCGCCCTTGCCGTCCATGTAGGTTACCAGATTAGCCAACTGCGTCCTGGCCTCCAGCAGCTTGTTGAGCCCTTCCACTTTTCGGGCCACGGCCGCGGGCGAGAAGTCATCCATGCTCTGAAAGGTAATGTCCACGTGCAGATTGCCTTCGCCGGTAATGGTGTTCGGCACATTGAAAGCCACTCGCGGCTTCATGGATTTCAAGCGCTCATCGAAGTTGTCGACGTCAATTTCCAGCAGCTTGCGCTCGGCGACCGGCGCTAGAGGTTCTGCGGGTTTTCCGGACAGATCGGCTAAAACGCCCATCACGAAAGGCAACTGGACTTTCTTTTCCGCCCCATACAATTCGACGTCGTATTCGATCTGAACCCTTGGCGCACGATTGCGCGCGATAAATTTTTGACTGCTTTGTGCCATTTGATGCCCCTTTATTTAACGTTTAAATTTCCAAGTCTGTTCCATGTCCTTACTCATCTTCATCGCGAATCCCCCTGATGACATTCGCCTGATCCAGGCCATCGGGCGCGATATCCTTCAGCACCTCCATAAAGCCTTTGCCAACCAGTCTCATGCCGCGCTCTATGAAAATAGGCACCGGGCTCGATGGTTCGTTTTTTTTGTAGTATTCGCAGACCAGCTGTAACGCGTTAAGCACATCCTGCGTGTTGTTAATGGCGCCGGGCGCCGGCTTTTTTTCCATGACTGGCTCGGCTTTAACGCTATCGCTGGCCGTGGCGCTCTCCACCTCATCCGTAACAGGCGCCTCGCCGCCCCGTTTTGTTTCAAGCCAGTCATTCAAAAGCGCCCTGCTTTCCCTTAACAGATTGCCTAATTCCCTGAAATTCGGCGCGTCATTGATGCCAACCTGCAGGGTGACAAAATGCTCCAATCCGTTCAGGTGATCGAGGCTGGAACTGATAGCGCCGAATGTCTTTCGGAGACTTTCCCTATCGGCGTCCCGGACGGCGGCCTCGATTGTCGAGGACATTATGTTGTTTTCATTGTTGGCGACGGTGATTTTCCCCTGGGCGACAGACACATCGCGCAGGTTGAATCGTCCGAGGCCTCTCGATTCGACCAGAGGTATTTGCTGAAGCGGACGCAGAATCGTTTCGCGGTCGCACAAGGACATCAAGATATTGATCCGCTCGGTAGGATCGTTGTCATCATCGGGATCGAGTTGAGGATAGATGCTGTCCCAGCGCCGTTCAACCAGCGCCTGAATCAGATTCATGCCGTCCTTGAAGCCTGTAAATCCTCCTGTCGCGATCAGCGCACGAAGATAGCTGATCAATACTCGCAGGTCCCGGGTACGGGATAATAGCTGTTCCGCAGTCTTTTTGATCTCGTGCCAGTCAGGCGGCTCCGCTTCCTGAATGATATCGCCGATCTGCTGTTCCGGCTTGCCTTCAATGGCCCTTTCCAAAGCAATGAATTCGGCATCGTATTCCAGATTATCGCCACAGACTTTTTCTGAATCGATTGCCGTTAGATAGTTTTCTATATCGACAGACAACTTGCTCTCCCTAATTCGATATCTTCCTAAATACAAATCCCAAACTCTATCACATCAATAATAGCGCAGAAACTCAATAATTTGCCTTTTTTACTCGATTTCAACGACTATGACCGAAACGTTATCACGAGCCCCGCGCTGCAGCGTCAGATCAACCAAAGCCTGGACACTGCCTTCAAGGTTGTTGGCGTTCAAAACCGCCTCAATCTCCAGAAAGCCGACCTCTTTATCCAGTCCATCGCTGCACAGCAGGTAAATATCGCCCGGTTGCACGTCAATGATCTCGCAGTCCAGCACTAAATCATCGGCGGCGCCAATTGCGCGCGTAATGACATTGGACTGCTTCAGAAATTTATCGGCCGTGATCAAGCAATCGATCGGGTATACCGAGTCTTGGCAATGATCCACGGTCAACTGGGCCAGTTGTTTTTTCCTTAGCCGATAGAGGCGACTGTCGCCGGCCCACAGACAGGCAAAACCTTTATCGCCTGCGATTAACGCCACAATCGTGCTGCCTATGATTTGGTTGTTGAATTGGCTTTCCGCCAGGTCGCGCAGATCGTCATTGACTTGCCTCAGGCAGGCGCTGGCTTTGTTGATTGCCGCCTCCAGATCGCCTGAAAGCTCCAGCTTACCCAAGGCCTGAACAATCATCCGGCTCGCCACATCGCCGGCCTGATGCCCGCCCATGCCGTCCGCGATAGCCCATATGCCGGCCTGCGGCCAGTCCAATACCGCATCCTCGTTGCATGTCCGGCGCAGTCCCACATCGGTTCTGGCAAAGGAGTGCCATTTAAGGCGCTGTCCAGGTTGATCGGAAGCGGAATTCCCATTGCCCGATTGTTTATTGATTCGCCTGGGCAGCGTCTTCTCCGGATCAACGGCTTCGGAAGAGGTGCTCGGCAAAGTGGTTTTATCAAGCTGCCAGCTCCGGCCTGACATTCCGCCGGAAAGCAAGTTGACAAATGCATCTACCGGCGGCAGGCCATCGCAGCCGAATAAAAACGGCTTGATCTGTTCGGAACCGAGTGTTGCCCACAGGCTGTAACCGGACGTAAATACATTGAGCAGATCAGCGTTCAGATTCGCTAACGCTTCCTCTACAGGCCCCCTATGGTCAATCTCGATGCAGAAGGTCTTTTTAGCCGAATCGGCATGCCATTGCGGGACTCTGTCGACAAATCGAGCTTCGGGCCTTACCAGCGGAGGAATGCCATTCAGAAGATTATCCAAATCGCTCAAATCGAGATTGTCTTCCAGCGCCGTCAGCGCAACCGATTCGACTTCTGTATACCAATCGTTGTTGGCTATGAACAGATCGGACATATTGGTATCCGCTGACACGGGCAACGCCAAAGTCAACGGGAAATAACGCCCGACTCGGTCAACGCTGGGCATCAGCACGCCGGCCCAGCCGGCGTTGCCGCATAAGCCCGGACTCAATGCAAAACGCCAGACCGGGCTCGATAAATAAGACTTCAGCCATTGCTTGGTGAGCTGCTGCTGACTTACCGTCATGGCGTTTTGCAGCCAGTTATCCCACGGATTGATAAAATCGCGCGAAAGCCGGCGCGAAACAAAATCACCAAGAACTGGTAATTTTCCATAAAATCCCGGCGTAGTTAAATATCCCATGATCAGATCCCGGTGATGCAGCGAAAGCTTTTCAATGCGTCAAACGCAAACGGATTGAATACACTGTTGGCTCTCAATTCGTATTTCGCTTTCAGGCCGTCAATCGCGAAAGTCACGATATAACTGTCCTGCGTCGATTTTTGTATGTCGGCCTTATCCAGTACCCTGAATAAGGCCCATGCGCCCTCTTCCGAACGGCTGACCTGCTTGCCGTCCAGCCCCTCGAAACCGTATCGGACCAGGCCGCCGCCCGTGCCCGGCCACTGGAACTGCGTGGCCCGCGCCGGGCCGTGGCGATAACTGGTCTGCTGGCCGCCCACATCGATCCAGAAGCGTGAGGCATTCGCATCGAGCAGCAGCGGCTTAAGTTCAAACGATATCGCCGGCAGCTGCCCTCCGCTTTGAAAAAAAACATCGCGTATTTTTGCCGCGTTCTGGAACTGGCTTAAAACGCCCGGCGATATGCCGATTGTCTGGTTGTCCTGGGCAATCAGCTTCCATTGCATGCCGCTGGTGTCGACAAACGGTTTCAGATGCGTATTGAAAAACTGATCCAGAATACCGTTCGGCGCGAAAAACCTGCCGAAATCCTGCAGCGTAATGTCGGTGCGGCTGGCTTTCGACAGCGGATAGCGCCCCTGCAGCGCGCTTTTGCAAACCTTGGCGACTTCGCCTTGCAGGCTGCGGTTCAGTTGGTTCTTGGCACCGCCCAGAATGATGCCCCAGTTGCCCGAGGCTAGCGTCCTGGCCCAGTCTTGCAAAGGGTCCGGCAATCGTGCCGATTGCAATTTAATCTGGGCAATGACATCATTGCCGCCGCCTGGCAGGGCCCGGTTGATAGCGTCGGGAGTATCGGGAGTACTGCCCAGGCTGGCCATGTAGTTATAGAGCTGCCCCAGGTCGGCAATCACCTGATCGATAGCCACGACGCCGCCGATATTTCTGATTTGGGCAGTCAACCTTTCAAAATGGCGCTCGACTTCCTGGCCGGGAACGCCATCCAGTTTGGCTCTCTCGAGCAGCTTCTGCATGCGTTCATCGCCGTCAGCCATCGTTTTGACGGCCTGTTTGGACTTGTCCAGGATGCCAGCATCGGCTGGAACACGCGTCAGCGATGTCTGTTGATCCAGTGCCTGCAGCAGTTTACGCAAAGGCGAATCAGCGCCGGATACCAGTTCCAGCACTTCTATGGATTGCTGCCTATTGGCCGTTGCCCTGATGTTCAAATTATTCAGCAAATCATCCCAGTGCTTGATGAAGTCGATAAAATAATAGCTGCGCAGCTTGGCTTCCAGTTCCGCTGAATCCTGCACCCCAACCATATTGGCCTCGCCGAGCACCCACTGCTGCTCAACCGCCTGCTTGGCCAGATCCTTGCTTTCCTTCAGAAAAATCTTATGGAAGCCGTCATAAGTAAAAAACCCCGGAATCAACTGTTCTTCCAGTGTGCCCCTGGCGGTCGAGAAAACGCGGCCGCCGCTCAAGCCCAGCGCATCAATAAGCTTGAAGTCGTAGTCATGCCCTTGCAGCGCCTCGCGCTTGATGCGCATATAAACCTGCTGCGCGACCGGTATTCGCGTCAATATCTGCCGGACATCCGCAACCAGTTGATCATCCAGCGGCTGAGCCTCCAGCGGAGCCTTCAGCAGATTGTCCAGATGCGCCAGCAATCCTTGCTGCACAGTCTGCGGGTAATTTTTTTCCCAATCCAGAGCGATCCAGGGACGGAAAATCCCTACATCCATTTTGTCGGGATTGCCGAGCATCAAATAAACGCGCAGCAATTCATACAGGATTTCCGGGTTATTGACTTCTTCGCCGGCAAGGCGCTGTTCCAGTCTGACTTTGATAAGCGGCAGAAAGCGGTTCGACAACTGCTTGCCGTAAGCGCTTTCAACCAACGGCTTGATCTTATCGCCCTGGTAAAGCCCGAACTGCATCGACCATGGAGCGTCATCGGAATAAACGGCGCGTACGTCATGAAGCGCATCCATCTGTTTCAGTAAGGCTGCAAAATCGCTTTGCCATTCAGGCGTGTCGGCAAGCGTTTTCTCGTAGAGGTCGCTTTTCGCCTGCACGTCGGAAATGGCCAGTTTATTGCGCGTGAAGCTGGTCGACCATAAGGCTGCCATGCCGATAGTCAGAACGATGACCGCGCCATAGGACACTCTTTGTATCAACGTACGACGCTGCTCCACGTGTTTGTTCAGCCCGATGATTTCGGCCTCGCCGAAGATCACCTCTTTGAGCAGATGCGTCAGAAAATAGCTTTTGCCCTTGCCGCTGAACACCGGCGCCGAAAAGCGGTCGAGCTTGAAAGTACTGGCCAGAATGCCCATTAGCCGGTCGATCGGCGTGCCTTCCTGGGTGCCGCTGCTGAAATAAACGCCGCGCAGCAACGAGGGCGTCTGGAATCGGTTGACCCCGAAGCATTGTTGCAGGAAGTCGAGCATGGGCTGTTTCAGCAATGACATGCGTTGCGGAAAACCGAAAATCAGATTCCGGCGCTGAAGATCCCTTTCCTCCTGCAAGCGTTTCTGCATGCGGCTATTCAGGCGCTCCAGCAAATCCTCATAGTCCTGCCCGACCCGAGCGATCACATCGGCCGGATTTTCTTCATTCTCTTCAGGAAAGGTCACTCCCCATACTTGGGCGCGCTCATCGGGGCCGAAGTCGGCGAAGAAATCCGTGAAGCCAGCGACCAGGTCCGTTTTCGTGAACAGCATGTAAATCGGGATGCGGATGCCGAAATGCTCGTTCAGCTCTTGGATCCGCTGCCGGATAGCCTGCGCATGCAGCGCGCGCTCTTCCTCGGTCTGCCGAAGCAGATCGGAGAGGCTCATCGCGACAAGCACGCCATTGACAGGGCGGCGCGGCCTGTGTTTTTTCAGCAGATCCAAAAAGGCAAGCCAGCCTGCCTTATCGACGGCTTCATGGCTGTCCTGGGTCGTGTAACGGCCCGCCGTGTCGAGCAATACGGCCTGATTGGTGAACCACCAGTCGCAATTGCGCGTGCCGCCGACGCCTTGTATGGCGTTTTTGCCGAAGCGGTTCGACAAGGGAAATTCCAGGCCGGAGTTGATCAAGGCCGTCGTTTTGCCGGAACCCGGCGGGCCGATGATGATGTACCAAGGCAACTCGTATAGATACTGCTTGCCGTGCGATGACTTGCCTTTTGTCCGTTTCAGGGTTTGCAAGGCTGCATCGAAATTTTGTCCGAGCATGTCAATTTCTTCGATCGACTCATAATTGCCCTGCACCGGATCGTTTATCTTCCTATCCATCAGTTCGTCGACCATCCGCGCATTGGCGCGGTTGGCTTTGACCTGAACGCGCAGATTATTGGCGCCCCACAGCACGATAATCATCAATATGGCAATCAATCGCGAAACTTCGGTTTCAAATGGAATCCTGCCGGCTATCGCGAGCAGCGGACCGAAAAACCATAACAACAGGCTCAGCGCGATAATGCCAATGAGCTGCATCACCCATTTTTTCTTGAAGAAATCGATCAGTTTGTTCACGAATGACCTTAAAGTTCCTAAAAATTGATTTCTATGCGCCGATTCATGGCCCGATGTTCCGGGCTATCGTTAGGAAACAAACTTTGCGTGTCCGCGCGCCCTTCCGATGCGATCGGGTAACTAAATTGGCCATGCCTGCTTAAAATTGCCGCGACCGCTTTCGCCCTCGCGCTGGATAAATCCCAGTTGGAAGGAAAGCGCGCCGTGAAAATAGGTACATTGTCGGTATGCCCGACCACGCTGATGGGGTCGGTGATAGAGATCAAAGCCTGGGCTATCTTTTCCAGCAATGGATAATAGTTGACCTGAACCTGGTCGCTGCCGGAAGAAAAAAAGCTCTTGGCTATGATTCTGATCACTGTCTTGCCGTTGATCTGATCGACAGTCACTTTATGCTGCTGGATTTCAGGCGCTAGAAACGCCCTGATATCGTCGATGACGTTTCTGACCGGCACAGCTTTGCTGACGACTATGTTCGTCCTGACATCGAGATCATCCTTGATTTTGTACAATTGACTCATCAATGGGTTGGACGACTGGCTCACGGCATACAGAAAGCCCAGAAACACCAGCATCAGCATGAGGCCCCCTATCGAGGCCACGACCCACAAAGGCACATACTTGACCAGCGCATTGCGTTTATCGGTAATGCCGCGCCAGTGCGGCGACAGTTCCCTGTCAAAGTCACCCTTTTGCCGGCAAATGACCAGATACAGGTTTTCGCGCACCTCTTCAAGCCGCGTCATACCATGCTCCAGAACCCGGTATTTGCCTTCGAACCCTAAGCTCAGACAGAAATAAAAAAGCTCCAGCAGGTGCTGATTGGTTCCGGGCTGCATTATCAAGTTCTGCAGTATCTGAAAAAACTTTTCTCCGCCCCAGGCTTCCTTGTGGAAGGTAACCAACAGGCTTTGCGTGGTCCAGAGACTGTTGTATCCCCACGGCGTATTGAGTATCGCTTCATCAAGCAGCGAACACAGCGCGTAGCGCGCGGCCTGCACGTGCTCCAGCTTGTAGCCGGCCTGCAGGGCTTTGGCCTCAAAAGTTTTTATCTCGCTGATCAGCTTGTTCCTGAGCCCCGGTATATCGGCATGCGATGCGGAATTGCGCAATTGCACCACCAGCGCCAGCAGCGCCATGGCGCTACCGGCCAGAGGATTGTCGCCCCACTGCGGATTGATCTCCTGCGGGGGAATTTCAGGCGCACGGGCAGAAGCCGCCGCCGTTGGTTGCGAGAATCTCGATGCCGGTTTCTGCCGCCAGCCCGGTGAGGGCTTCAGGACAGTTTTGTCGTCATCCAGATAATTGCTGAAAGGATCGCCTTGATTCACGCGGTATTATCCTTTTTTAATTGCCCAAAATTCCAGTTCAAGCCCCGGGAAATCGCCCGCGATATGAATGGCAAAACCGCCGGACTTGTGCATCTGCCGCCATAATTCACTTTTCTTGTCCAATTCAAAATACGAGAAACCCGCATGGTAAGGAAGCTGTCTGGGCGCGGCCGGAAGCGGATGCACGGCAATGCCGGGAAGCGCAGACCTGACCAATTGCTGAATCTGCTCGACCGAGCCGATTTTAACCTGGCTAGGGAACTGGCTGCGCAGCTGCTCAACCGGTACTTGTGCATTCACGGCCAGCACGAAGAAAGCGTCTTTCAGCAAACTGTAATCCGATATTTTTGCCGCGCGCGTGCCGTACTTGGGCGATGTCAGCGGGATCGGTATGGCATTCTGCTCCAGCACCAGGCTCAGGCAGTCGCGTATTTCTTCCATGACATAGCTGAAAGTGAGCTGCAGATTGTCATGCCTGTAAACGGGAAAACTGGCGGGGCGCTTTCCGGGCTTGGAGAAAGTAGACAGTTCCCCGGCCACTTGCAGCATAATGCGGTAGAGATCCTCCGGATGCATGCCGGGCAGATTCTGCAGGTGCTCGAAAAGAGGCTCCAGCCGGTTCACGACCTGCAACAATAAGAAGTCGGAGATTTCCGAAACGCCTCCCCGCCCCGCTTCCGATACCCTTCCGGCCAATGCTTCGCCTCGAGTATGCAGCAGGCCGCAAATCTCTTTGATGAATCTGCTGATTTTGGGATTCGCATAGCAGTCGAGGTTGGGCGGAATGAACTCTTCGTCGAGAATCACGTTTTTGTCAACGCGCGATTCGATGACCCGGGCCACGCCGATGCAGATGTATCCGGAGCGCTCCTGTCTTTCCAGCATCAGCCTGGTGTGCAACCGGCCTATCATCACCGCAGAGGCTTCGTTGCTATTGGTATTGTGATCCCTGACTTCCGTTTCCACGGCATGATAGCGCGCCAGATCGCTGGGCTTTTCGGCGCTGTCGACTTCAATCGAGCCTTCAAGGCGCGCCGGCAAGGAAAGATAAATAATGCTGTTGCGCACATCGGCCGGAATATCGATGGGCCGGGGCAATTCATCATCGGCCGGTAGATTGAACGGCGTGCCGTCAGGAAAAATGCCGCTGCATTCGGCGAGAGCGAATTTGCCCATCGCTAATTGACGCAGATCGATTTTCAGTTTGGCGACGCCCCATTCATGGACCCGCCATGCGCCATACCTTCCCCGTACCAGGGCTTCGATGTAACGGTCGTGCTGCTGAAAATGCTGGGGGCGCAAGAACATCCCCTGCGACCAGATCACCCTGTTATTTTCTGACATTCTTTATTATGCCTCCCGCAATAAATTAAAAACATCATATCCAAAAAAAACTGACTTTGAATAATGTTATTTTTATTTATCCTTCCGTAGATTGTTTAACCGCTTCATTTGTCTGTCGTAAGCTTCGGCAAAGACATCGCCGAAAAACTCTTCCATCGCCTGCTCAACCATATGGGGATACAAAACACTGTATTTATCCCAGTATTTTGATTTTTTTTTCAGAACCAAGCCTTCATCAAACTGCTTTTCGATCATCTTCGGATCGAACTGTCTTAAAATTTGTGCCAGGGAAGCCTGAATGCCTGCCTGCATGGCCAACTGATGGCTCATGATATCGTGGAATCCTTCATCAATCGCTTCAACCGAATCCTTGAAGCCGCTCTGTCCGTTTTTGATCAAATGGATCAGCGCATCCTCGGCCGTCACAGTGAATTTAAGTGGATTGTTATTCGTTGTCTTGATGGTCGTCACATTGACGCGAAACTGGCTCTTAAACTCCGCACGGCTTCTCAATACCGCCATGGTGCCTTCGACGAACTTCCTGAACATCAAGCCGATGCGGCGCACAGTTTCCGGCGCGGCTTGCGCTTGTAGATCCTTGCTTTCGATGCCGGCGCCTTGTAAAAACACATTGAACAGCTCACTCGAAACCGCGGCCTGATCTACAGACTGAGCCTGTACGGAAATTGACGACACATCCTGTATGGAAACCGCGGACAACGGAATCGGATCAATAGATACAGGCTTGCCCGATAGTTTTTTCGCCTTCTCAGGCACTGATTCAGCTTCCGCCATCACCAGCGGCTCGTCTTCCGTATCTTCCAGTTCAAGCCCTTGAAACCAATTTTGTTCATCAGCTTCCGTATCTGCCCCGGTAATGAATAAATCCTCGAAGTTAAAGTCATCGGGAATCTCATTGACACTTTGCGAAGATACGATCGGCGCAGGCGGAATGAAGCTGTCATGGATCGTTGGAATATTAGCCTGCATCAAGCTGTCGGGGTCCGGCTGTCCTTTGGCATGGCCGGAATGCAGCAGATCGTCATGCGCCTGGGGAGATGTGGCGCCGGTGTCGCGAAGAAGCGCGTCCAAGCCGGCATTGCCATGAGGCGAACTGTTAAAGATGTCGTCTCCCGGCACAAGAGGGCTTGGGGAGTAAATCGGATCTTCGGCGGCAGGAACGGCCGAGAACGGATCAGAGGCGAAAGCGGAATCGTCCGGCTGTTCCGGCATAATCGAAACCAGGATCTCGTATTCGCCTATCCTCAAGCGCATGCCGTCGGCCAACCTGTATAAGGCATTATTGAGCGGCGGTTCCTGGTCGTCGATATAGGTGCCGCTTAAACTGGAGTCCTTGATAAGATAATGACCGTTCTCGAACGAGATGGCGGCATGCCGTCTGGAGACGAACTTTTCAGGATCCGGCAGCACCAATGTATTTTCGTCGGCACGGCCGATTGTTCCTCCATGCCTGTTGAAAACAGCTTCCTCACCGGCATTAAAGAACTGGCCTTTGAATGATATTATTTTGAGCGATAACGACATGCCCATCCTTCTCCACACGATGCATCCATTTAACAAAAAATCTCTAACCGAACATGGTCAAAAAATCTTTTTAGGGGGGTATTTAAATTATACAGCTTGAGCTGCGATTCTTAATATAATTATATATAATTTTTAAAAATAGGCTGAATTAGAGTTGACCGCCATTGGTCATTGAAAAAAACCTTCTGAGACCATAAGCACTCGTAAAAAACCTTCCACAAGGTTTTTAGCATGCTTGTGGCACTCATACTAAAATCAGGTTTACTTTAAAACCCCTTATTTTTCGGTTTATGCGTATCGCAAATTCACTCATTTCGTGATCAAATGGACTTAAATTTGACCGTTCCTTTTATGGACTCGAGACTCAAACGTGCTTAACATAAACAGTTTTACACGCGCCAATGCGTTACCCAGCCTGATTATCTGCATTATATTCATCTTGAACGGATGCAGCTTATTCTCCAAGGATGACCCATCGCCGACTGCTGCGGCAATATCCGCTTCGGTTCAGCTTAATCTTGCCGCCGACAACAATCTGAATCCGGACATCGAAGGAAGGGCTTCGCCACTGGTGATACGAATCTATCAACTTGAAAGCATCGCCGCTTTTAATAACAGCGATTTTTTTGCCTTGTACGAGAATGATCAGGCGCTTGTCGGCAAGGATATCAAATACCGTGAGGAGCAGGAAATCAGGCCCGGACAAAAAATCAGCAACAAACACGAACAGCAATCAGACGCCCGTTATATAGCCATACTTGCGGCTTTCCGCGATCTCGATCACGCGCAATGGAAAAGCTTTATTGAAATGAAACCGGGAGAGAACGAAGTGTTCAACGTCAGCTTCGATAAATCAAGCGTCAGCATTGCCCGAGCAAAAAAGCCTTAATTTCAGCGCATCAATACCTCGTAAACACCCAAAGATGTTTATTGATGAAGCCTTGCCAGAAAACCCCGAAGAAATTCAGTCGTCCATGAAGTCCAGGCTGAAACCAATTCATCCCATTCAGTAATGTCGCCGCCATTTTCAATCTCATCGGTTTGAAAAAAACCGTGAAGAACCGCCTATCGCTTCATCTGCAATATCTGTGCTTTCATCGCCAACAAGCTTTCTTTCTCAGGCAGCACTTTCAGACCTTCTTCAATTTTTGCCAGACTTTCATCGGATTTTTGCTGATAAAATAATTTAACCGCCTGCTTTTCAAGCAAATCGGCGATCTTCTCTAGCCCCTGCTGCGCCTCCTGATTATTCGGATCGATGGCCAGTACCTCACGATAAGCCCACGAAGCATTGCTGCCTGCAGGCGCCGTGATATAGCCGACTTCAAAATGAATTTTCGCCAGTTCGAGCAGATCCTTAACCTGGAGTTGCTGCTTCGGGGTCAATACAGGTACCGTGCCAGTAGCTGGAGATTCCGAACCTGTAGTTGGAGGCGCTTCATTTGCAGCGGGGGGGGCTTCGCCTGCAACTAAAACCGCTTCGCCTGTAACTGAAGACGACTCGCCTGCATTTGAAGACGATTCGCTTGTAACTGAGAGAGTATCACCTGTGGTTGGAGACTCCGAACCTGCAGCAGTAGGCGTATCACTCGTGGTTGGAGAAAAATAGGCATATCCCCCCACTATCGCGATTAAAGCCGCAACCGCCGCTACCCCAAGAATGTTCGGCCTGGGCGATTTAGGCGCTATTTCATCAAGGAATTGCGCAATGGAAACCGTTCTATCCTCCCTTTTCAACGCCAGGGCATGGGTCATGGCTTTCCATTGCCGGCGATTCAAGCCTGGAATGACAGATGGCTGCAGCTTGACTTCCAGCGCCTTCTGGGCGGACAGCTTCCCGAAAGGATGCTTGCCGGCCAGCAACTCATAACTGACGCAAGCCAGCGCATAAATATCGTCACGCGGATCGGGATCGCGGTTTTCGAACATTTCCAGGCTGGCGTAAGCCGGCGTCAGTGCATCCAGGTCGCGGATATTAAAAAGCGTAAGATCATGACCGTGGCGGTCCTGCCACCCGGTCGCGCAAGCGATGCCGAAATCCAGTACCTTGACCTCACCGCTGTCGGTAATGAAGATATTGCCGGGCTTGAGATCCAAATGGATGATGTTCTTTTTATGAGCATAACCCAATGCCAATGCCAGCCCTTCGATAATGGACCAGGCTTTATCGAACGGAATGCCGCCCTGCGGCGCAATTTCACGTATGTATTGAGAAAGCGTCTTCCCTTCAAGGAGTTCCATGACCATAAAAATATTACGGCCGTCGCGATCGAAATCATAGACTCTGACAATATTTGGGTGCGCCAGCATCTGTGACTTCTTTGTTTCGCGCTGGAGTGCGATAAGCAGTTCAGGATCGTCCCTGAATTCTTCATTCAATACCTTTAAAGCGACGTCGGGCTGCTGGTCATGGGCTTCCTGACGGCGCAGATCAGTAGCCCTGAACACGGTTCCCATGCCGCCGCTGCCAAGCACTTGCCTGAGCACGAAACGCTTGTTCAGCACTGATCCTATTTTCAATGCCTCGGATTCCCCTTCTTCGCGGACCGCCCCGGAAGTTGGCGTGGCAAGAACAGTTACATCGGCATCCTGATCAGGCGCATGTCTTGATGCGCCTGACGTATCGGATGGCCGGCGGCCTGGTCTTGTCGGCAAGATTTGCGTAACGTCGTCAGCTGAATCGTCTGCATTCATCGTATGTATCTCTCAACCAAATAATAAAATTGCTTACCTGTAAAATAATGCCTGTCTTATTGGCTCTTCGGCACGAAAAAGAACGGGCTGCCTTCGTGCCCTGCGTGCTGTATGACGGAGTACTGCGGACTTTGCGGAAAAATGATCTGCGATGTGGATTTCTTGACTTTATCGGAGATGATCCTGTATAGCTCATAATCCTTGAGCAGGCCGACATTGTCGCCCAATACCTTAAGGAACGCATTGGTGAATATCGAATGGCTGCCATCGCTCAAGCCAGGTGCAGGTATCGGCTTGACGTCGCCCGAAGCCAGGACGGTTCTGCCCTTGCGTTTGTTCATGTAACTCACCCATTTCTTGCGATTTTTCGGCGACATTTCTTCCGGCAGGCTCGCAATTGATGTTTTAGTCAGGGTGCCGGAAAAACACGAATCGGCAATGACCAAAATATGCTTGGCTGGAAGAATGCTTAAATACTGCGCGATATTATGGCTGGACAGCCAAGTGGCATTATTGGCCGGGTCTGCGTCGGACGGCAGCCAATAGGCGGTTTGGTCGGTTTTATCGATCTCGCCATGGCCGGCATAGTAAATCAGCAGATTGTCTTTTTCGGTCAACTGTTTTCTCAGCTCATCGAAAGCCTCCATGATCTGATGCTGGCTGGCATTGGTCAGCAATGTAGTTTCATAGCCGTAGCGCGTACGCAACATTTCGTCGACCGCCTTGGCATCATTGACCGAAGTTTGCAGTGTCGGCAATTGTTCATGGTCGCTATTGCCGATAATCAGCGCATGAAACTGGCCAAAATCGACGGATGAGTAGGGTTTTAAACTGGCTTCAATTGATAGTTTTTTTCCGTTGTTTGCTTTTTCCGGATCGTTAGCCAATATATTGAAAGCTTCAACGCTGCGATTGCCCTGTTTATCGATCGCTACGATCTTGACCGAGGTCAGATCGCTTGCAATGGCAATATTGGAACGAAACGTGCCGTCGGCGTCGACCGGTACCGCCTGCTCATTGATCCGTAGCGTTTTCAGGCTATCTGGAGCACTGATTCTGCCGACGATTTTTTTACTGCGGACGCCGGACTTCAACTGATGACTCGGTACGCCGCGGGTCAGCGTCATCACCGGTTCAATAATATCGATGACCGGGGCGTTTTCAAGGCTGGCAAGGGTTTGTTGCTCTTGTTCGATCGTCTCTTTCAATTTCTTGATCTGCTGCCCTTGCGCCAGCAACTTATCCTTGTCCTGCTGGAGATTGTCGTGTAGTTTTTCATAGGCGCGTTTTTCCTGGGCGGAACCTGTCCGCAGCGCCTTGCCTTCAATGACTGTCTTGATGCGGGCAAACGTATCGTGATATTCCGCTTCCATCTGTTTCAGTCTTTCCCGCAACTGGTCAAGTTTTTGCCTGGACTGTGCCAACTGTTGCTGACGCCCGGATTCATACGCCGAACCCGACGCTTTATTCCAGGCCCTCGCCTGCCGCCGCTTCCTGTCTATCTCTTCTTGAGATTCTCCGGTTACATATTCAAACTGCAAGCTCGCATTCGCGAGCCCTGATGCTTTGCGATACCAGTTCAGCGCAGTCCGAGTGTTTTTCTTTACGCCCCGGCCTTTCTCATAAAGATAGCCGAGGTTGACTTGAGCCCTCGAATTGCCTTGCTTGGCCGCTTTCGAATACCACTGGACTGCCTGAGCGAGGTCGACGATTCCGCCCAGGCCTTTCTCGTAGATCTCGCCCACAATCACCTGTGCCTCGGCATCGCCCTGTTGCGCCTGCGGCAGCCATATTTTTAGAGCCGATTCGACGTTAGCGCGATCGTATGCCACATATTCACCGCCTTTGGTTTCGCATTCGCCCGCTATCGTTTTGATGGATCGTCGAGTGGCGGTATCGGTTGCCTGAGCGCCTGGTTCAGCCGTTTGCTCCGGCAGCAAACAATCAACGACGAAAAGTTTATCGGTGTTCTTCGGCGGAAGGACTTCCACCGCTTTGGCGCTGTCGAGCTTGGGATCAGTGGTGGTTCGGCAACCGATCAGCAAGGTAAAGAACAAAAACAGAAAGAAAGACTTGGGCCTTGCAGTCCGCGCAAAACAGGCTGCAGAGACGATTATTTTCCTTATAAAAATCATTTTTAACGCTCCCAAAATTACTAGCGATCGACTCGCATTACTATATTTATCCCCGACAAGATTGTATCCCATATAGCTTGCTTATAACATGACAGACACTGATATCCCAAACTAGAACTCATCCTTTTCGCCACATTGACTGTCAATTTTTGAAATACATAAATCACATGAATTATTTCAGGCCGGTTTTTTTATATTTCAGGATAAATTATAGGCTTATTGCCCATGGTAATAATAGAAATGATTGACATCCTTCCCGCCTTTGCAGGAATCCTTTATCAATGAAATGATGACTATCGCTTCATTCCGCCATAGGCTCATCCTTCGCCATCACTGGCACGCATCCGGGCCTGATGAGTCTGCATGCCGCCGGACAGCACTTTTACCCGCAGGCCGTTTTGCTGCAACAGACGATACGCATAATAAGCCCGCTGACCGACGCCACAGACCAGCCAGACTTCCCGCTCTTGAGGCAATTCGCGCAGCCGGTCGCGCAAGGATTCAAGAGGAATATTGCGTGAATTCGGAATGTGGCCGCCGGCATACTCCGCCTCGCTGCGAACGTCCACCAGCAAGGCCGCGGCTGTCCCCAGCTCATCCCAGTCCGCCAGATGCAGGTCACCGCGCAGGTAATTGGCGGCTATCATGCCGGCCATGTTGACCGGGTCCTTGGCGGCGCCGAACTGAGGCGCGTAGCAAAGCTCCAGTTCTTCCAGATCGAACACGGTGGCCTCCCGCATCATGGCGGTGGCGATGACATCGATAGCCCGCGCGACGTCAACCTCGCCCACGGCTTGAGCGCCGAAAATCCTGCCGTCCGCTTTAGAAAATACCAGTTTGATGTGGATCGGCTTGGCGCCTGGGAAATAGCTCGCATGATGACCAGGATGCAGGTAGACCTTTTCGAAATCCATGCCGGCTTGTTTGAGCTGCTTTTCATTGACCCCGGTGCAGGCGACGGTGAGACCGAAAACTTCGCACACGGCCGTTCCGAGCACGCCCTCGAAAGCCAGAGGCGGCGGCGTGCTGGTGCCCCGACATGCGAATTGGTGGAGAATGGCGGTGGCCGCCACTCGCCCCTGGCGGTTGGCCGGGCCCGCCAGCGGGACGAGTTGCCACTGCCCGGTGATCCTGTTTTTCACTTCGACCACGTCGCCCACCGCCCAGATGGCGTCGTCACTGGTGCGCTGGTAAGAATCGACGCGAATGCCGCCGAGATCGCCCAGTTCCAAGCCGGCATCCCGAGCCAGCGAGGCCTCGGGGCGCACGCCGATGCCAAGGATGACCAGATCGGCAGTCAGCGTTTCGCCTTTCGAAGTGCGCACGTTCAAGCCGCGCTCGGGCTGTTGCTCGAAGGCCACGACACTCTCCCCCAATCTCAGCCTGACGCCATTGGCTTTCAGGCGTTCGGCGGCATAGCCGGCCATTTCAGGGTCCAGAGGCGGCATGACCTGACCGGCCAATTCCAGCAGGGTAACCTCGAGTCCCAGCCCGACCAGATTCTCGGCCATTTCTAGACCGATAAATCCGCCGCCCACGATCAGCGCGCGCGAGGCATGAGCGGCCGCGGCCTTGATTTTTCGGCTATCGGGGATGTTGCGCAGCACATAAACGCCCGGCAGATCGATACCCGGCAAGGGCGGACGCACCGGCTGGGCGCCGGTTGCCAACACCAGCGCGTCATAGGGTTCATTGCGTGTGGAGCCGGTCCTGAGATCGCGTACTTCGATCAACCGGGCTTGCCGGTCGATGCGCGTGACCTCCGTTTCGGTGTGGATTTCAATGTTGAAGCGTTGCTTGAACAGTTCCGGACTGGCCACCAGCAGTTTGGCTTCCGACTCGATGACATCGCCCACGAAGTAAGGCAGACCGCAATTGGCAAAGGATACATGCGGCCCTCGTTCGAATACGACGATCTCGCACGTCTCGCAAAGTCTGCGCGCACGCGCGGCACAGGTGGCTCCGCCGGCCACACCGCCGACAATGAGGATACGTTTGCTTGCTGCATTCATGGGCTTAAATCTCCTGGCTTGGTTGTACAATGCTGAGTATGCCAGGCCATGCGGCCAATTGGAATCAGCCGGAATCGTTGAAGAAAACCAATCCGCGTTTCCGGCTAAAACATAAATGCCCTAACTTTTTCCCGGCAAGTAAAGAATTTCCGGCAGGATCACCTGCCAATACTCACATCTTAGCGCATCCGGATCGCCCGGTTTTTTTTGCCGCACCAGCACCGCCGAAACCCGAACAGCGATAATGTCGCCTTTCGGCGGCGTGAAGGCCTGCGCCATCCGGGTGACCGTCACGCCGTTTTGGTCGGCCAGCTCCCAGCCCGATTTGCCATCGCTCCTGGCGTGCAAAACCAGTTCGCGGCCGTAATCCAGCTCCGCAATGGCTCGATGAATCCATTTGTCCGGCGCGAAATACCCCGGCCATGACAGCACCACCTGCGCCGGATCGGCCATCCAGGTGCGTTGCCCCAACTGTCGATGCTCGCTTTGAATCTCCGGCCGCGTTTTAAGGCACAGCGCTTCGCAATCGGGGACGAAGGCGTGACGGCCGGCTCGCCTGGCGCACAAGGTCAGGGTTTTGCGGGCACGGGTCATGGCGACATAGTACAATCGGCGCTCCTCGTCGCTGGCGGTCTGCCAGCCGCCCGCGTCCAGGATCAGCACATGGTCAAATTCCAGCCCTTTGGCCCGGTGGGCGGTCAACAACCACATGGGCGCATGCCGCCTGTCGCTGCCCGCGGACTGATGACCGGAACGGAATTCATACAGCGCTTCGAGCACATCCGTGACCACCAGCGGACAGCCCGGCGCGGCCGATTCGCATTCGATGATGAACTGGGCGAGCATCGCCTGATAGGGATGCTCAATCAGATCGGTCACCTGCCGGTAATACCGGCGGCCGAACCAGCGGGACAACGCGCCGCGGCGCAACAGTACGCGGGATTTCCGCGCGGGCCGGCGCCGGATGTCCAATAACGAGAGCAGGCTGTAACCTTCGCGGGTGCAGTGCAGGTCGAGCAAATGGTCGTCGCGCATCAGGCGGACGGGAATGTTTTTTTGGCGGCACAAGGCCGCCATCGGCTCCAGGGCCTCCCAGTGCCTCGCGATCACCGCGAAACTCCCCCAATGGCTGAGCTGGCCGGAATGTTCCAGCGCATTCAGCCGGGTCAACTCAGCCAATGCCTGCTCGATTTCACCGAACAATTGCGGTGCCGTTTCAACAATGTGCACCCTGCCCTGGGCCAGACTGTCCAGCGCGGCAAACTCGCCGCCGCTTGGCTCATCCTTGCGGGCATAATTGATCCGGATGGCCTGCCGGGCCTTCATGCGCTCCCGCGCGGGCGCGATCACGCGATTGGCGCAATGGATGATGTGCGCCGTGGAACGGTAGTTCTCGATCAGATGATGGGTTTTGGCCTGATAATCAGAGGTGAACTGCTTGATGAAGCGGACATTGGCGCCGCCGAAGGCATAAATATTCTGGTCGTCGTCGCCCACCGCCAGCAACGCCAGTTTGTCTTCCTCGTTGGCGAGCGTGCGTCCGGCCAGAGCGCTGATGAGTTCGTAATGGTCGGCGTTGATGTCCTGGTATTCGTCGATCAACAGGTAGCGCAAGCCGGACAGCAGACGGTCGCGCTGCACGGCCGGACCGAGATCATCACCCAGTTCCGCTTTTTTCAATTGCGCGATGGCCGTTTTGATCACGGCGGAAAAATCGACGGATTCGCCGCGCTCGGCGGCCACGGCATAGCTGGTGCCGGTCAGGCGCATCGCCAGGCCATGCAGGGTCTGCACGGTGACGCCCGCCGCGTCGGCGCCGACCAGCGCCCACAGGCGCTTGCGGATCTCGACGGCGGCCGAGCGGTTGTAGCTGAGCACCATGATGTCCTCCGGCAATACCAGGCACTCGCGCAGCAGCCAGGCGACCCGGTGCACGATGACCTTGGTCTTGCCGGAACCGGGCCCCGCCAGCACCAGACGGCTGCCTTCCGCCGGCGCCGCCACGATGGCCTGTTGTTCTGGATTTTGCAGGTCGGTCAGGATGCGCCGGTGCGCGGCCTCGGTGGTGGCCATTTCCAGGATGTCCTCGCGGCCGGCGAAGTAGCGGCGCACAAACTCGCCCCGGTCCATGCCGAAATAATCCACGATGAACGCCATCGCCGCCTGGATTTTGCTGAGCGCCAGGCGGGCATATTCGGCCATCACATGCACCTGGATGATTTTGTCCTTGTAATGCAGCGCCAGCTCGGCGTAATCGGACTTTTTGAACTGCCGGCGCCGAGCCTCGGCATTCAGCTGTATGCTCATGGCGGCGCGAAACACCGCCTTGCCGCGCGCCAGATGCAGCACTTCATTGGTGTCCAGGTAGATCAGCGCCGCCGCCAGCGCCACATTCCAGTCGCGCACGTCCAGATCCTGCAAGGTCAGATCGGCCTGCAGGGCGGCTTCCAGATCGCCTTGCTTGCTGGTGACCAGCAAATTGTTGCCCTGGCGCCGGGCGATAAAATAATTGACCAGGGCCTGCGCCAGCCGCATGCGTTTGCGGCGGATGATGTCGATCTCCTGCCAGCTCCGCAGCAGCTTCACGTAGCGGTTGTCCTGCCCGGCCGGGCGCAAGGCGAAAAACCCGCGCAGGCCGGCGCCGCTGCCGAAGGCTTCGGCGAACGACTTCATCAGCCGCGACAATTTGTCCGGCTCCAGCTCGACGCCCGCGTCGCGGCGCAGGGTGTCGCACAGCCGCCGGACGTTGAGTATCTGCCATTGCTCCTGATCGGCATCGGGCGCCGCCTCGCGCAGGCTGGCGATCAGCGTGTCTTCTAACTTGCGCAGGGCTTCAAGCCTGTCCGTGGTGTCGGGATCGCGGTACAGCGTCACGCCGATTTCAGTATCGTTGGAGACCAGTTTCAGACGATCGAGGTCGCGCAGCATTTGCTGAACCTGATGAGAATCGTGCCCCGTGGCCAGCATCAGGTCGTCGGTGCTGATGCCATCGCCGTCCGCGCCGTGGAACAATTGCGAAAGCAGCGCGATATAAGGTTCCATGTCGGCATTCGGGCCCAGCTTTTTCTCCAGCAGGGACCTGGCTTCATCCAGGCTGGCGACCAGCAAGCTGCCCGGAAACACCCGGGTATGGTTTTCCTGGCGTTCCAGCAGGCGCGCTTCTTCCAGCCAGGCCACCGCGATGCGGACCTTGGTGTCGGCATCGGCGGCGTCGGGATCGATGCCGTGCTTGTCCGGGATCTCCAGCAGGATTTCGCCGCTGGTGACGACCACCGCTCCTTCGCTGCGGTCTTTTTTCTCGATGCTTCTCAGCGCCTTCAGGATGGCGTGGATATCGTGCTGGGTCAGCCGGGAGTTGCGCAGCAGGCGGAACTGCACGTCCAGATCGGCATCGTCGTACAGCAGCACGCAGCGGGCGGGGGCCTGGTCGCGTCCAGCGCGGCCCGCCTCCTGGAGATAGTTTTCCAGCGAACCGGGCGTGTCCAGATGGATGACCAGCCGCACGTCCGCTTTGTCGACTCCCATGCCGAAGGCGTTGGTGGCGGCGATCACGCGCAAATCGCCGGCGATGAAAGCTTCCTGCACCCGGCGCTTTTCCTCCGGCGTCATGCCGCCATGAAAATAGCCGCAGTCCTGCCCTGCCTGCTTCAGAAACTCGGCCATTTCCTCCACGGTTTTCTGCCGGGCGCAGAATACGATGGCGCCGCCTTCATCGCACAGGGCCTCTTCCAGCAGCCGCAGCACTTCCGGGAATTTGGCCTGCGCGGGGACGGCATGCACCTCGTACAGCAGATTCTCGCGGCGGACTCCGCCGCTCAGCGGCTTCAGCGTGACGCCCAGGCGCTTGCGGAAATGGTCGATGATGTCTTTCACCACGTCCGGCTTGGCGGTGGCGGTAAAACAGAATACGGGCGAGGGCTTGTCCTTTTGCCGGTTTTTGATGAATCGCGACACGTACAAGTAGTCCGGGCGAAAGTCGTGTCCCCATTTCGACAGACAGTGCGCCTCGTCGAACACCCAGGCGCCGATCTCGCGGTGCGTCAGCGCATTGGCGAAGGCGGTGCTTCTGAACTGCTCCGGCGCGACAAAGATCAACCCCAGATCGCCCAGCCGCAGCTTGTCCAGCATGACGCGCCGCTCCAGGGGATTGAGCAGGCTGTTGAGATAGCCGGCGCAGTTGATGCCGCGCGCCTCCAGATTATCGACCTGGTCCTTCATGAGGGATTGCAACGGCGAAATGATCACGGTCAGGCTGCCGTTGCGGTAAAAGCGCGCGAGCGCCGGCAATTGATAACACAGGGATTTGCCGCCGCCGGTCGGCAGAATGGCCAGGGTCGGCGCGCCGGCGAAGCCGTTTTCGACAATGGCTTGCTGCAGCGACTTGCCTTCGTCCGTAGTCGGCGCCGGCCGAAACTGGTCGATGCCGGGAAAATAGCGGGGCAAGAGTTGCAGCAGATCATGCTGCTCGCGGCACCAACGGCAATCCGGATCACTGCAGGGTACATCGCGCAGCATCGCGATCAGTTCCCGGGTTTTCGGAAACGCCAGGCCGACCCAGGGCGGCAGCACGGAATTGCCGCCCGCCACCCGCAGCCAGGCCAGCACATAGGCCAGCGGTTTGTGCCATTCCCGGTCGGCCAGGCAGTCATTGATCACCCGCTGCTGGCCGGTTTTGCACACCTTGCCGCCGGTCGCGTTTTGCCAGGCGGCTTGCGCCTCGCTCAACGAGGGGCGCAAGGCATTTCGCAACGTGGCAAAAAAACTCGCCATGCCCTTGCCGTTTTCCGGCGCCAGCAGAAAGTGCAGGCACAAGGCTTCGTCCGGCTGTTCCTGCACGCGCTGCCGCAGCGCTTCCGCCTGATCCAGAAACAGCTCGTAGGCCAGTTCGGCGTCGCGGACCGGATCGTTGCGGGTCGTGGTGCAGAGTTTGTAGTCTTTCACCAGGCGGTGATAGGGATTTTGCGGGAAGGCGACCGGCGACAGTTCCAGGGTATCGACCAATGGCAGCCGATGCAGCAGCAGATCCGGGTGCAGCAGTAACAAGGTCGGCTGGTCAAAGGCGATGACATTATGCCCCAGTACAAACGCCGCGCCTTCGGTCATCTGATTCAGCTTGGCGGCCAGATCGGCGGCCTTGCCCGATACGCGCAGCCTGGCATCGGTATCGGGGCGGAAAGCGCCTATTTCCCGTAAAGCCAGGTGATCCTTGCGAGCCGTTTCAATGTCGATGCAAAGGCATTTGGCACGTGTTCTTTCTGGTGCTTGAGTCATTAAAATTCGGTGAAAAACGAAAGCGGTAAATGAGCGAGATGAAGTTTCATGGCTGGTGAGTATATGTTAAAGAACTGATGTTGCGCAGTCTTCATTTTTTGCCACTCGGAAGATGCCGTCTGATTGCTGCGCTGCGGTTATTGAACCCCAGAAAATATCCGTACAAAGCTGTCGATACGGAGGTTTATAAAACTTGGCGCTGGTTTCGGGATCGAATGTCAACATTAACAAAAACCTTGAATCAGCGCCGTTACTAGAACTTATAATGAGCCAAGCCTCGCGCTTTTGAGTTACAGCGGACACTCAATTAAAGGAATCGATGATTAAGCGAATTCTCCTTATCGTTACGTTATCCGTGCTGATTTTCGGCGGGCTGTTCGGCTGGAAGTTCTACCGGGACAGGCAGGCGCAAAGCCAGATGCAGGCGCCGCCGCCTGCCGTCGTGGCGGTCACCGAAGTCAGGCGGGAACAGTGGCAGCCTTATCTGACCAGCGTCGGCAGCCTCGTCGCGGTGTCGGGCATTGACGTCAGCAACGAACTGGCCGGCACAATCACGGCCATTTATTTCGAGTCGGGACAGTCGGTCAGGAAAGGCCAGTTGCTGATAACGCTGGATACGTCGATAGACGAGGCCGAACTCAAAGGCTTGCAGGCCGATGCGCAACTGGCGCAGGTCCGGTTTGAGCGGTACGAAAAGCTGATCGGCAGGCAATTCATCTCCCGATCCGACTACGATCAGAGCCGTGCGCAACTGGCCCAGGCGCAATCGGCCGTCAAGGCCAAACTGTCCGTGATCGCCAAAAAACGCATCCGCGCCCCCTTTGACGGCAAGCTCGGCATTCGTCTGGTCGATATCGGCCAGTATCTGGCCGAAGGCTCGGCGATCGTGCCGTTGCAAAAGCTCGATCCCATTTATGTCGATTTCACGCTGCCCGAACAGCATCTGTCCGGGCTGGCTATCGGCCAGAAAATGACCGTGACGGTGCAGGCCTATCCGGGCAAGCTGTTCAACGGCACGATCAGCGCCATGAACCCGCTCATCGACGTCGGGACCCGGTCGATAAAACTGCGCGCGACGCTGGCCAATCCCGAACAGATCCTGCGTCCGGGCATGTTTGCCGACGTGCAGGTCCTGTCCAGCCGGAAACAGGAGGTGCTGACGCTGCCCGATACGGCCATCACCTATAACCCCTACGGCGATTCCGTATTCGTGGTCGAGCCCGGCGAACAGGGCCTGACGGTACAGCGCCGGCAGGTGAAGACGGGCGAAACGCGCTCGGGCCGCGTGCAGATCGTCGAAGGCCTGAAGGCCGGCGAGCGCGTGGTCAGCGCCGGCCAGGTCAAACTGCGCAACGACATGCCGGTTCGCATCGATGAGCGGCCCGCGCCCGGCGAGCGCGAGGGCGAACCGTGAGATTTACCGATCTGTTCATCCACCGCCCGGTACTGGCCAGCGTCATCAGCCTGCTGATCCTGGTGGTCGGCATCCGCTCCATCGCCGTGCTGGAGGTGCGCCAGTATCCGAAAACCGAGGATACGGTCGTGACCGTCACCACGATCTATCCCGGCGCCAGCAGCGATCTGATCAAGGGCTTTATCACGACGCCGTTGCAGCAGGCCATCGCCGAGGCGGACGGCATCGATTACCTGTCCTCGGCCAGCCGGCAGGGCAGCTCCACGATCGAAGCGCACATGCGCCTGAACTACAGCGCGAACGCGGCGGTCGCCGAAATCCAGGCCAAAGTCGCCAGTCAGCGCAACGTACTGCCCGTGGAAGCCGAAGACCCGGTCATCACCTCGCAGACCGGCGACCGGACGGCGCTGATGTATCTGGCCTTGTACAGCGACACGCTGACGCCGGCCCAGATCACCGATTACATAATCCGCGTCGTGCAGCCCAAGATGCAGGCTGTAGCCGGCGTCGGCAGGGCGCAACTGCTGGGCAACAAAACCTTCGCCATGCGCGTCTGGCTGGACCCGCAGCGCATGGCCGCACTGGGCGTGACCGCCGATGACGTGGCCGAGGTGCTGCGCACCAACAATTATCTGTCGGGCGCGGGCCAGACCAAGGGCGATTACGTCATGATGGACCTGAGCGCCACGACCGACGTGGCGCGCGAGCGGGACTTCCGGCGGCTGGTCGTGGGCAACCGCAACGGCACGCTGGTGCGCCTTGGCGATGTCACGCATACGGAAATGGGCAGCGAGGACTACGATTCGATCAACTGGTACAAAGGCAAGGACGCCATCTTCATGGGCATCGAGCAGGCACCCGGCGCCAATCCGCTGGTGGTCGCCCAGGACGTGCACAAAGCGCTGGACGACCTGAAGGCCGAGCTGCTCGAAGGCCTGCATGTGCTGGTGCCTTATGACGCCAGCCAGTTCATTCAGGATTCGATCAATGAAGTCTTTCTGACCCTGATAGAAGCCATAATAATCGTGCTGGTGATCATTTATCTGTCCCTGGGCTCGGCGCGCGCGGCGCTGGTGCCGTCCGTGACCGTGCCGCTGTCGCTGATCGGCGGCACGTTTCTGATGCTGCTGGCGGGCTTCTCGATCAATCTGCTGACCATGCTGGCGATGGTGTTGGCTATCGGGCTGGTGGTCGATGACGCGATCGTCATTGTCGAAAATGTGCACCGTCATATCGAATTGGGAACCCCGCGTTTTCAGGCCGCGATTGATGCCATGCGCGAGCTGGTGCTTCCGGTTATCGCCACGACCGTCGCCCTGATCGCGGTTTATCTGCCGATCGGCTTCATGGGCGGCCTGGTCGGCACCCTGTTTACCGAATTTGCGTTCTCGCTGGTCGCGGCCGTGATCGTGTCGACGGTCGTGGCGATGACGCTGGCGCCCATGCTCAGTTCGAAAGTCCTGAAGGAAAAAGGCGCGGCCGGCCGGTTCGAGCGTACTGTCGAGCGCCTGTTCACGGGCCTTGCCGAACATTACCGGCGCGTGCTGCATGCGGTTCTGGAGTATGCGTCGGCGCTGCCGGCCTTCGCACTGGCCGTGATGATCAGCATTTACTTCATGTTCGAGCTGACGCAGAAAGAGCTGGCGCCGACCGAGGACCAGAGCATCCTGTTCTTCATGGCCACGGGCCCCCAGACCGCGACCTTGAAATACAACCAGGTTTACACGCGGGAATTGCTCAAGGCTTTCGAGACCATTCCCGAATACAACGAAAGCTTTTTGCTGCTCGGCTTCGGCGGCGACGACAACGTCGTGTTCGGCGGCTTTAAAATGCCGTCGACGACCGAGCGGCAGCGCTCGCAAATGGACATCCAGCCGGAACTGCAGGACAAGGTCAACGACATAGCCGGCTTTCAGACGGCCGTGATTCCGCGCCCGAGTCTGCCCGGATCGGGCGGCGGCCTGCCCTTGCAGTTCGTGATACAAGCCGACGCCGATTATGCGCAGCTTGATCAGATCGCCGACCAACTGGTGGACTCGGCCACGGCCAGCGGCCAGTTTTCCTTCCTGATGAAGGAAGTCGAATTCACGAGGCCCATGGCCACGCTGGTGATCGACCGCAACCGGGCCGCCGATCTGGGCCTGTCGATGGCAGACATCGGCCGCAACTTGGCCGCATTGCTGGGCGACAATTATATCAACCGCTTCAACCTGCAGGGGCGCAGCTACAAGGTCATACCGCAGGTCGACGATCCGTCCCGTCTCGATACCAGCAAGTTCAGCGATTATTACCTGCGTACGGAATCGGGCGGCCAGGTGCCGCTTTCGTCGCTGGTCCGCATCGAAAAATCGGTGGAGCCGAGCAAGCGGACCCAGTTTCAGCAGCTCAACAGCCTGACCGTTTCCGGGTCGCCGGCGCCGGGCGTGGCTCTGGGCGATGCCATGGCTTATCTGGAGCAGCTGGCCGCCGATCTGTTTCCACGCGGCTACAGCTTTGATTATACGGGCGTTTCGCGCCAGTATGCGCAGCAGGGCGGCGAGCTGATCATCACTTTTTTTATGTCTCTGCTGGTTATATATCTGATACTGGCCGCGCAGTTCGAAAGCTGGCGCGATCCGCTCATCATCATGACCTCGGTGCCGATGTCCATCGCCAGCGCGCTGGCGTTTCTGATGCTGGGATTCGCCTCGCTCAATATTTACACGCAGGTCGGGCTCATCACCCTGATCGGCCTGACGGCGAAAAACGGCATACTGATCGTCGAATTCGCCAATCAGTTGCAGATTCGGGAGGGCTTGTCCAAGCGCGACGCCGTCGAGCAGGCGTCCGGGATTCGCTTGCGGCCCATACTCATGACTGCCGTATCGACGCTGGTCGGCGTGATTCCGCTGTTGTTGGCGACAGGGCCGGGAGCGGCCAGCCGTTTCGATATCGGCCTAGTGATCGTCACCGGCCTCGGCATCGGCGGCACGGTGTTCACCTTGTTCGTAGTGCCGGCCTTTTACCTGCTGCTGGCGCGCGACCGGCATCAGGGCCAGACGTCCACCTAGGCATCATGGACGCTGCAACCGATGAAATCGTTGGTAGCTTTTATCATCGTACTGGATTACTTACAAACCTTGAATTATACATATATATGGAAGTGATATAATTATTTGCTAGCTATCAGTAAACGGACCCGCATAATTTCTTAATAATATGGCCTCATATTTTTCAAAACTGGAAAACAAAAAGAAATTCTCAACTTTCGTACTTATGATCGGTGTAAAGTGGACCCCATTGTCCAGACAAAAAATATCTTAATTTAAGATAGAGCCCTGTTCACACTCCAGCTGAATGGCGCTGTCCCAGTTTTGCGGCACGAGGTTTGATGTTTCAGCCGTACCGTTAAA
>Ga0196965_1000251_pt1 | contig 37628 bp, 33 predicted proteins | sample S1_20metaG_FD_148668 | JGI IMG/M metagenome (GOLD analysis project Ga0196965, IMG submission 148668) | Soil microbial communities from Anza Borrego desert, Southern California, United States - S1_20 | ecosystem: Environmental > Terrestrial > Soil > Desert | place: USA: California | collected...
CGGTTCGAAGCCGAGCAGATTTCCATTGTCGTCCCGGATCGGGTCGAGCACCGCATTGACCCAGAAGCGGGTTCCGTCCTTGCGCACCCGCCAGCCCTCGGCCTCGAACCGCCCCTCCCTGGCCGCGGTCCGAAGGGCATGCGCGGGCACCCCGGCGGCTCGGTCCTCCTCGGTGAAGAAGGTCGAGAAATGCCGGCCGATAATCTCCTCGGGCTCATAGCCCTTGAAGCGCCGGGCGCCGGGGTTCCAGGTCGCGACATAGCCGTCGGCGTCGAGCATGTAGATGGCGTAGTCGGTGACGGAATTGACGAGCAGCTGGAAGCGCTCGGCGGTGACGTGAATATCGAATCGGGTACCGTCAGCCATCCAGCTACCTACGGAACGGGCGGCCCTTAGAAGGCCAAGGCGCGGCCCTACGCCGGTCATTCCGGCACCGCAACCGGCAAAAATCAGACATTAGGGGCGGCCGGCAGCGCGGTGACGCCCTTGCGTGATTATCCCCTTTTCTGTAGAAAATGTGAAAAAGGGGATAATCATGGCCTTCGTCGAGCTGACGGGTGAGCAGATCAGGCAGTTGATCAACACCGAGCAGACGTACGAAGCGTTTCGAAGGGCGCAGGCGGAGCGCGAACGCTATCGGGGCGCCATGGCGTGGAAGCGGGTGCGGGGACGCGAATATCTTTACCGCAAGCGCTCCGGGACGTGGAAGAGTCTCGGCCCGCGCGGCCCCGACACGGTGCGGGCCTATGAGAGCTTTCATTCCGGCCGGCCCGCCGCGCGTGAACGATTGAAGTCGTTGGACAAGGTCATTCGCGAGCAGGCGCCCGTCAATCGGGCCATGCGCCTGGGTAGGGTGCCGTGGCCCGCCGCGCGGCTGCTTCGACGGCTCGAGAGCAAGCGGGTGCTTGGCCAGGGGATCAGCGTCGTCGGCACGAACGCGCTGTTCGCTTATGAGAGGATGGCCGGCACGCATTTCGCGGGTTCGGAAGTGACGACGACCGATATCGATCTCCTGTTCGACGCGCGAGATCGACTGAGGCTGCTCGCCCCGGATTTGCAGGACGAGGGCCTGCAGGGAATTCTGCGCGACGTCGACGAGACATTCGAAATGCTCGCACCGGGAAGCTTCCGGGCGGTCAATGCGGCGGGTTTCATCGTCGACTTGATCAAACCGATGCCGAGAGCGCCGGCAAGGAGCGGAGAAAGGGCGCGCATAGGCGATGACCCCGCCGACATGACGGCCGCCGAGATCGAAGGCCTGGTCTGGCTGCAAAACAGCCCGCAAGTCGAACAGGTGGTGGTGGACGAGCGCGGCTTTCCCCTGCGAATTGCGGCCCCCGATCCCAGGGCCTTCGCGCTGCACAAGCTTTGGCTGTCGGAACGCCCGGACCGCGACCCCCTCAAGCGGCGGCGCGACTCCCGCCAGGCGGCGGCGGTGGCGGCCGTCGTCGTCCGTTACCTGCCGCAATTGCGCTTCGAGGACGAGGCACTCCAGGCCCTTCCGGAGTCGCTTCGGGCGCGGATCTCCGAGCTGACCGGCAGGGCGGCCGAATTCCTGTCCGGTCCCGACTCGGGAGCCTGGTGAGCCCCGGGGATCGTCAGCGCCGGTCCCTGCGCTCCCCAACCGTATGCGACGGCGGTCAGCTCCTCTGCAGGTCGGCCAGGAAAGCCCTGATCCTTTTGGCGTTCATGCCGACGTCGCTGCCACCGACGCGGCTGATCGAGCGCATGTCGACGAGGCTGCCGCCGCCGGGCGCCGGGCGCACCCGGATCACGACGTCGTCCTTGAAGCGGAAGAAGGTGCTGGTGTCGGTCGCCTCGACATTGTCCTCGTCGACCAGGGCCGTCTGCCAGCCGCGCTCCGCGGCCAGCGCCGCCGCCCGGCGGACCGTCTGCGCCGGCGGGGTGGGAAGGCGGATCGTCCGCAGGTCGCCATAATGGGCCCGGTGGACGGCCTTCCACCTTTCCTCGGGCGGCAGCGCCTTGAGCTCGGGCTTGCCCTCGTCCGGGATTTTTTCGAGATTGTCGGCCCGAACCCGCAGGCGGGTGAATTGCGGCACGTCGTCGAGATTCGTGGTGACGTCGTGAATGGCCGGCACGCTCCTCGCGACGCGCACCAGATTGCCCAGATAGAGGACGAAGCCGAGCGCGATGACGAGCGCGAGCAGGTTGGCGAGCATAAGCCTGGCGCGCCGCCGCGCCATGACCAGGCCGATCAGGCCCAGCACAGCGCCCGCCGCGGCCGTGAAGAACAGATAGCGCAAGGCGGCGAGCCCGGTGCGGAAGCTCCAAAGCTCCATCGCGCTGCCGGTGGCGGCGACCAGGGCGGCGGCGACCGCCCCGATGCCGAGCACCACCGCCGCCCGGGTGACGAGCCGAGTCCAATCCCTGGTCGTATCCGCCATCATGCCCTCCGTCCCGTCATGCTGCGCCCTCAGCGCGATCACTTCAAGAGGCGCGGCCTTGCACTTCGACGCGCCGCCGCTAACAGCCGTTCGCAAAGCATCGGAGCATGGATGAAGCACCCGACGATCGAGGAGCCGGCGTGACCGAGATCGTCGCGGTCGACATCGGCGGCACCCACGCCCGCTTCGCCATCGCCGAAATCGCCGGCGGCCGGGTCGTGAGGGTCGGCGAGGATTGCACCTTGAAGACCGCCGACCATGCGAGCCTGCAGACGGCCTGGGAGGCATTCGGCGCCGAGATCGGCCGGCCGCTTCCCGCCGCCGCCGGGATCGCCATCGCCGGACCGGTCCAGGGGGAGCTGCTGAAGCTCACCAACAATCCCTGGGTCATCCGGCCGGCCTTGATCCCGCAAAAGCTCGGCGCCGAACGCTACACCCTCGTCAACGATTTCGGCGCCGTCGCCCACGCCGTCGCCCAGCTCGGCGAGGCGCATTTCAGCCACCTCTGCGGCCCGGAGCGGCCGCTGCCGGGGGAGGGCGTGATCAGCATCGTCGGTCCGGGAACGGGCCTCGGCGTGGCCCAGCTGATCCGCCGCGGCGGCGCCTATCAGGCGATCGAGACGGAGGGCGGCCATATCGACTTCGCACCCCTCGACAGCCTCGAGGACCGGATTCTGGCCCAGCTCCGCACCCGCTATCGCCGGGTGTCGGTGGAGCGGGTCGCCTCGGGCATGGGCCTGACCAACCTCTACGAGGCGCTGGCGGCGATCGAAGGGCGCGACATCCGCTTCCGGGACGAGAAGGCGCTATGGCAGGCGGCCATGGCCGGCGAGGACAGCCTCGCCGCCGCCGCCTTCGACCGCTTCTGCCTGTCGCTCGGCGCCGTGGCCGGCGACATCGCGCTGGCGCAGGGCGCGGAGGCGGTGGTGATCGGGGGAGGCCTCGGCCGCCGCCTGGCCGGCCACCTGCCCCGTTCCGGCTTCCGCGACCGCTTCGTCGCCAAGGGCCGCTTCGAGCGTCGGATGGCCGAAATGCCGGTCAAGATCATCACCTACGAGCAGCCGGGCCTGTTCGGCGCCGCGGCCGCCTTTGCCGCGGAGCATGTGGAATGAGGACGATCGAGGACATCATGCGCCTGGCGCCGGTCATCCCGGTGCTGGTGATCGAGGACGCCGCCGGGGCGGGAGCGATCGCGCGAGCGCTGGTCGGCGGCGGTCTCAGGGTGCTCGAAGTGACGCTGCGGACGGCCGCGGCGCTCGACGCCATCGCCGAGATGCGCAAGGTCGAAGGCGCGGTGGTCGGAGCGGGCACCGTGCTCAACCCGGGCCAGCTCGAGCGGAGCCTCGCCGCCGGCGCCGAATTCGTCGTGTCGCCGGGGCTCACCGAGCCGCTCGGGCGCGCCGCGGTCGACTCGAACATCCCCTTCCTCCCCGGGGTCGCGACGGCGGCCGATCTGATGCGCGGCCTCGACCTCGGCCTCACTCACTTCAAATTCTTCCCGGCGGAGACTTCGGGAGGGATCCCCGCGCTCAAGGCGCTGGCGGGCCCGTTCGCCGCGGCGCGCTTCTGCCCGACCGGGGGAATCACGCAGGCCAGCGCTCCGGCTTGGCTGGCCCTCGATCCGGTGCTCTGCGTCGGAGGCTCCTGGCTGGTTCCGAAAGGATCCGCGGATTCCGCCGAGATCGAGCGCCTCGCCCGGGCGGCGGCTTCGCTTCGCCCATGAACCCGGGAGCGCCGGCGCCGTCCGTGCGTTTACGCCCCATGCGCCTGCTGCCGCTCCTGCTCCTTACAGCCGCCTGCGCCGCCACCGGCGGCGGCCCTTCGGACAGCGAGGCCGCGCTCGCCCGGGAACTGGCCGGCCGCACCGCCGGGGAGCCGCAGGACTGCGTCTCCGCCGATTCGGGCTCGAACCTGACTCCCCGCGGCCGGCGGGCCCTCGTCTACCAGCGCGGCGACACGATCTGGGTCAACCGCCTCAGGGCCGAATGCCCGGGACTCGAACCGCTGAGCCAGCTCATCGTCGAGGTGCATGGCAGCCGCTATTGCCGAGGCGACCATTTCCGGGCTCGCGAGCCGGGCATGAACATCCCCGGCCCGATCTGCGTGCTGGGAAGCTTCACCCCCTACCGCCGCTAGCGTCTCGACAAGGGCCGCGCGCTTTCCTAGATATCGGCGGCTCGAGCGGGCGTAGCTCAATGGCAGAGCAGAAGCTTCCCAAGCTTACGACGAGGGTTCGATTCCCTTCGCCCGCTCCACGAAAAGGCATCCGGCGATGCCTTTTCGTGGAGCGCACGGGAGGCGGGAGGCCGAGCGGGCGAACCTCTCAAATCCCCTCGCGCACAACCTCCCGCCCCGCTTCCTCGAGCCGGGCCGAGAGGTTCGCCTCGCAGGCCGCCAAGGCGGCGGCATCGGTCGAGCGGATGACGAAATTGGCGCCGACGCGGCCCTCGCGGAAGAAGGGGTAGGAGCCGATCTGGCAGCCGGGATGGCCGCGCTCCACCTCGGCGAGCAGGTCCGCCACCTCGCTCTCCGCCGTCCAGCAGCCCAGAGTCCGCGAGAGCAGAGGCCGGCCGCCCTCGAGCGTCCCGGACAAGGCTTCGAGCATGAGGGTGGCGATGTGCGGCACTCCGGCCAGGATGAAGATGTTGCCGAGGCGGATGCCGGGGGCGCCCGACAGCCGGTTCTCGATCAGCTCGGCGCCTTGCGGCACCCGCGCCATCCTGAGCCTCGCCTCGTTCACGCCGCCGCGGGTCGCATAATAAGCCTCGAGGATGGCTCGGGCCTTCGGATGGACGACGACCTCGACCCCGAGCGCGTGGGCAATGGCGTCGACGGTGATGTCGTCATGGGTCGGGCCGATGCCGCCGGTGGTGAACAGATAATCGTAATCGGCCCTCAATGCGTTCACCGCCGACGCGATCCGCTCGATCGAGTCGGGCACGACCCGGACCTCGCTCAACCGGATGCCCTGCAGGTTCAGCCAGGCGGCGATCTGGGCGATGTTCCTGTCCTGGGTGCGGCCGGAGAGGATCTCGTCGCCGATGATGAGTAGGCCGGCGGTCCAGATGCGCTCTTCTGTCAATGCCAACTCCGTCGGGCTGAGCTTGTCGAAGCCCTTTCCTCTACTCTCCGCCGCAGGAAGGGAAGGCTTTCGACGGGCTCAGGCCGAACGGTGTTTGTCGGATCGCGTTCTCCGGCCTATATTCATCCGATGACTGAATATCAGGCGATCAGCGGCACCGAGGTGGTCGGCCGCAGCGGGGCGATCAAGCTCCATGGCCCCGAGGCTTTCGAAGGCATGCGCCGGGCCGGTCGCGCTGCCGCCGAAGTGCTCGACGCGCTCATTCCGCACGTCGTGCCGGGAATCACCACCCAGGCGATCGACGATATCGTCTATCGCGAGATGACCGCCCGCGGCGGGATCCCCGCCACCCTGGGCTATCGCGGCTTCACGGGCAGCTGCTGCACGTCGATCAACCATGTCGTCTGCCACGGCATCCCCGGCGACCGGATCCTGAAGGACGGCGACATCGTCAATATCGACGTCACCATCCTCCTCGACGGCTGGCACGGCGACACCAGCCGGATGTTCCTGATCGGCGACGTTCCGATCCGGGCGCGCCGGCTGGTCGACATCACCTACGAATGCATGATGCTCGGGATCGAGCAGGCGCGGCCGGGCAGGTTCCTAGGCGACATCGGCCACGCCATCCAGGTCCATGCCGAGAAGAACCGCTACGGAGTCGTCCGCGATTTCTGCGGCCACGGCCTCGGCCGGCTGTTCCACGACGCGCCGGAAGTCGTCCATGCCGGCCGCCCCGGCAGCGGCCCCGAGCTTCGCCCGGGCATGTTCTTCACGATCGAGCCGATGATCAACATCGGCAAGCCGGCCGTTAAGTTGCTCGAGGACGGCTGGACCGCCGTCACCCGCGACCGCTCCCTGTCCGCCCAGTTCGAGCACAGCATCGGAATCACCGAGGACGGCTGCGAGATCTTCACGAAGAGCCCGGCCGGGCTGGACCGGCCGCCTTACTAGTCCGTCATCCCGGCGAAGGCCGGGATCCAGGAACACCGCGCAGCGGGATCCCGACGCTTCGCGTACAGGGAGTCCGGCCTTCGCCGGAACAACCTAAGCTCTTGAAACTTCTCGAAACTTCCCCATCTCGCCTCCATCGTTCAACAACGGAAAGGAGGTGGTCTGATGTCTCATTGTCAAATGCCGCATGCGGCGGGTCGGGTGAGCGCAGCCTCCACGGGGGTTCGCGCCTGACGACTTCAGGCCGCATAACGGCTGACAATGGAAAGGCCGTCCCGCGAGGGGCGGCCTTTCGCATTTCGCGTCGACGGCGATCCATCGAGGCGCATCGGCGACCTCAGGCACACTCGCTGGGTGATGATGGAAGGCAAGCTGATGGACGCCGACGCCCTTCGCGCCGAGGGCGGCTTCGCCGGCAAGCCGAAATATGCGGACTGATGCGCCATTATCCCCTCCCTGGAAGGAGGGGAGGCAAATCAAGCGCTGCCGACAGCGCGCTCGACGTTGAGCGCGGCTTCGACCATCCGCTCCCACACCTCCGGGTCCCCGGCCGCGGCCATGACCGGATCGGGCTCGCGCATCGTGCGCAGGATCGACAGCGCGTCCTGGGTATATTCGTGCCAGGTCTCGTCCACGTTCGGGCCGGCCGAAGGATCGTCGCCCTCCGCGTTGATGCTGTGGGCGCGGCCGGCGAGCACGCGGGCGATGCGCTCGACGAGCGTCAGATTCGAGATGGGCATGGACGAACCTCCTTCGTTTCGAGAGCAAAACGGCGAAGGGCGCGGCGGGTTGCGCTCCGGTCGCGGAACAGTGGCGATTGACAGTGGGGCAGGCGGCTCTAGGTTCGGAACCCGCTGTCGCAGACGGAGGGGGACCCGCAATGCAGCCGAGCCAAGCCTGCATCAAGCTGATCCAGGAATTCGAAGGCTGCGCCAAGAAGCAGCCGGACGGATCGTTCATCGCCTATCCCGACCCGGGCACGGGCGGCGATCCGTGGACGATCGGATGGGGAACGACCGGGCCCGACGTCAGGAAGGGCGTGGTCTGGACCCAGCAGCAATGCGACGACCGGTTCGCCGCCCATGTCGCGGAATTCGCCGAGAAGGTGGCGAAGCTCCTCGGCAACGCGCCCACCACCCAGCATCAGTTCGATGCGATGGTGAGCTTCGCCTACAATGTCGGGGTCGGCAACCTTTCGTCCAGCACCCTGCTCAGGAAGCATAAGGCCGGCGACTTCGCCGGCGCCGCGGCGGAGTTCGCGAAGTGGAACAAGGCGGCGGGCAAGGTGCTGCCCGGGCTGACCCGGCGCCGGACGGCGGAAGCGGGGCTCTACGGGGGCTGAACCCTCCGCCTCCGATCCCCGATGGGCGGGCACACTCATCGGGGGCGCTTGACGAACTCGGCGATCGCGTCGGCAATTCCGGGGGCCAGCGGCAATTTCGGGTTGGCGTAGCTGGCGGCATTGGCCGCCCGATCGGCCGGCGCTTCCTTCAGCACGTGGTTGACTCCCGGCAGCAGGACCAGCCTGGCGGCGGGATTGGCGGCGGCCAGCAGCCTCGCATCGCCGGTGGAGACCTGAAGGTCGTTTTCCCCCTGCACCACCAGCAGCGGCCGCTCGTAGCCGCGCAGCAGCGCCGCCGGGTCGTGGGAGAAGAGATCGATCAGGAAAGGCTGAATCGCCGGCGAGAACAGATTTTGCAGAGCGGGGTGAAAAGCCGCGACGTCGACTCGCTTCCCGGCTTCGAGGGCGGTGATCGCCGCCTCCGCGTCGGGCAGGATGGGCGCATTGGCGGGGTTGGCTCGAAGCTGCTCGCGAAGCACCTGGCCGAGGGGGCGGCCCGCGGCCGCGATCAGGATCGCGCCGCAAACCCCTTCGCCGCGAGCCGAGGCGGCGGCAACGAGGCCGCCTTCGCTGTGGCCGGCGAGCCAGACGCAGCGCACGCCCGTCTCGCGCCTGAGCATCGCGACCCATGCGCCGACGTCCTTCGCATAGTCTCCGACGGTGACGGCATTGGCATCGGCGGCCGCGGCGGCGCTGCCGAACATGCCGCGCTTGTCGATCCGCGCCGACGCGACTCCGCGCTCCGCCAGCGCCTCGGCGAGCAGCCGGTAGGGGGCGGCGGCGATCCCGAGCGGGCTGTTGCCGTCGCGGTCGGTGGGGCCGGAGCCGGGGACGATCAGAACCAGCGGCACTCCGGCTCGTTCGGCCGGGGCGAGGAGAACGCCCTTGAGCGGCCCGGACGGCCCCGGAGCCTCGATCGGCGAGGAGACCATGGCGGCGGCGGCGGCGGCGGCCGCCATTCCGATCCCCGCCGGGCCCATCGTCACAGCACCTCGAACAGCCCGGCGGCGCCCATGCCGCCGCCGACGCACATGGTGACGACCACCCATTTGACTCCGCGGCGCCTGCCTTCGATGAGGGCGTGGCCGGTCATCCGGGCGCCCGACATTCCGTAGGGATGGCCGATCGAGATCGAGCCGCCGTCGACGTTGAGGCGGTCGTCAGGGATGCCGAGCCGGTCCTGGCAGTAGAGGACCTGGACGGCGAAGGCCTCATTGAGCTCCCACAGACCGATATCATCGACCTTGAGCCCGAACCGGTCGAGCAGCTTGGGCACCGCGAAGACCGGCCCGATTCCCATCTCGTCGGGCTCGGTTCCGGCGACGGCCATTCCGACATAGCGTCCGAGCGGCTGGAGGCCGCGCTCGGCGGCGAGGCCGGCCTCCATCAGCACGCAGGCCGAGGCGCCGTCGGAGAGCTGGCTGGCATTGCCCGCCGTGATCATCGCCTCCGGGCCCATCACCGGCTGAAGCTTCTGCAGATCCTCCAGGGTGGTCTGCGGCCGGTTGCCCTCGTCCTTCGTCAGCGTGACCTCCTGCATCGAGGTCTCCCCGGTCTCCTTGTTCTTGACCATCATCCGGGCCGTGACTGGGACGATCTCGTCGTCGAACTTCCCTTCCGCCTGGCCCCTGGCGGTGAGCTGCTGCGAGCGCAGGGCATAAGCGTCCTGCCGCTCGCGGCTGACGGTGTAGCGGTTGCCGACCACCTCGGCGGTCTGGATCATCGGCATGTAGACGCCGTTGTGCATGGAGAGGAGCTCGGGGTCGGGGCCGACCCGCATCTCCGGAGTCTGCACCATCGAGATGCTCTCGACTCCGCCGGCGACGCAGATCGGCATCCGGTCGACGATGATCTGCTTGGCCGCCGTGGCGATCGCCATCAGGCCCGAGGCGCACTGGCGGTCGACCGACATTCCCGAGACGGTGACGGGAAGGCCGGAGCGAAGCGCGGCGGTGCGTCCGATGGTCGTCTGGACGCCCTGCTGGAGCGCCGCGCCCATGATCACGTCGTCGACCTCGGCCGGATCGATCCTCGCCCGCTCGACCGCCGCCCTGATCGCATGGCTGGCCAGGGTCGGCGAGGGAGTCGCGTTGAAGGCGCCGCGATAGGCCTTGCCGATCGGCGTGCGGGCGGTGGAGACGATGACGGCTTCGCGGGTGGCCATATGAGTTCCTTCTCTATTTTGCCTCCCCATCGCAGATGGGGAGGGGGACCACCGAAGGTGGTGGAGGGGTGATCTGACGAGGCCTCGACAGGCCACCCCTCCACCAGGCAAAGCCTGGTCCCCCTCCCCATGCTGCGCATGGGGAGGCAGTCATAAAAATATAAGCCCGATCCAGTCGGCGACGAGGGCGGGCTTCTCCTCGCCCTCGATCTCGACCGTCACTTCATGGACGAACTGCCACTGGCCCGGCCTTTTCTCCTCGAACCGGGCGAGGACGAAGCGGCCGCGCACGCGCCTGCCGGAACGCACCGGAGCCATGAAGCGAACCCGCTCGAAGCCGTAATTGACGCCCATCTTCACGCCTTCCGGCCGCAGCATCGCGTCGGCCGCCATCCGGCTGAGCAGCGACAAGGTGAGGAAGCCGTGGGCGACGGTGCCGCCGAACGGGGTCCTCGCCGCCGCCTCCGGATCGATATGGATGAACTGGGGATCCTCGGTGATTTCGGCGAAGGCGTCGATCCGCGCCTGATCGACCAGTATCCAGTCGGAGAGCCCGACCTCGCTGCCGACCCGGGCCTGGATGTCTTCGATGCTGGCGATGGGCATGGAGGCCGTCTAGAGCGCCCCGGACACGAGACTCAAGCCCCGCGAGGACAGGAACATGGCGGACGCTACGGCAACCGCGCGCTCTGAACTGAGGAAGCTTCACCGGGCGAACGAACCGGACGTGCTGAAGCCGCTGCTGCGCGACGCCGCGCTCGACGCCGATTCGCGCCAGCGGGTCGAGGCCCGCGCGCTGGCCATGCTCGGTGAGCTGCGCGCGGCCCAGTCGTCGGGGTGGGTCAACCAGTTCCTCCAGGAATATCGGCTCAACACGTCGGAGGGCATCGCCCTCCTCTCGCTGGCCGAGGCCTTCCTTCGAGTGCCCGACCCGGAGACGGCCGACCAGCTGATCGCGGACAAGCTCGGCAATGCCGACTGGCGCTCGCACAAGGGCAAGTCGCATTCGACCCTGGTCAACTCGGCCACCTGGGGGCTTGTGATCGGCCGCGCGCTGGTCAGCGAGAGCGAGCAGGCGAGCGCCTTGAAGCGCCTCCTTGCCCGCGCCGGAGAGCCCTTCGTCCGGCAGGCGGTCGGCGCGGCGATGCGGCTGATGGGCGAGATCTTCGTCATGGGCCGGACCATCGACGAGGCGATCCGGCGAATGGAGAAGCGTGACAATGCCGGCTTCACGGCGAGCTTCGACATGCTGGGGGAGGCGGCTCGGACCTTTCCCGACGCCGAGCGCTATTTCCGCTCCTACGAGGACGCGATCCGAGCCGTCGGCAGGGTGGCGGAGCGAGGGCACAGCATCTCGGTCAAGCTCTCCGCCCTCCACCCGCGCTACGAGGTGGCCCAATATGAGCGCTGCGTGCCCTCGCTGATCGGGCAGGTGGAGGCGCTGGCCGTGCTCGCCAAGCAGAGCGGAATCGCCTTCACCGTCGACGCGGAGGAGAGCGAGCGGCTGGAGATGAGCCTCGACATCATCGAGGCGGTGGCCGGTCTGCCGTCGCTGAAGGGCTGGGACGGGCTCGGAATGGCCGTCCAGGCCTATGGCAAACGCTGCCGCCCGACCATCGCCTGGGCGGATGCCATCGGCGCCTCGACCGGGCGGCGGATCGCGGTCCGGCTGGTCAAGGGCGCCTATTGGGACAGCGAGATCAAGCGCACCCAGGAGCAGGGGCTGGCGGACTATCCGCTGTTCACCCGCAAGGCCTCGACCGACGTCTCCTACCTCGCCTGCGCCCGCGACATGATGGCGGCGAAGAACATCTACCCCGCCTTCGCCACCCACAATGCGCTGACCGTCGCGACCATCCTCGAATGGGCGGGCGACAGCCGCGACTTCGAGTTCCAGCGGCTGCACGGCATGGGCGAAGGCCTGTACGAGACCCTGGTCCGCGAGCAGGGCTACCGCACCCGCATCTACGCCCCGGTGGGCGGCCACCGCGACCTCCTCGCCTATCTGGTCCGGCGCCTTCTCGAGAACGGGGCCAATTCGAGCTTCGTCCACCAGCTCGCCGACGAGAGCCTCTCCGACGCCGACCTGATCGCCGATCCCGTGGCCAAGATCGCCGCGGTCGGCGGAACGAGGCATCCGGCCATTCCCCTGCCCTCGGAGCTGTTCGCGCCGGAGCGCCGGAACAGCGAAGGCATCGACCTCAACGACCGCGACGAGTTGGCGCGCGTAGCGGCCGCGGTCGCATCCGAAGAGCAATGGCAGCCGGCGGTCACCTCCACCGGCGAAGGCTCCGCCCAATGCAAGGCCGAAGCGCAGGCCATGGTCTCCCGCGCCCTCGCCGCCTTTCCCGCCTGGGACGAGCGCGGGGTCGACGAGCGGGCCGCCTGCCTCGACCGGCTCGCCGACCTGCTCGAGCGGGAGCGCGACGCGCTGATGCATCTGTGCGTTCAGGAGGCGCGAAAGACGATTCCGGACGCCCTCGCCGAAGTTCGCGAGGCGGTCGACTTCTGCCGCTATTATGCGGCCCAGGCGAGGAAGGGGCTGCGGCCGGTCGAGCTGCCCGGGCCGACCGGAGAGCGCAACGTGCTGAGAATGGGCGGCCGCGGCGTCTGGGTGTGCATCGCGCCCTGGAACTTCCCGCTGGCCATCTTCCTCGGCCAGGTGAGCGCGGCCCTGGTCGCCGGCAATTCGGTGGTGGCCAAGCCCGCCCCGCAGACCCCGGCGATCGCCGCCTACGCCGTCGGCCTCGCCCACGGCGCCGGAATCCCGGAAGACGTTCTGGTGCTGGCGCCGGGCGGGCCGGACATGGGCGCGGCGCTGGTCGAGGACGGCCGGATCGCCGGCATCGCCTTCACCGGCTCGACCGCCACCGCCAAGAGGATCGCGCGCGAATTGCTCAACGACGACGAGCGGCCGATCATCCCCTTCATCGCCGAGACCGGCGGGATCAACGCGATGATCGTCGATTCGACGGCCTTGCCCGAGCAGGTGGTGGTCGACGTCGTCACGTCCGCCTTCCGCTCGGCCGGCCAGCGCTGCTCGGCGCTCCGGGTGCTTCTCCTCCAGGAGGAGATTGCCGAGCGAACCCTTGAGATGCTGTCGGGCGCGATGGACGCGCTCATCGTCGGCGACCCTTCCGAGCCGCGCACCGACGTCGGCCCGGTCATCGATCAGGGTGCCTACGATCGGCTGATGGAGCATCGCCACGCCTCGCGGAACCGGTGGATCCACACCGTCGGGGTTCCGGGCCAGGGTCTGTACGTCCCGCCGACCATCATCGGCGTCGATCGGGTCGAGGACGTGAAGAAGGAGTGGTTCGGCCCACTGCTCCACGTCGCGACCTGGAAGTCCGGGCAGCTCGCCGAGACGGTCGAGCGGGTCAACCGCTCGGGCTTCGGCCTGACCATGGGACTGCACAGCCGGATCGCGCGCGCCGCCGAGACGGTCGAGGCGCTGGCGACGGTCGGCAATCTCTACGTCAACCGCTCGATGATCGGGGCCATCGTCGGCTCGCAGCCCTTCGGCGGCGAGGGCCTGTCCGGCACCGGGCCCAAAGCGGGAGGCCCGCATTATCTCCCCCGCTTCTGCGCCGAGCGGGTGACCAGCACCGACACGACCAGCGCGGGCGGCAATGCGACGCTGCTGAGCCTCGAGGATGTGGGGCTTTGATCCCCTCCCTGGAAGGGAGGGGCCAGGGGTGGGTAGGCGAGCCCAGCGAGACTTTCTGCTGACTCGGAGTTTCGGCCGCCTTCGGCGGACCCACCCCCCGCCCCTCCCTTGCAGGGAGGGGAGAAATGAGGCGATACCGTCCCCGATGACCGACCTTTGCGCCTTCGTCGCCGGCCTGCCCAAGGCGGAGCTGCACATGCATATCGAGGGCAGCCTCGAGCCCGAGCTGATGTTCGAGCTCGCCCGGCGCAACCGGGTGGAGATCCCGTTCCGAAACGTCGAGGAGGTGCGCTCGGCCTACAGCTTCTCGAACCTCCAGGACTTCCTCGACATCTACTATCGGGGCGCGGCGGTGCTTCGGACCGAGGAGGATTTCCGCGATCTCGCCCTCGCCTATTTCGAGCGCGCGGCCGCGGATTCGGTGGCGCATGCGGAAATATTCTTCGACCCGCAGACCCACACCGCGCGCGGCATCCCGTTCGGTGTCGTGATGACGGGGCTGCTCGCGGGCATGGCGGAGGCTCTCGAGCGGCACGGCCTGTCGTCGAAGCTCATCCTCTGCTTCCTCCGCCACCTCGACGAGGAGGAGGCCTTCGCGACCCTGAGCGAGGCCGAGCCGTGGCTCGACCGGATCGAGGCGGTGGGGCTCGATTCCTCCGAGCTCGGCCATCCGCCGGAGAAGTTCGCGCGGGTCTTCCGCGCCGCCGCCGAGCGCGGCCTGAAGCGGGTCGCCCATGCCGGCGAGGAGGGGCCGCCCGATTATGTCTGGCAGGCGCTGGACCTCCTCGGCGTCGACCGTCTCGACCACGGCAACCGCTCGCTGGAGGATCCGTCGCTGGTCGAGCGGCTGGCCCGCGAGCGGATGACGCTGACCGTCTGCCCGCTCTCGAACCACAAGCTTCGCGTGGTCTCCAACCTTGCCGCCCATCCGATCGACCGGATGCTGGCCGCGGGGCTGCGGGCGACGATCAACTCCGACGATCCCGCTTATTTCGGCGGCTACGTGAACGACAATTACCGGGCGGTCGCCGGCTCGCTCGGCGGGGAGGCGCTGGCGACGCTGGCGCGCAACAGCTTCCTGGGGTCGTTTCTCGGCGAGAGGGAGAAAGCGGCTCGGATCGCGGAATTGGACGACTATGTCGCCGGCCGTCTCCCCTCCCTGTAAGGTAGGGGCGGGGGTGGGTCCGCCGAAGGCGGCCGAAACTCGGAGTCAGCAGAAAGTCTCGCCGCGCTCGCCTGCCCACCCCTGAGCCCTCCCTTCCAGGGAGGGCAGTTCATTCCGGATCGCACTCGCCGATCATCCTGACGTGCGGATAGGGCATGATGTGGCGCCCGTCCGGCCCGGCGGTGAAGGAGGTCTGGGTGGGATAGGCGAACTCGACGTCGAGCTCGGCGAACCGGCGCAGGATGCCGAGCATCACCTCCTGGCGGGCCTGCAGGAAGTCCGGCAGATCGGCCGCCTCGACGAAGAAGACCAGCTCGACGTCTATCGAGGAGGCGTTGAAGGCCGTGACATGGGCCCGGTCGAAGCGCGCCAGCGGCTGGCGCTCGACGATGGCGCGAAGCTCGCCCGGAAGCCCGGCGAGCACCTCGACGGGGGTCCGGTAGACGAGCTGCAGCGTCAGCAAAGCCCGCCGCCGCTCCAGCCGGGTCCAGTTCTGGACCAGCGCGTTGAGGAGGTTGGCGTTGGACATGATGACCTCCTCGCCGTTGACGGCGCGGATTCGCGTGCTCTTGAGCCCGATGCGCTCGACCGTCCCGGTCATCGGAGGATTGCCGAAGGTGATCGTCTCGCCGCGGCGGAAAGGCTTGTCGAAGATGATCGAAAGCGCCGCGAACAGGTCGGAGAAGATGCCTTGGGCGGCGAGGCCGATGGCGATGCCGCCGATGCCGAGACCGGCGATCAGCCCGGTGACGTTGACCCCGAGATTGTCGAGGATGAGGATGATCGCGATGGCGAACAGGGTCACCGTCACCAGAAGCCGGATGATGCCGATGGCGGAGGCGAGCGTGCTCTGCTCCTGATCGCCGGTGCGGTGAGCGACGTAGCCGAGAATCAGCTCGCGCGCCCAGATCGCCGCCTGCAGCGACGCGGCGATGACGAAGGCGACATGTATGGCCCCCATCAGGGCGGGCGGCGTGTTCGCATGGCCGGCGACGAGCTGGGCCGAGGTGGCGACGATGAAGTAGATCTTGGTCTTGGCCAGCGCCCGGGCGAAGATGGCCGGCCAGTGCGGATCGCCGCCGAGCCGTCCGATCAGCCGGCAGCCGAGCGAGCGGACCGCGAGCATCGCCAGCGCGATGGCGATTCCGATCGCGGTGGCGACCAGGATTCCGACGGCGTTGCCGCTGACCCAGGCCTGCGCCTCGGCCGCGAGCGCGCTGCTCTTCTCGACGAAGTTCGAACCGGTGGCTGCCATCAGGCGGCCTTTGCAGGAACTTTGCCCTTCTCGTCCACCCTCGCCTGCTCTTCCGGCAAGGCGTCGAGAAACTCGATCAGCCCCCGCTCCGCGGCGCTCAGATATTTGGACGGCCGCGGCAGCGGCCGCTCGCCGATGGCTCCGGCGTCCTTGGCGGCCTCGATCAGGGCGGGGTGGACATAGGATTTGCGGCTGATCGCGGCGGTGTTGCCGAGAGCCTCGGCGACCGGCTCGATAACGCTCTTCAGCTTGACCTTGCCGTGCTTGCGGTAGCGGCGGATCGTCTCCTCGAAGGCGATCGTGCTCGCCCCCCAGGTGCGGAAATCCTTGGCCGTGAACTCCTCGCCCATCGCCTCCCGGATGTAGGAATTGACGTCGCTGGAGGTGGCGGGACAGACCTCGCCCTCCTCATTCACATATTCGAAGAGGTTCTGGCCGGGCAGGTCCTGGGTGCGGCGGGCGATGCGGACCAGATTGCGGTCGGTAAGGGTGACGGTGCGCTTGACGCCGTGCTTGCCCGCATAGCTGATCTTCAGCCGCCCCCGCTCCACCTTGGCATGGCGATTTCTCAGGGTCGTGGCTCCGAAGCTCTTATTCTCCTTCGCATATTCCTCGTTACCGACCCGCATTCGGGTCTCGTCGATCAGCCTCACCACGGCCGCGAGCACCGTTTCGCGCACCGTCGGCTTGCCCGTCAGATCCTCTTCCACTTTCTTGCGAAGCTTCGGCAAAGCGCGGCCGAAGGCGGCCAGCCGCTCATATTTCGCCGCCTCCTGCTGAGCCCGAAAATCCGGGTGGTAGCGATATTGCTTGCGGCCCTTGGCGTCATAGCCCGTCGCCTGGATATGGCCGTTCGGCTTCGGGCAGAACCAGCAGCGCTGATAGGCCGGGGGCATGCCGACCGCGTTCAGCCGGTCGATCTCGTCGCGGTCCGTGATGCGGCTTCCGTCAGGCGCGAAATATTGCCAGTAGCGCCCCGCCCGCTTGCGGGTGATTCCGGGAGACTGGTCGTCGACGAAGCAGAGCATGGGGCCTCTAAGCGCCCGCTCGGGCGCTTCGTTCCGGAACGCCGCGCGAGACCCGCCGTTGAAGCCTTCGAAGGAGATATGAATGCCCAGGATATCCGAAGCGAAGGTGCTCATGATCGCCACCGACGGCTATGAGGATTCGGAGCTGCTCGAACCTCGCCGGATCCTTCGCGAGCGCGGCGCCGAAGTGACCCTGGCCTCGCTCGAGAAAGGCGGGATCGAGGGCGACAATGGCGCCAGAGTCGAGGTCGACCGCACGATCGAGGAGGTCGATCCCGCCGACTACGACGCCCTGATCCTGCCCGGCGGCACCAAGAACCCCGACAAGCTGAGGATGGACGAGCGGGTGGTCGCGACGATCCGGGCCTTCGCCCGGGCGGGCAAGCCGGTGGCGGCGATCTGCCACGGGCCGTGGCTGCTGATCGAGGCCGATGTGGTCCGCGGCCGCCGGGTCACCGGCTGGCCCTCAATCCGCACCGACCTTCGCAACGCGGGCGGCGAGGTCGTCGACGAGGAGGCGGTCACCGACGGCAACATCGTCACCAGCCGAAAGCCCGAGGACATCCCGGCCTTCACCCAGGCTCTGATCGCGCTCTACGAGAGAGCCGAGGCCCGGCTCGAGACGGCCTGAGGGGGGAGAAACGGCTTCCTGGCCGCGGTTCGGGAGCGGCGGGCCAGATAGGTGTCGAGGCCGATCCCGACCGCGAACATCAGCCACGGGAAAGGCTGGTAGGCGATTCCGACGAACAGGGACCCGACCAGGCAGATGATCATGAAATGCTGGATGGCGGTGGCGAGCGGAGCGATCCAGGCATCGTCGCCTTCCGACTTGCGGTAGCGGCGGCGCAGCACCTCCAGACGGAACAGCCCCGCCCCATGGATGAGGAGGAAGAGGATCAGGCCCGGGAAACCCTGCTCGCCCAGCATCTCGAAATAGGAGCTGTGATAGGCGCGCGATTCGTCGAGGCTCGTCCGCGCCGTGACCGTCTCCACCCCTCCGGAAACCTCCGTGGCGACCGTCTTCACCTCGATCTTGTTCTGGCGATAGGCGCCGAAGCCGCCGCCCATCGGATTCTCCTGCGCATAGTTCCAGGTCCACGCCCAGACGGCCAGCCGCACTCCGGCCGAATTGTCCGACTGGTAGCCCTGGATGGTCGACATGCGCCCGGTGAAGGATTCGGGCAGGAACGGGACGGAGCCGAGAGTGAGCAGCGTCGCGCCGGCGAGATAGAGGATGCGGCGCTTGACGTCCCGCAGCATGAGCAAGGCGAGCACGCCTATGCAGACCAGCCCGGTTCGGGCCTCGGTTCCGATCGGCATCAGCAGGCAGGCGAAGACCAGGCCCGCGGCGAACAGCTTCACCCGCCAGTCGGGCGGGAACACCGTCCCGAACCGTGCCAGCCAGAGGATGACCGGGATGAGAGCGATGGCCACGGTGGAGATGGTGCTGCTCTCGTAGAGGTTGCTGTTGTTGGTCACCATCAGGTTGAGGACGCCGTAGCCGCCGCCCGACGCCACCGTCTTCAGGCCGCCGACGATGATGATCGCGGCGGCCGACAGGGTCAGGAACAGAATCACCGCCTCGATCCTCAGCTTCGACCGCAGCGTCAGAGGCAGGAACATCGCGAAGATCAGCGCCTTCGACGCCCAGTCCCATTTCTCCGCCGCTTCGATCGGGAAATCGGCATTGGCGGTCGTGTAGAAGGTGTAGCAGAGCAGGATCGCAAGCAGCGTCTGCCGGACGGTGAAGCGAATGCCGTCCTTCTTCTCGAACAGCAGCCATCCCCCAATGGAGAGACAGCCGAAGATCATCGACAGCGGCAGGCTGTTCAGCAGATAATAAGAGAGACGCTGCGGAGCGACGGTGTCGATATAGGCGAAAGCGAGGACGAACAGGAACGGCCGGCGCAGGCCGAGCGCGAAAAGCGCGACGAGGAAGCCGACGAAGGCGAGATCACGCATCCGTGCCGCCTTTTCCGAACGTCCAGCCGCGCCTTTTCGGGGCCGCGGGCGCTTCTCCGGGCGCCGGATCCTCGTCGAGATCGGGGCGCGAGAGCAGGCGCCAGGCGACGAGCAGAAGCAGTCCGTGGGTCAGGGCCAGCGAGAAACCGTCGATCATTGCAGCCGTCCCTGCCCGAGCTTCGTCGCCTCTCCCTAGACGCGCGCGGTTGACGGGCCGTTAAGCTTGCCGTGGCAGAGACGGTGGGCGATGGCAGCGCTCTTCCTCGTAAGCACAAGCGACCCCGATTACGCGCAGGCGACGATCGACGGCGCTCGGGAGCAATTCCGGCGGCACGGATTGTCGGGCCTCGTCGAGCGGGCCCTGCCGGGCTGGCGCCTCCTCCACGCGCCCCACATCATCGGCGGCCCGGTAAGCCTCTTCGAGGACGGCGACGACATGGTGGCCGTGGCGGGGACTCTCACCTGGGACGACCTGATGGGCCGGCCGGCGCTCGAAGCGCTGCTTCGAGCCGTGTCCCTGCCCGAGCCGGACTGGTCGCGGCTAGGCGGCCAGTTCGTGGCCCTGGTCCGGCGGCATGGGCGCTGCTTCCTGCTCACCGACCATTTCGCCATGTTCCAGCTCTTCCACGATCCGGACATGCGCCTGTTCTCGACGTCGCTGCTGGCGGCGGTCGGAGCCCTTCCCCGGGTCTCGTTCGATCCCCAGGGAGTCTATGAGCTGGCGTTCAACGTCACGGCGATCGGCGACGACACCATCTTCAACGAGCTCAAGACGCTCGGCCCCGACCGGGTCGTCGAGCTCGCTGCCGACGGCGCGCGCGCCCATCCGGTGGCGAAGCCGCTGCCCGGCAGCATGGCCTCGATGCCGATCGAGGAACGGCTCGAACGGCACCGGGCGCGGCTGGCCGCGGTCGTCCGCCGGCACGTCCGCCACTTCGGCGACCACGTTCACTGCCCGCTTTCCGGCGGGCTCGATTCCCGGCTCGTGCTCGCCGCCCTCCGCGCCGAGGGATGCCGCCCGCACATCTACGTCTATGGCGGGCCGAACGACGGCGACGTCCAAATCGCCCGGCTGATCGGCGAGGCCCAGGGGTTCGAGGTCGAGTGGTTCGACAAGGAAGCGGCTCGGCAGGTCTCGCCGGAGGAATTCCCCGACCAAGTCGAACGCAACTTCCAGGAATATGACGGCCTCCCCAATTTCGGCGAGTTGTTCGAGAATGGCAGCAACGCCGCCGCGCGCGACGCCCGGCATGAAGGCGGGGCCCTTTCGGCGAGCGGCGGCTGCGGCGAAATCTACCGCAATTTCTTCTATCTGCCCGACCGCCCGCTTTCCGCGGACGCCGTCGGCCGTACCTTCTTCGCACGCTACGCCAAAGGCGACCTCACGGGCGAGTTCGACGAGCGCCGCTTCCTTCGCAACATCGAAGACAAGATCCTCGCCTCCCTCGGCCTTGCCGGGCGACGCGGCGGGCTGCCGCGGGCGGTGGTGGAGCAGATCTATCCGCGCGTGCGCTGCCGCGCCTTGTTCGGCCGGGAGATCAGCCTGGAAGGCCGCTACGGAGCCTATCTTGTGCCATTCCTCGACCGGGACGTGGTCGCGGAGGCGATGACGCTGCCGATGGCGCTCAAGAATGCCGGCCGGTTCGAGGCCAGGCTGCTCGAGGCGATAGACCCCGAGCTCGCCCGCTTACCTTCCGTCTACGGCCACGATTTCGCGACGCCGCCGACCTTCCGGCACCGCTTCGACGAATGGTCGACCCGCATCCGCCCGGTCTGGCTCCGCCAGAAGACCTATGCGCTGCGGCGGCGGCTGGGACCGATGGCGGACGAGCATGGCGGGCTGCTCAGCCCGGATTATATGGGCCGGGTCGTCGATCTCGACTATCCGGTGATGCGCCGCTTCTTCCACGTCGATCGAATCAACGATTCGAGCCTGATGCGCCGGATCGCCAACCTCGAATATTTCGCCCAGCGGCTCGGATCGAAACTGACTGTCTGATCCTCCTGTCGCGCGGCGATGGGGAGGATTTACCGCCGCTCCAGCAGCGCGATGCCCGGGGCGACGCGGTTGCCGCGGACCACCAGCTTCTCGCCGCTCCAGTCGGCGATGAAGGCGGTATGCCATCTGAAGCCGGGGACCACCGACACGTCGTTATTCTCGATCACCAGTCCCGCCGAGCTGTTCGCCGCCCCTTCCGGCGCCACCGTCAGCATGGCGCCGCGATTTTCCTTGGCCGTTCCGTTGACGAAGACGTTGCCGGCGATCCGCCCGGCCGCGCCGTTGGAGAGGTCGATCAGATAGTTGGTCCTTCGGCCATGGCTGTCGTCGAAGCTGCTGTCGAGGACTTCGATGCGGGCCGCGCGGCTCTTCAGGTAATGGCCGCCGGTGCCGCGCTCGAAGCGGCTGCTGGTGACCTTGAGTCGGCCGTAATCGCCGACATAGAGCGAATGGGCGCCGTCGCCGTCGGGATGCTTGCCGAGGCCGCTGAACGTCGAATGGTCGATCGAGATCGAGCCCTGCCGGCCGTTGGCGGTGAGAATGCCGCACTGACCGTCGGCGAAGCGGGTATAGGCGACCTCCAAGTCGCCTTGCTCGAGGCGGATCCCGGCGCCGTTGCCGTCCGCCACCCGGACGTTGACGAAGACGAGGCCGTCGACGCTCGCCGAGCGGCCGCGCAGCACGAGGGTCGCCTTGTCCTCGCACGCGCCCCCGTCGAACACCGCCGTCCCGCGTTCCGCCGCGACGAAGGCGATCTCTCCCCCCTCCTGGACGGCGCAGTCGCGATAGCGACCGGGGGCGATCCGGATAGTCCCTCTGCCCGAGCCGATCGCCGCCACCGCCTGCTGGAGGCTCCCGAAATATTCGCCGGTTTCCGCGACTTGATACGGCGCCGGGCCCCGCGCCTGCACCGGCGCCAGGCAGGCGAGAGCGAGGCCGAGCACGATCGCGATCCTGGTCTTCATGCTTCTCCCCGCGGTGGTCAGAACACTCGTTCGTAGAGGGCGTTGCCCAGGGCCTGCTCGGCCATCCGGGCGGCGGTTCGCAAGGCGTGGGAGCGCAGCGGGGCGGCCTCGGCATCGAGCCGCAGATCGCCGAGGTCGGTGAAGTGGGCGGTCGGCAGCCTCTCCCCTTGTTCCGCGAGAAAGCCGCACAGCTTGTCGAACCGGCGGACCAGCAGGGGATTGGCCCGCTTGCCGCCCCGCGCCGCCAGCTCGAAGCTGTGGCCGACTATCGTGACGACAGGATGGGCATGGCGGGCGGCGTGCAGCAGGGCGGCGCGCAGCTCGGCGAACGACACCGCGCAGATCTGGAGATGCCTGAGCCGGCCCGGGCGCTGCTCGATCTGGGTGATCGGAACCTCGATCACTCCGCCCACGGCGGCGGGCGCCATCCGGCGGGGCTCCAGCGGAAGCGCGCTCGGCGAGGGATGGTAGCTGCCATTGTGGCTGCTGTCATAGCCGATGCCCAGCGCGGCCAGAGCTTTGAGAGTGTCCAGATCGGCGGCGTAGCTGCCGGAGCGAAAGGCGACGGGCGACGGCGCTCCGGCTTCGACCAGCAGGTCGCGCGCGGTTCGGATCAGCTCGAGCTGCCCTGGCGGATCGTGCTCGATCAGCTCGAAGACGGGGTTGGACGGATCGGCCCAGCAGGGGTGGAGATGGAGCTGAACCTCCTGGCCCGCCGCGAGGATCGGCTCCACCATGCGCCGGATCGGATCGAGCCCGTAGACGAGCGCCGGCATCGGATCGACGAAGAAGCAGGCCTTGAGCCCGTGGGCGGCCAGCCGGGCGAGCTGATGGCGCGTGCCGACCCCGGCGGGATCGTAGCTGAGGGCGACATTCTCCTGCCAGGAGGCGCCGCGGACGTGTCCGCTCCAGCTCAATTCGGTGTCGACGGTCAGGAGCACTCGAGTCGCCATGCCTAGCACCGCGCGCACAGGCCGGCATGGGCGCCGGCCGGGGTGAAGCTCCGTCTCATGAAGAGGCTGTTAGGGCGGACCGGTTGACGGGCCGTTAAGCTTGCCGTGGCAGAGGGAATGCATGCGCATCCTCCACGTCCTCGACCACAGTCTTCCGCTCCACAGCGGCTACACCTTCCGCACCCGCGCGATCGTGACCGCCCAGAAGGCGCGCGGGATGGAGGTGGCGTGCCTCACCGGCGTCCGCCACCGGCGCGACGGCGGCGATCCCGAGACGATCGAAGGCATAGACTTCTACCGGACGCCGAAGCCAGCTCCGGCTCCGTCCCCGCTCAGGGAATGGCGCGAGATCAAGGCGCTCGAGGCTCGGCTGGACGCTCTGACCGAAGCCTGGCGGCCGGACCAGCTCCACGTCCACTCGCCGGTGCTCAACGCGCTCGCGGCGCTGCCGGTGGCGAGGCGCCGCGGCCTTCCGCTCATCTACGAGATCCGCGCCTTCTGGGAGGATGCGGCGGTCGGCAACGGGACCGGGCGCGAAGGCTCGGCCCGCTACCGTCTGATCCGGATGCTCGAGACCTGGGCGGCGGGTCGCGCCGACGCCGTCGCGGTGATCTGCGAAGGGCTTCGCCGGGACCTGATCGGGCGCGGCATCGCCGCCGAGAAGATCATCGTCGCGCCCAACGGAGTCGACTTCGGCCTGTTCGGCAACCCTCTCGCCGCCGATCTCAACCTGGCGCGCAAGCTCGGCCTCGCCGGCGCGGACGTGGTCGGTTTCATCGGCTCCTTCTACGATTATGAGGGGCTGGACGACCTGATCGCCGCCATGCCGCTGCTTCTGAAGAAGCGGCCGAAGGCGCATCTTCTCCTCGTCGGCGGCGGGCCGGTCGAGGAGGCGCTCAAGGCGCAGGCGGCGGCCTCGCCGGCCGCCGCCCGGATCCAGTTCGCCGGCCGGGTGCCGCATCACGAGGTCGACCGCTATTACGGCCTGATCGACATCCTCGCTTATCCCCGCAAGGCGATGCGCCTCACCGAGCTGGTGACGCCCCTGAAGCCGCTCGAGGCGATGGCGCAGAGGAAGCTGGTCGTCGCCTCCAACGTCGGCGGCCATCGCGAGCTGATCGAGGACGGGGTGACTGGCACCCTGTTTCCGGCCGGCGACCCGCAGGCGCTCGCCGACGCGCTCGACCTCCTCTTCGCCAATCGCGGCCGCTGGGACGAGCGGCGCGACACCGCGCAGGCGTTCGTCCGGCGCGATCGTAACTGGTCGTCAAATATTTCCAGTTACATACCCGCTTACCAGAAGCTCACGGGCAAGGCTTTATGATGCCGAAACTCTCCTTTCTAAGCGGACGCGCATTCGATGCGGGCCTTGCGGCGCTGGCGGCGATTTCCGCCGGCTTCGTCGCCTTCGCCATGCCGAACCCGCTGTTCACCGGCCTCGTCGAGGCCTCGCGCCTTCCCGAGTTTCTCGCCGCCGCCCAGCCGCCGCTGGGGCAGACGGCGCGGCTCGCGGCGGTCGGCGCGGCGGTCCTGTTCGCCTTTGCCGGCGTCTGGACATTGATGACGCTGCTCGGCCGGGTCCCGGCGCGGGGCAAGGTCGGGCCCGGGCCCGAAGCCGAGGCGCCGCGGCTTCGGCGCGCCGACGCCCATCCCGACGCGCCGGCGCGGCGCCCGCTGCTCGCCCGCGATCTCGGCGAGCCGCTCGATCTCGAAGATTTCGCCGAGGCTCCCGCCGATGAGGCTCCGTTCGCCGGCACTCCGTTCGAGGAAGCCGACCACCGGCCGCTTCCCGGCTTCCTCGTTCCCCAGGCGCCGGAACCGGAGCCGGTGACTCAAGCCGAACCGGAATGGTCCGAGCCCGAAGCCGGACCGCAATGGGCGGAGCCCGAGTCCGAGCCGGAGCCGCGGCCCGCGGCGCAGGCCCTGCCGATCTCCGAGCTTGCCGCACAGCTGCCCGAGGCCGAGGGGGATCCCGATCAGTCGCTGTCGCAGCTCGTCAACCGGATCGAGTTCGGCCTGTCCCGCAAGCGCCAGGCCCTGCCCGCCGCCGCGGACCTGCCGCCGGTCGAGGGTGCGCCGGTCGAGGAGGAAAAGGTCGGCCACCGCCTGCGCAGCGCGATCAACGACCTCCAGAAGATCGCCTCCAGCGGCGCCTGAGCCGGTCACCTTTCCTCCACCGTCAGAACGTCGAGGCGAATCCGGGCGAAGCCCGGCCGCCGCTCTTCGGCCGCAACCGACATGTCGGCGACGAGATGGCCGCGAAGCGGGAAGTTGCGAGGGTGGAGACGGCCGCGGAAGCGCTCCGCCGCCCGTTCGGCACCCTCCCCCTCCAGCCGGAAGACGAGCTCGTGGCGTGCGCCCTGGAAGGTGACGCTCGCCCAACGGCGGCTGCGAACCTCCTCGAGCACGAAGCCGGCGAAGTGGACGACGTGGACGAGTTGGACACGGCAGGCCTGTAAGATCGCGGTCGTGGCGTCCGTCACTTGCGGCGGCCGAGGCGGCGCGAAGCTCGCGGATCCGCTTCCGACCGCTCCATATAGGCCAGTATCCTCGCCTCCAGCGGCGGCCGGACCGTCCGCCCCCTGCGCATCTGAAAGACAAGCTGCGGATCGCGGACCGCCTCGATGCCGAAGGTCGTGGCCGGCATTCGCGTACGCTTCAGATAGGCCTCCACCTTTCTGCGCAACGACCATTTCACCAGCACTCCCCTGCGATTCGAAGTTCCTGTTCTGTTCTCCTTCAATCGAATTTTCCTATTTGTCTAGGAAAAGTCCTGCCGAAATGGAGGATTGCGGTAAGTGGTTGGCCGGCCGAGTGGGGCGAGGCCGTTAGCGGCGACGCTCGTTCAGCCAGAAGAGGATGGCGAGCAGCAGGCCCGCGGCCAAGCCGGCGAGGAAGCCGATGCTCGGCTGCCCGACGATCACTCCAGCGACGGCGCCGGCGAGGATGCTGATCGCCAGCATCGATCCGGCTGCCTGGGTGTAACGCGTGCGCTGGGACATGAGGCGTCTTTGGCAGGAAGGCGCGGCTGCTTCCAGTCCTCGCTTCGAAGGAAGCTCAGGGGCGAATTTTCTTAGTGAATCCGCCGTCAAGCATTCGCCTGCGCGGTTTCGAAACCCGGGCGCGCTAGAGCCGCGGAAACGAGATCGGGGGAAAGATTGCTTCAACAGACCGCATTCGCGCCGGCCGCCTTCACCGAGGCGGCGCAGCTGATCGAGCGTTTCGGCGACTATGCCGGATCGGAGGCGGCGCTTCGGGCGGGCCGCAGCCGCGACCTCGGCAATTTCGTCCATTTCTGCCGCTGGCGCGAGGTGGGGCGCTTGATCGAGCTGATTCGCGACGATGCGGTGACCGGGCCGGTCCATTGACGCGCGGCACGCCATCCCGGACCTGATCCGGGATCCATGAACACCGCAGCATCAGGACTGGCTGCGGCGGAGTTCATGGATTCCGGCTTTCGCCGGAATGACGAAAAAGCGCGCGGCTCCGAGCAGGACGAGCAGTAATTTCACGGCTGGCGGGCCTCTCCGCCGCCCGCTAGATTCCGCCGATGTTACAAGTCGATGCGGGGCGGGGGGTGGCGGCCGCGCTGGCCGCCCTTTTGCTGTGCGCCTGCCCCGGGGCGCTGCTCGCCCAGGAGCAGCCGCCGCCGTCCGACCCGCTCGACCAGCCGCCGCTCGATCCTTCCGCCCCGCTCGACCCGCTGCCGGACCTGGGCGTCGACTGGCCGGACATGGAGGAGGTCGCCGACGACAGCATCGCCGACGCGCCGCAGGGCGGAATCGCCGACGCCGCCGCCGAGCGGACCTACATCCTGCGCATCGAGGGGCTGGACCCCGACACCGAGGCGGCGCTGAGGGAGCCGTTCGAATCGCTCTCGACGCTCGCAGGCAACCGCAAGGACCCGGCGAACGCCGCCCAGATCGACCGCCGCGCCCGCGAAGACGCGGACCTTCTGACCGAGCTGCTCCGTGCCCGCGGCTTCTATGACGCGCTGGTGCGGACCCGGGTCGAAGCGGCGCCGGCCGCGGGCGGGGAGGTGACCGTGACTCTCGAAGCCGAGCCCGGACCGGTCTACCGCTTCGCGGAGGTGCGCCTGCCGGGGATCGAAGCGGCGGGTGAAGACGAAGCGGCGCTTCGCGAAGCGTTCGGAATCGCGCCTGACGAGCCGGTCGACGCGGCCCGGGTCGCGACCGGCGAGGCGGCGCTTCGGGTCGAGCTCGGAAAGCGCGGCTACGCCTTCGCCGAGATCAGCGAGATGGACATCGCGATCGACCATGAGGCCCGGACCGCCGCCCTCACCTTGCCGGTCAATCCCAACGGGACCCGCCAGTTCGGCCAAATCCGGGTCGAGGGGCGGCAGCTGTTCAGCGCCAGGCACATTCAGACGATCGCCCGCTGGAAGCCCGGCGCGCCCTACGAGGCGCCGCTGGTGGAGGATCTGCGGCGGGCGCTGATCGCCACCGGCCTGGTCTCCTCGGTCGCGATCCGTCCGGTGACGGGCGAGGGCAAGACCGTCGATCTCGCCGTCTCGCTCGAGCGGGCGCCGATGCGCACCATCGCCGGGCAGGCCGGCTACGGCACCGGCGAGGGCATCAGGCTCGAGGCCAGCTGGCAGCACCGCAACCTGCTCCCGCCCGAAGGCGCGGTGACCTTCCGGGTCGTGGCCGGAACCCAGGAGCAGCTGCTCGGCGCCGTGCTGAGGCGCAACAACTTCCTGCGCCGCGACCAGGTGCTGACCGCGCAAGTCGCGGTGAGCCATATCGACCGGGCCGCCTACGACGCGCGTACCACCATCCTCTCCGGCGCGATCGAGCGGCAGACCAACCTCATCTGGCAGAAGAAATGGACCTGGTCGGCCGGCGCCGAGCTGGTCGCCACCGACGAGGAGGATGTCGATCTGGCCAGCGGCACCACCCGCCGCCGCACCTTCTTCATCGGCGCTCTGCCGGCGAGCCTGAGCTACGACGGCTCCAACGATCTGCTCGACCCGACCACCGGCTACCGCCTCGCCTTCCGACTCTCGCCGGAAGCGTCGCTCCAGTCGGGCACGTTCGGCTATGCCCGCACCCAGATCGACGCCAGCCTCTATCAGCCGTTCACGCCCACCGTGACCCTGGCCGGCCGGATCAGGCTCGGCACGATTCTCGGCGCCGACCGCGACCGGATCGCGCCCTCGCGGCGCTTCTACGCCGGCGGCGGCGGCTCGGTGCGAGGCTACGGCTTCCAGCGGCTCGGGCCGCGCGACCCGGTGTTCGACGATCCGATCGGCGGCCGCAGCCTCACCGAATTCGCGGTCGAGGCGCGGATCCGCTGGGGCAATTGGGGCGTGGTGCCCTTCCTCGACGGCGGCAACATCTCGACCTCGCCGCTCCCCAAGTTCGACAACCTCCGCTTCGGCGCCGGGATCGGGGTGCGCTACCATACCCGCTTCGGCCCGATCCGGGTCGACGTCGGCACTCCGCTCAATCCGAGGAGCGGCGACTCGCGGGTGGCGGTCTACGTCTCGCTCGGCCAGGCCTTCTGATGGACTCGGCCGAGGATCCGCCGCCCCCGCCGCCGCCGCGCCGCCGCCGCTGGCTGTCGCGGCTGGCGAAACTTGTGGTCGGCCTCGCCCTCGCCCTGGCCGTTCTCGCCGCCGCCCTGGCGGTGCTGCTCGACACCAGCGCCGGCCATCGCTTCATCGCCGACCGGATCGCGGAGATGGCACCGGAATCGGGCCTCAGGATCCGCATCGGCCGGATCGAAGGCTCGATCTGGAGCGACACGAAGCTGCGCGACGTACGGCTCTACGATCCTCAGGGGCTGTTCGCGGAATCGCCTTTGATCGAGGTCGACTGGCAGCCGCTCGGCTGGATCACCAACCGGCTCGTCATCCACCGCCTCGACGCGGATCTCGCCGCCCTCCACCGCCTGCCCCGGCTCAGGCCGAGCGAGCGTCCGGGGCCGGTCCTGCCCGGGTTCGACATCCATGTCGGGCGGCTCGACATCGCCCAGCTCAGGATCGGCAAGGCGGTGACCGGGCAGGCGCGCGTGGCCAGCCTCGCCGGGGAGGCGGACGTCCGCTCCGGGCGCGCGCTCGTCAACGTCAAGGCGGCGGTGAAGGACGGCGGCGACACGCTCTCGCTCTTCCTGGACGCCGAGCCCGACCGCGACCGCTTCGATCTCGACGTGAAGCTCGCCTCCCCCGCGCGCGGTGTCGGGGGAGCGATGCTGGGGACCGACCGGCCGATCGCCCTCTCGATCGAGGGCGACGGCAGCTGGGCGTCCTGGAACGGAGTCGCTCGGCTCGACCTTTCCGGACGGCGCACCGCCGATTTGCGCCTGCGCGCCCGGAATGGACGCTACAGCCTCGCCGGCCGGCTCGCGCCGGCGCAATTCTGGAAAGGCAAGAAGGCTCGGCTGACGGCTCCGGTGGTGCAGGTGACCGGCAACGCCACCCTGGAGGACCGCCAGCTGCAGGGCCGGCTGGCGTTGCGCTCGCCCGCGATGAGCGTCGTCGGCACCGGCATCGTCGATCTTGCCCGAAGCCGCTTCCGCGACCTGCGGCTCGGCGCCGACCTGCTTCGGCCCCCCGCCTTGTTCCCGAACATGACCGGGCAGAAGGTGCGGCTGGCCGCGCTTCTCAACGGGCCGTTCAGGACCTTCGCCTTCGCCTATCGCCTGACCAGCCCGCGCATCGCCTTCGACAAGACGGGCTTCGAGGACGTCTGGGCTCAGGGGCGCGGGCGCTTCTCCAGGGCTCCGGTGACGGTGCCGCTGGTCATGTCGGCCCGGCGGGTGACCGGAGTGGGCGACGTCGCCGGCGGAATCCTCGCCAATCTGCGGGTCGAGGGCGTGCTCAAGGTGACCGGGAAGGCGCTTACCGGCGAGGGGCTGAACCTCAGCTCGGACAAGCTGAAGGGCAAGGTCAGCCTGTTCGTCGACCTGATCACCGGCCGCTTCGACGTCGTCCTTTCGGGCGGTCTCACCCGCTATCACATTCCCGGTCTCGGAATCGTCGACGTGCTGACCGAGCTGAAGGTGGTTCCGAACCCCGGCGGCAAGGGCACGCTCGTCACCGGCAAGGGCCGCGCCTGGGTAAGGCGGTTCGACAACCGGTTCCTCGCCGGGCTCGCGGGCGGGCTCCCCTATCTCGAGGCCGATCTGGTCCGGGGCAACGACTTCGTCGTCCATTTCCGCAATCTCGTTCTCACGGCGCCGAAGATCCGGATCGCCGGCAACGGCTACAGGCGGCGCGACGGCACCTTCTTCTTCGAAGGCAAGGGCGCACAGGGGACGTATGGCGCCTTCGCGATGAGCCTCGACGGGCGGATCGAGCGGCCGAAGCTGGCCATCCGCCTCGCCCGGCCGGGCGAGGCGCTGGGGCTGGCGGATGTCCTTCTCAACCTCGATCCGACCCCGTCCGGCTTCGCCTACCGGGCGGCGGGGCGCTCGCATCTCGGCCCGTTCACCTCGAACGGCGCGATCCTGCTGCCGCAGGGCCGGCCGGCGCTGATTCAGGTCGCGGCCCTCAGCGTTTCCAACAGCCGGGCGACCGGCGCGCTGCGCTCCGACCCCGGCGGCTTCACCGGCCATCTCGACGTCAGCGGCGGCGGCCTTGCGGGGCGGCTCGCCTTCAGCCCGTGGAACGATCTGCAGCGAATCGCCGTCGACCTCCGGGCCGACAATGCCCGCTTCGCCGGACCGCCGCCGATCCTCATCCGAAGCGGCCGGCTGGAAGGGGTCGCCGTGCTCGACCCGGCCGGAACTTCGCTCAAGGGCACGCTGACGGCGCGCGGCCTGAGCCGGGGGGCGCTGTCGATCGCCAGCCTCGGTGCCACCGGGGAGCTGCTGGGCGGGAAGGGCCAGATTCGCGCCCGGATCGCCGGCACGCGCGGCCGCGACTTCGTCTTCGACACGGTCGCGCAGATCGCGCCCGGCCGCTTCGAGCTGACCGGCCGCGGCACGGTGGACCGCCGCGCGATCGTCCTCACCCAACCGGCATTGCTCGTCCGCGAAGGCGACGGCTGGCGGCTGGCGCCCACCGCCCTCGCCTTCGCCGGCGGCAACGCCACCGTCTCCGGCCTGTTCGGCGGATCGACCAGCGAGCTGAACGCCCGGGTGGAGTCGATGCCGCTGGGGGTGCTCGACATCGGCTGGCCCCGGCTCGGGCTGGGCGGCTCGGCGTCAGGCACCCTCAGCTACCGGTTCGGAGCGGTGGGAGAGCCGAGCGGCGACGCCAATCTGCGGGTTCGCGGCCTCACCCGGTCCGGGCTCGTGCTGTCGTCGAGGCCGGTCGACATCGGCGTGGTCGCCAAGCTCGCCGCCGGCAATGCGGCCCTGCGCGCGGTGGCGGTCAGCGAGGGGCGGACGATCGGGCGAGCGCAGGCGCGGCTGGCTCCGATCGGCCGAAGCGGGAATATCGGCGAGCGGCTGAGCGCCGCGCCGCTGTTCGCCCAGCTGCGCTACAACGGCCCCGCCGACACGCTCTGGCGGCTGACCGGAGTGGAGCTGCTCGACGTCTCCGGCCCCGTCGCGGTGGGCGCCGACGCCCGCGGGACGCTGAACAGGCCGCAGATACGGGGCTCGCTGAGGACGGAGCGGGCGCGGATCGAGAGCGCGGTCACCGGCATGGTGATCGACAATGTCCGGGCGGCGGGCCGGTTCGGGGGCTCGAAGCTGGTGCTGGACAGCTTCGCCGGCACCACCAAGCGCGGCGGCACCGTCAGCGGCCGGGCTACTTTCGACCTCGCCGGGCCCAGGGGATTCGGGATCGACATCGCTTTGCAGGCGCAGTCGGCGCAGCTGCTCGACCGCGATGACATCAAGGCGCAGGTGACCGGCCCGATCGCCATCCGGTCCGACGGGGAGAATGGCAGCATCTCCGGCAAGGTCGATCTGGTCAGCGGCAGCTTCCGGCTGGGCGCCGTGACAGCCTCGACCCAGGTGCCGAGGCTGGCGGTGCGCGAGCTCAACAGGCCGGCCGACGAACGGCCGGTGGCGCGGCGGCTGTCGCCCTGGCGGCTAGACCTCGACGTCGAGGCCAGGAACCGGCTGATGGTGACCGGCCTCGGCATCAGCAGCGAATGGAGCGCCGACCTCAAGATCGCCGGCACCGTCACCGAGCCGAGGATCAGCGGCCGCGCCGACCTCATCCGAGGCAGCTACGATTTCGCCGGGCGCCGCTTCGACCTCGAGCGCGGGCAGATCCGGTTCCTCGGCGAATCGCCGGTCAATCCGGTGCTCGACATCACCGCCGAGGGCGGGGTGCAGGGGCTGAACGCGGTGATCCGGGTCACCGGCCGCGGCCAGCGCCCGGAGATAAGCTTCACCAGCACTCCGGCCCTGCCGCAGGACGAATTGCTGAGCCGGCTGCTGTTCGGAACCTCGATCACCAACCTCTCCGCGCCCGAGGCGCTGCAGCTCGCCGCCGCGGTCGCCTCGCTCAACAACAGCGGCGGCGGCCTCGATCCGATCAACGCGGTGCGCGCGGCCACCGGACTCGACCGGCTGCGCATCGTTCCGGCCGACATCACCACCGGCCAGGGTACCGCGATCGCCGCCGGCAAGTATCTCGGCCGAAGGGTCTATGTCGAAGTGGTGACCGACGCCCGCGGCTATTCGGCGACCCTGGTCGAATATCAGATCACCCGCTGGCTATCGATCCTGTCGAGCATCTCGACCATCGGCCGCGAGAGCGTGAACGTGAGGGTGTCGAAGGATTATTAGGGACCGTCATGCCGGACTTGATCCCGGCATCCATGAACACGGTTTGGGCAAGTCTTGAGCCGCCTGCGTCCATGGATTCCGGCCTCCGCCGGAATGACGGTTGGAATTGACCCATGTTTACAGCTGCTCCGCCCCTCCGGCAGCAATTCGTTAACGCGCAGGCGCTAGTCTTCGGCTCAGCCTCAACTTGGGGATGGGGATCCGAATGTCCTCGGACGAACATAACGGCTTCGACAGCGGCCGTCAGTCGGAACGGCTTGCGGTCGACGCGGAAACGCGGCTGCGGCCGAACAGCTGGAGCAGCCTCCAGATAAAGATGCTCGATCTGTCGGCGTCGGGATTCCGCGCCGAATGCGAGGCTCGGGTGAAGCCCGGCAGCAGCGTCTCGCTCGACGTGCCCGGCCTCGGTGCGGTCGACGCCCAGGTCGAGTGGCAGCGCGGGGATCAGATCGGAGCGCGCTTCTTCGCCCCGATCGAGATCGAAAGCTGCCAGTGGACCTTCCCCGACCGGCATCGAATGCTGGCGCGGCTGCTGGTCGAGCGGGCGGCGGCGAAGCGGTCCGGCCGCGGCGCCGCGGAAGGGCAGATAAGGCGCAAAATACTCTCGGCCTTGCCGATGCGAAAGGGCTGCGCCTCGGCATGAATAAACGCGGCCGGAGAAGCGGTTTTTTAACCTGGGTTACCTAGGCCTCGATCCGCCGGAGCCGGGGGGAGCCGGGGAATCATTTTCGGGACTCTGAAGCGATGCGCAAAGGGCGATTCGCCGGTCTGAGCGAGAGGGGCCAGGAGCCCGTCACTCCGCCGGAGCTCGCGGAGCTGCTGCTGTTCGACTTCACCCCGGCCGCCGACGAGGATGACGACCGCGCCGCATGCGAGCGCGCCCGAACCGTCCAACTCTCGCTGCCGCTCCTGGCCGGCTCCCATGCCTTGTGGAGCGCGGTGCTGCTCGGAGGGCTGGCCGCTGCAGGGGCGACGTCGGGGCTGGGGGGGTTGGGCGCGGTTCTTCTCCTCATTCTGCTTCTCGACGGCGCGCTCTGGCTCGGCCTGGAGCAGCGCAAGCTGCGCCCCCATCAGGCGATGCGGCTGACCGCCCTGCACGGCGCCGCGACCGCCGGGCTCTGGCTCGCTTCCGCTCTGATGGTCGCTCCCGAGGCCCAGACCGTTCTCGTCAAGGCGGCGCTCATCGCCGGCGCCGGTTCCTCAATCGCCGTCTTCTTCACGGTGCCGCTGCTGATGATCCTGGCCGTCTCAACCACCTTCCTGGTCGCGACCTCGATGCCGAGCGAGGAGCCGGTCCTCGCCATCGGCGGAGCCCTGAGCCTGTTCCTGCTGTGCCTCGGAGTCTCGCGCTCGCGGCAGCTCCTCTTCGCCGCCCGCGAGCGCCTCGCCCTCGAATGGCAGGCGGAAAAGGCCCGCCGCTTCGTCGCGGATTTCGAAGCGAGCGGCCGCGGCTGGTTTTGGGAGACCAACGCGGACGGCGCGCTGACCTATGTGTCGGAGCCGCTCGCCGCCCATCTCGGCGTCGCCGCGGCGGACCTGATCGGACGCCGCTTCGAAGAGGTGCTCCTGCTCGATTCGGCCGACGGCGACGACAGCCGCCGAACGCTCGGCTTCCACCTGTCGGCCCGGTTCCCCTTCGCCGACGCAGTGGTGCCCGCACCGACGGGCGACGATGTCTGGTGGTCGCTTTCCGGAAGCCCCAATTTCGACGCCTACGGCCGCTTCCTCGGCTTCCGCGGCCTGGGCAGCAATCTGAGCGAGCAGCGCCGCAACGAGGCCGAGGCGAGCAAGCTCGCGCGCTACGACAGCCTGACCAACCTGCCCAACCGCGCGATGATGCGCTCGATGCTCGACCAGGCGCTGACCAATGCGGACGCTCGCCGGCGCGGCTGCGCGCTGATGATAATCGACCTCGACCGGTTCAAGCAGGTCAACGACACGCTCGGCCATCCCGTCGGCGACAAGCTGCTGAAGAAGGTCGCGAGCCGCCTTACCGAGGTGCTCGGCGAGGACGGCCAGGTCGGCCGGCTCGGCGGCGACGAGTTCGAGGCGATCCTTCCGGGCATCGAGGAGGAGGGCCGGCTGTCGGAGCTGGCTCGGCGGCTGATCGAGCAGATCTCGCGGCCGTACAAGATCGAAGGCCATGAAGTCCGGATCGGCACCTCCGTCGGCGTCGCCGTCGCGTTTCCCGGCAAGACCCTGCCCGAAGAGCTGATCAAGCATGCCGACGTCGCGCTCTACGCCGCCAAGGCCGACGGGCGAGGCACCTTCCGCTTCTTCGCCAAGGAGATGCACGCCCTGGCCACCGAGCGGCAGGCCCTCGAGAAGGATCTGCGCGAGGCGCTGGCGAACGACGAGCTGACTCTCCACTATCAGCCGATCGTCGATTCCGTTTCGGAAGAGGTGGTCGCGTTCGAGGCCTTGCTGCGCTGGCACCATCCGGTGCGCGGCCTGCTGCCGCCGGCCACGGTGATCCCGCTCGCCGAGGAAACCGGCCTGATGCCGCGGATCGGCGACTGGGTGCTCAGGACGGCCTGCGCCGAAGCGGTGAAATGGCCGCGCCACATCCGCATAGCGGTCAACCTGTCACCGCTCCAGTTCGCCGATCCGGCGCTGGCGGCCACGGTCACCGGCACGCTCGCCTCCTCGGGCCTGGATCCGGAGCGGCTCGAGCTCGAGATTACCGAGGCGGTATTCCTCGCCGACCGCTCGGCCACCGAGGCGACCCTGAACCGGCTGCGGACGCTCGGCGTTCGGCTCGCGCTCGACAATTTCGGCACCGGCCATTCGGGGCTCGGCCATTTGCGCGACGCTCCGCTCGACAAGATCAAGATCGACCAGAGCTTCGTTCGCGGCGCCGCTTCGCCGGGCAGCCGCAACGGGGCGATCGTCCGGGCCATCGTGGTGCTTGCCGAAAGCCTCGGAATGGACACGACCGCGGAAGGGGCCGAGACCATCGAGGAGCTGGCGCTGATCCGCCGGCTCGGCTGCTCGCAGGTGCAGGGCTTCGTCTTCGCCAGGCCGATGCCGGCGGCGGAGGCGCTGACGCTCGCCACCGAGAGCCGGCCCACCGCCGAGGTGGTCGAATTCAGCCGGCCGCCGCGCCACCGCCTGATTCGCAACGGCAGCCTGATCTGGGAAGGCAGGACCTTGCCGGTGCGCCTTCGCAACATCTCCGCCGGAGGTGCGATGATCGAGTGCGGCAACGCGCTCGAGCCCGGGACTCCGGTCGAGCTCGACTTGGCCGAGGCGGGGACCCTGCCCGCCGAGGTGCGCTGGTGCCGGCAGGGCCAGGTCGGCCTTCACTTCGGCGAGGAATTCGCCCTGGGCAAGCTCGCCCGGACGCGGCGCAAGAGCGAAGCCCCGCAAGCGCTGAAGCCCCGATATCTGGAGCCCCGCAAGGCGGCGAAGTGACGATCCGCATCGTCGTTGCGAGGGAAGCGAAGCAATCCAGGGCGGCCTTCCGAGGCCGCTGGATTGCTTCGTCGCTAAGCTCCTCGCAATGACGCCTTCGGCGTCAGCTCGAGTAATAGAGGTCGTATTCGACCGGGCTCGGAGTGGTCTCCCAGCGCATCTGCTCTTCCCACTTGAGCTCCATATAGGCGTCGATCTGGTCGTCGCTGAACACGTCGCCCCTGGTCAGGAAGGCGCGGTCGTTCTGGAGTGAGATGAGCGCCTCGCGCAAGCTGCCGCAGACGGTGGGAACGTTGACCAGCTCCTGCGGCGGCAGATCGTAGAGATTCTTGTCCATCGGATCGCCGGGATGGATGCGGTTCTGGATTCCGTCGAGGCCGGCCATCAGGATCGCCGAATAAGCGAGATAGGGATTGGCGAGCGCGTCCGGGAAGCGGAACTCGACCCTTTTCGCCTTCTCGCCGGCGCCGTAGGGGATTCGGCAGGAGGCGGAGCGGTTGCGGCTCGAATAAGCGAGCAGCACCGGCGCCTCGAACCCCGGCACCAGCCTTTTGTAGCTGTTGGTGGTCGGGTTGGTGAAGGCGTTCAGCGCCTTGGCGTGCTTGATCACCCCGCCGATGAAGTAAAGCGCGGTCTCGCTGAGGCCGGCATAGCCGTTGCCGGCGAAAAGCGGCTTGCCGCCGTTCCAGATCGACATGTGGGTGTGCATGCCCGAGCCGTTGTCCGACTTGATCGGCTTGGGCATGAAGGTCGCGGTCTTGCCGTAGGCCTGGGCGACCATGTGGACGACATATTTGTAGATCTGCATCCGGTCGGCGGTCTCGACGAGGGTGCCGTAGGTGAGGCCGAGCTCGTGCTGAGCGGCGGCGACCTCGTGATGATGCTTGTCCATGGGCAGGCCCATTTCGAGCATCGTCGAGACCATCTCGCCCCGGATGTCCATGGCGCTGTCGACCGGCGCCACGGGGAAGTAGCCGCCCTTGGCGCGAGGGCGGTGAGCGAGGTTGCCGACCTCATATTCGCGCCCGCTATTGGTCGGCAGCTCGACGTCGTCGATCCGGAAGTAGGAGGCGTTGTAGCCGTCCTCGAACCTCACGTCGTCGAACATGAAGAACTCGGCCTCCGGGCCGACGAAGACGGTGTCGCCGACGCCGGTGCCCCTGAGGTAATTCTCGGCGCGCTTGGCGGTCGAGCGCGGATCGCGGGAATAGAGCTCGCCCGTGCCCGGATCGACGATGTCGCAGAAGACGACCAGCATCGGCGTCGCGCTGAACGGGTCGACGTAGACGGCATCGAGGTCGGGCTTCAGGATCATGTCCGACTCGTTGATCGCCTTCCAGCCGTTGATCGAGCTGCCGTCGAACATGAAGCCGTCGGCGAGCTGGTCCTCGTCCACCGCGCCAGCGACCATCGAGAGATGCTGCCACTTGCCGCGCGGGTCGGTGAACCTCAGGTCGACCCACTCGATCTCCTCGTCCTCGATCCGCTTCAGAACCTTGCCCGCGTCGCTCGCCATGATGAGTGCCTTCCGTAAAGTGGGATGTACCCCCCGTTCGGCC
>Ga0196965_1000252_pt1 | contig 37565 bp, 29 predicted proteins | sample S1_20metaG_FD_148668 | JGI IMG/M metagenome (GOLD analysis project Ga0196965, IMG submission 148668) | Soil microbial communities from Anza Borrego desert, Southern California, United States - S1_20 | ecosystem: Environmental > Terrestrial > Soil > Desert | place: USA: California | collected...
CATCTGGACGTAGTTCTCCTTTCGGTGAAACATGTCGGTACAACGTCTGCCGGGTAATGCCGAGCTCTTTACAGAGAGCCCCGACTGTCGTCTCCGGCTGGCCCATGGCCGCCATGGCCAGCCGCAGTTTGGCCGCTGTCATCTTGAACGGTCGTCCGCCCTTCCGGCCACGTGCGCGGGCTGAAGCCAAGCCGGCTACGGTACGCTCGGAGATCAGTTCCCGCTCGAATTCGGAAAGGGCTGCGAAGATGCCGAATACCAGCTTGCCGGCAGCGGTGGTCGTGTCGATAGCAGCGCCATGGCCGGTCAATACCTTAAGGCCGACGCCTCGGCCGGCCAAATCATGGACCGTATTGATTAAATGATGTAAATCGCGGCCCAAGCGATCCAGTTTCCATACCAACAGCGTATCGCCTTCGCGCAAAGCCTTGAGGCAAGCTGCCAAGCCTGGACGGTCATCGCGCTTGCCGGACGCCTGATCTTCATAAAGGTGCCGGGGCTCAACGCCTGCCGCCAACAGCGCATCGCGCTGCAAGTCACAGGTCTGAGAACCATCCGCTTTCGACACCCGCATATAACCAATTAACATATTACCCCTGTCACTTAAACGATCGATTAAGTGACAGTGTGCAACAAAACGGCTGAGCCGTCAAAATGTGTCATATATCCCGTCATTTAAAGTAAGTCATGCAAAGGGTTGTGAATGAGATACATGTGACACAGATTGATGGATGCCAAAGGGATGGTTCGGTCAATTTCAAATACCGGTTGTTACAACTTTCCTTCTCTTTCGTATAGGGAGGTTGGGAAATAGACAAGAATGGTGTAGTTGCCATCTGAAAAATGACACAGGCAGACTGCGACGGGAACACACTAAATAACCACTGGTTATATTTACTGTCTGCAGACCGGTAAAATTATAGTATAGTATCAAAAAGTAATACCTGGTAATAATGAGGGTTTCAGCATGGCGACATCGGTCAAACTAGACGACGATTTGAAAAACCGTATTCAGCACTTGGCTGAGATGCGGCACCGTTCAGCGCACTGGATCATGCGCGAAGCGATCCGCGACTACGTCGAACGCGAGGAAGCGAGGGAATCTTTCAAACAGGAGGCCTTGGCATCCTGGACAGCTTATCAAGAAACCGGACAGCACTTAACTGGCCAGGAAGTGCACGACTGGTTGAAGACCTGGGGAACCGATAAAGAGACTGAGATCCCACCGTGCCACGAGTGATCATCACGGCAGGAGCGGCTCAGGGCTTGGAGCGTTGCCGGCGTTTTCTGGCAGAAAAAAATCCTCAGGCCTCAATGAGGGCCGGACAAGCGATCGCCAACCGATTTGCTTTGCTGGAAACAGAACCGGGCATAGGGAGGCCGCTCGATGAGCTTCCTGAATTGCGCGAGCTGATCATTCCCTTTGGGGATTCAGGCTATGTCGCGCTTTACCACGTCGATGCAAGTGCCGATGCTGTCTATGTGTTGGCTTTCCGGCACCAGAAAGAAGCGGGTTACCCTTCATGAACACAGTAAAGCATGACTGCCCATGAAAAATTTCTGACCCAACGCCAGCGTTATCAGCCAGTTACCCTGCCGCAGGATTTCTCCGATGAGGAAATGGTCAGAGACTGGACGCTTTCGGATACGGACAAGCAAGAAGTCGGTCGGTACCGCACCCATTCCCGCCTGTTCATCGCCATCCAAGTCTGCGCCGTCCGGCTTTATGGCCGGTTTCTGGCCGAAGTCAACGACCTCTCGCCCCGCATTGTCAGTTACCTGAATAGCCAGCTCCATCTGCCGCCTTCGCTGACGATCAACATACCGGATCGGGAGGCCACCTTTTCCGAGCAGCGGAAAAACATCCTGAGCTATCTGGGATTTTCCAGGTACGACGATGAAGCCCAATCACAGCTTCACTCCTGGCTGGAAAAGCAGGCCCAGCAAGGCTTTTTACCCGATGAACTGTTTTTACGGGCTGAACGCTATTTGCTTGCCGCCAAGGTCATTTTACCGGGACCCAGCTTGATGGAACGCTTGATCATCCGTGTGTGCGCCGATGTTCATGAACGGCTGTTCGAGTCCCTGTATGAACGCCTGTCGCCAGCGATTAAGTGCGCGGTCGATAATCTTCTGGTCGCCCATCCTGGAGCACAGCGATCGCCGTTCTCTCTGCTGAAAGAGTACCCGCCTTCGGCATCCATCACGTCCATTCAGCGCTACCTTGAACGATACCGTGTCCTCGAGAGCACAGGCATTGATGCTATCGAGTGTCAGTTTGTAGATCCGGCCTTTATGGACTATCTCTACAAGCTGACTCTGCGTTACAGCCCCAAGGACATCAAGCGCTTCAAGGCACCAAAGCGGTATTCTCTGATGCTGTGCTTTCTTCTTGAAACCCGCAAGGTGCTGTTGGATCACCTGGTTGACATGCATGACCAGTACCTCATGGATCTGTTGCGTCAGGGGAAGCGGGTACACGAAAAAAAGCACCGTGAGTTTCGTAGGCTACAGAAGAAAGCCATTGATACCGTGCTGGAGGCCACCCATTTAATACTGGAGTGGCCGGACGACCGACCTTTGACTAAGGTCGATCTCTGGCAGCGCATCGATGAAAAAAAGCTGCTGGCGTCCGTGGATGATCTGCACAGCTTTAAACGGTTGGAGGAGCGCGGTTATGGCGATATCCTGGTAAGGCGCTATCCCAGCCTGCGAAAATATTTTGCTGATTTTGTCCATCTGCCTTTCAGGGCCAAACCCGGCAGCGAACCCCTGTTAAAAGCCATTGGCCTGGTTCGCCAGCTCGATGCCGGCATGCTGAAAAAGCTTCCCGATGATGTGCCCAGCCATTTTATTCCGAAAGAATTACGACGCTCCTTGAAAGGTAAAGACGGGAAAATACAGCGCAACGCCTGGGAGTTGGGCCTGGCTATCGCCATGAAGGAAGCCTTACGCTCTGGCGACCTGTTTTTACCCAAGAGCAAACAGCATGCGTCATTCTGGGATTTGATGCTCGACCTGCCTCGCTGGCAGGACACCCGCGAAGCCGCTTATGCCGACCTCCAACAGCCTTTCAAAGAGACGGTGAAATCCACGTTGATTTTGCAGTTCCACCAATCGGTTAGCGAAGCCGAAAAGCGCTTTGGCCTGGATACCTTTGCGGCCATTAAGGATGGCCGCCTGAAGCTGAAAAAGGATGACAAGGCTGAAATACCGGAAGTGGTGATCAGACTGCAAAAGGTCATCGACGCCAATATGCCATCCATCCGCATCGAGCAACTGCTCATGGAAGTGGATCGGCAAACCCATTTCAGCCGCCACTTCATGCCGGTTCAACAGCATCAAGCCAGGCCGAAAAACTTCTATAAGACGCTGATTTCCGCCCTGATTTCGCAGGCCACCAATCTGGGCGTGGTGGCCATGAGTGCCAGCGTCAAGGACGTGAGTGTCGATAAGCTGCGCCATGTGCTGCAGTTCTATGTACGGGAAGACACGCTCAAGGCAGCCAGCGCCGAGATTGTCAACTGGCATCACCGGTTGCCTTTCAGCGAGGTGCATGGTTCAGGGACGCTATCATCCTCCGATGCCCAGCGCTTCAAGATCCGTGCGGACAGCCTGCTGGCCGCCTATTATCCCCGTTATTACGGCTACTATGAAAAGGCGATTGGCATTTACACCCATGTCTCTGATCAATACTCCGTGTACAGCACCAAGGTCATTTCCTGTAATCCCAGAGAGGCGCTTTACGTCCTCGACGGTCTGCTGGAAAACAACACGATTTTGAAGATCCGCGAGCACACCACCGACACTCACGGCTATACTGAGCTTGTCTTTGCTCTGTGTTATCTGCTGGGCTATTACTTCATGCCCCGAATACGCGACCTGAAGGATCAGCAGCTTTACCGGGTGGAGCGCCATGTGAATTATGGCGTGTTCACGCCACTACTGAACAAGACTGTCGATCTGGACATCATCGAGGAGCAATGGGACGCCATGGTTCATGTCGCCCAGTCCCTGAAAGAACGGACAACACCCGCTCATGTTATCGTCCAAAGGCTGACTAACAGCTTTCCATCGGATCGGCTGGCAAAGGCCTTCACGAATCTGGGGCGGATCATCAAGACGGAATACATCCTGCGCTATATCACTGACCGGGATCTGCGCCGTACAGTACAGCTACAGCTCAACAAGGGCGAATACCGGCACAAACTGCCCCGTTGGATTTTCTTTGCTAACCAGGGCGAATTCACCACCGGCGACTATGAAGAAATCATGAACAAGGCCAGCGCCCTGAGCTTGGTGTCCAATGCCATTCTGTACTGGAACACTTCCAGAATCAGTAACATCGTGGATGTGCTGCGCGAACAAGGGGAAACCGTGGACAGTGATACCTTGGCCCATATTTCGCTGTTACCTTATAAGCATGTACTGCCCAACGGCACCTATTTTATTGAAGATGAGGAAGGGATAAATGAACAGGGTTTTACGGATTGAAGTAAATCCGCAAGGGCGAAACCGTAAGTTTCTGTTCAAATGCCCCCGCTGGTCCTATCCGGTTTCTTCATAAGCAGGCAGCGTGGTTAAATCGATTTTTAATCACAATTCTATGGTGATTTAAGGTTTGAATATGTGAACATGCGGAAACGTTGATCACTCTTTGGGGAGGCTTGAACATCCGCAGTGGACCCGATGAAAGGGAAAAAGCGTGCTAATTCCCGCTAATAAAGATGATTCCCTGGCACGGATTATCCAACCGATCAGATCCCGTCATCCACGGGAATGATTACGGCTCTACGATGCATCGATTCCTGAACCCGGCAATCAGCGCGCTCGATGCGCTGGTCGAAGTAAAGCGCAGCATGCACGCTCGACGAAGTTATGCCGCCCAGACCGGGCGTTTCAGGCTGCGCCAGCATAGCGGCGTTTTTTCGGGCATTAAACGAATAATTATTTTCAATCATCATGAAGGAGACAGAGATGAAAACGATTCGAGGATGTCTATTTGCTGTCCTGGCCCTGGCCTCCGGCTTCGCGGCGGCCGACTGGAGCGCGCAAAACGAGCAGTCCTGCGATCAGGGCCGCGCCGGCCAGTTCAAATACTACGTGTTGAGCCTGTCGTGGTCGCCGGAATTCTGCCGCTCGCATCCCAGCCAGAAGAACGAAAAGCAATGCAAGGAAAACCGCGAATTCATCGTACACGGCTTGTGGCCCCAATGTAAAACCGGCTTTCCGAAAAATTGCAAAGACGGCGGCGAAGCGGATCAGATCGACAGAGAGAAAATCCATGCGTTCATGCCGTCCGATTTTCTGATCGCGCATGAGTGGGAGAAACATGGCTCATGCACTGGCCTTACCCGGAGCGCCTACTTCAATTTGACCAGGGATATGTTCGGCAAACTGAAATTTCCACGTCTTTCCGGCGCGCCTAAAGCCGAGAAGATCGAGACGCTGTTCCTGGAGAACAATCCCGAGCTCGACATCAACGAGATCTTCCTGTCCTGCAACGAGTACGGGCCGAAGCGCAGCAGCAAAACGCTGGATGAAGTGTTGATTTGCCTGGATAAAAGCACACACGAGTTCACGCGTTGCGAGGAAGCCAGACCGACTTGCCGGAATCTCAGAAAAGTCACGATTACGCCGGCCGAGGGAACCGGGCATCGCCAAGTCTCCAACATTCCGCAATGATCCTGAAGGAGCTGGAACTTGCGGACCGCGCTCGGCCCCGGAATCAAGGCATGATCGGACAGCCGCTTTCATCGCTCCCGACTTGACGCGAAGCCGGCGATCGAGCGGCAGGTTCCGCCGCTCAAGTAAAGCGAGGCCACAAAATTCAGGCAATAGAGAAAACGACGGAGAGACACATGACCACACTACTCAATTTCATCAGCGGCCTGCTTGTCATCGCCATGCTCCTTTTGTCTGCCGGCTGCCAGACAGTGGACACGACGCACACTCAGGACATCGGCAGCCCGACATATCCACCGTCCGATCCGGCACAGGTCCAGATTCTGCGCAAGGAGCCGACACGCCCGCATGTGCGCCTGGGCGAAGTCAGGGCGGAACCGTCGAGCGAAAGCGTGGATGTGGCTAAAATCGAAGAGGCCTTGCGTCAGGAGGCGGCCAAGCTGGGCGCCGACGCGGCAGTCGTCGTCTATGACCGGACTCAGGTCACCGGCGCCTGGGTCACCGGATCGTGGAGAAACCGGTCCGTGCAGGAAATCGAAGGCCGCGTGGTAGTCGCCGTCGCCATCAAGTATCAATGATGCGGCGGAATACGCATAAGCGGGATGCTTGAATTCAAGCATCGAGCACTGCCGTGAAAATGGGCGCGAAAGGTATTTTTTCATCAAAAATTCAAGGAAATTCGAGTCGGGTTCAGGGACCGGCGTCCCCGTTACACTGGCCGCCGCGGCCGGGGCCGCTTGAAGCGGGCGGCGGCAGGACAAGGAATCCCTCGGGCACCAGGCTGGCCGCCAACATCACGTCATTGATGTCGCGATGCTCGGACCAGACCCAGGATCGCCTATGTTCGGGGTCGCGCCAGAAAGACTCGATCCTTTCGCCAACGGACACGTACCGCATCAGCTCGCGCAGCCGCAGGCGCGCGCGGTCGGTCATGGGAGATCGAGCCGGCTCGCGGCTGACCGCTTCTTCCATCAGGCGTACCGCTTGCAGCCCGATTGCCAGGCCGAGCTCGCGAAAGGCGAGCCGATGCTCCGCCGGCAGTTGCAGTTCGCCGCTCGTCGCGTAATAGTGCAGGCCCGCAAGCGATGTCACGAGCAAGGTTTCAAGAAGATTCGGGTCCGCCAGCCGCCCCTGCCGCGCCAGCTGCTCAACGCGGTAGGCGTCCATTAGCAGGCCGCCAATCCCGAGCGGATCGGTCGTCCCTAAATCACCCGTTGCCATCATGACCCGAATCTGGCGGGCCTCGTCCTCGAGCGTCGGGCCGCCGTCCGCTCGCGGGAGCCCGGCAGCCGTGGCACGAAGCTGAACGTAGGTGATGTAGCCGTCCAGCGGATCGTGTTGGCCCATAGAGAAGACGAGCGGGCGTTTCAGGTCGATGCTCATCTTCCAGTACAGCCGCTGCGGGCCACCCGCCGAAGGAAGGTAGGAGAAAGCCTGGTGCGCGGCTTCGGCGAGTTCCCGCGCCCAGACGTTGAACCGGGGCTGTCCCGTCGAGCGCGTCAACTGGTCGAGCGCATGCATCCATTTGGTCAGGTAGTGAAAGTACTGGCCGTCGCGGTCCCACTCCAGCCGCTCGTCGAAGGCCTGATCGGGCCCGCGCTCGGGAAGCCCCTTGCCGATCCGAAGCCCGCCGCGGGTCGGATGCTCCTCCCCCTCGCGCTCGCTCAGTCCGCTGATCCATCCCGTGCGCGAATCGTCGCCGCGATGCCGTCCCAGGGTGTGATGCACGCGGTCGACCAGGCGCAGAGCCAGTTCCGTGTAACGCTTTTCCCCGGTCGCGCGCGACAGGCCGAGAAAATTGCAGACCGCGAAGGCATCCGTCCACAGGTAGCGCCGCTGAGGATGCCCGGAACTCAGCCCGGTGCGTTCCGCAAAGCCGTCCATCAGCTCGATTGCCTCTCGTACACGGGAATCCGGCATGGGTCTGGCCTCCTCTTGCGGGCTCGCAACCGCCGTCGCGAGTGAAAGAAATAAGATCATCAGGCGGGCAAAACTGCGCATCGGCGATGCTTTCCTATGATGTCTTTACTCTGGATAACGCTCCTTATCGGCACTAAACCAGGCAGGTCCCTTTAACGGGAGCGAAGCGACTGCCATGATCAAGTTCCTTGACTTTTATCGACATCATGAAATTGTTTGCGTTTCGTCAAGCTGTAGCCGATGCGCCCAAAAAAGCGAACGCGCGCCGGCTACAAAAAAAGCCGGTAAGTCATGTCATGGGCATCTTCGGAGGTGATAGCCTTTTTTCCGCTTGGCTTCGCAGAGCTTTTGCCCGGCATTGATGGCGTCCTCCTCACTGGCAAACCATTCCTTGCGCACAGTCCCCGGCGAGCCCACCCTGCCCCATTCCTTAATCAAGGCCCAATCGCCGAAGATGCCGGGCGTGATATGCAGCTGATAAAACCGGTGCAGGTTCTTGTCGGGGTCATGCCGTTCCAGGTAAATGGGCTTCATGATGCGCCTCGATTGTTACGCTGACATCGATGTTTTCGGCCAAGGCTGGAAAATCGGTCTGTCGGGTTTCCCGTTCGGCTGCCGCCTCAATCGGATGCCGCAATTCCGGCCGACCCGTTTTGGCACCGGACGGCTTTCTTGGTAAATGCGCTCGCGGGCGGCGTTCGGTGCGCCAATCCGCGATTGCGTGTCTTATTCGTGAGGCGAGATTTGGGCATAACCGATTTTCATGAGCCTGCTTTCATTATTTACTGCTGATTTTTCAACTATAGCATAGCTCCGTTTTTTAACGTATTTCGGCGGCGTTTTGACAAGTCGCCATTTTTCAGAGCCGATACCGGCAGAGAGTCGATCAGCGCATGTTGCTCGCGCCTGTGCCGGGCGGCTCTGAATCAGCGGACAAGCCGAGGGCGACTACCAACAGTAGGCGATCTAAGTGAAATCGCTCCCACAGGTCTTAAAACTCCGACGGTTGAACGCAAAAGCCGTGTAATTATTTAATTGATTTTTGATCGCCATTTTATGGCTATTTGAGGATCGAATAGGTAGCATTCGACAAAGTCCAGCTCTACCTGAACAGGGGATACTCCCATGAGCATTCGAAATCTTGCCGCCATTTTGGCTTTCCTGTTGGCAGTCACTCACTGTTGTGGAGGCGGCCAGCCATGAATCGCTCAGCTTACCAGTCAGGATTCACCACGCTTGATGCCGAGATTCGCATCGACGATCTGCCCGTGCACGGCACGGTTCCCGCTTGGCTGCAAGGCACCCTTTTGCGGAACGGGCCGGCAAAATTCGAGGTGGGAGACCAGGGATTCAATCACTGGTTCGACGGCCTCGCCATGCTTCACCGGTTCGCATTCTCCGGAGGCCGCGTTTCCTACACCAACCGCTTCCTCCATAGCCGGGCCTACCGGGAGGCCATGACGTCCGGGAGGATCAGCCGGCGCGAGTTCTCGACCAATCCCGCGTGGGCTCCCTTTCAACGCATGGCTGGCTTTTTCTCGCCGAAGTTCACCGATAACTGCAGCGTGAACATCAACAAATTCGGGGACGAGACCGTGGCGCTCACCGAGACCCCAAAGCCTCTCCGGTTCGACCCGGCCACACTGGAGACGCTTGGCGCCTACGCCTATCGGGACGACCTTGTCGGACAGGTTTCGACCGCCCATCTGCATTTCGATTTCCGGCGGATGCGCCACTATGGCTATCTCCTGGAATTCGGCTGGCGGAGCCGATATCATCTCTACGGCATGGCCGCGGATACCGGGCGGCGGATGCGGATCGCCACCGTGCCGGCGCGGAAGCCGGCCTACATGCACTCGTTCGGGATGACGGAGCGATACCTCATTCTCGCCGAGTTCCCGCTGGTGGTAAATCCGCTCAAGCTGAGATTCAGCGGCAAGCCTTTCATCCGGAATTACGAATGGGAGCCGGAGCGCGGCATTCATTTCCATATCGTCGACAAGGAAACGGGACGTCTGCTGAAGTCGGCCAGGTCGTCGCCGTACTTCGGCTTTCACCATGTCAACGCCTTCGAGCAGGACGGCGAGGTCGTGGCGGATATCGTGACTTATCCCGACGCCGGCATCATCGACCTGCTCTATCTTGACCGCCTCCGGTCGGACTTGCCGCTGTCGGCCCTGGGGAAACTGACGCGCTTCCGCATCGACATGGGCGGCGGAAGCCATGTCGCCAGCGAGACGCTTTCCGAGACCCTTCTGGATTTTCCCCGTATCGACTACCGCAACCGTGCCGGCCATCCTTACCGCTATGTCCACGGCGTAGGCACCGAAATCCCCGGCAACTTCAACGACAAGCTGGTGAAGCTGGACCTCGAAGGGCAGCAGGCCGCATCCTGGCACCGGAGCGACTGCTATCCGGGAGAGCCTGTGTTTGTGGCCTCTCCCGATGCCTACGAGGAAGATGACGGCGTCATCCTTTCGGTCGTCCTGGATGCCGGGAAGCGAGCTTCTTTCCTGTTGATCCTGGCGGCCTCCAGCTATGAGGAGCTGGCCCGCGCGGAGCTACCGCACCCTATTCCCTTCGGGTTTCACGGCAACTATTTCACCGGGGAAACCGGGCCGCTGTCATTTCGGACGCTCCACAGCTAAGGCTTCGACAATCGCCTTGTTTTAACTTCGGTCAGCGCCTGTGGGAGCGATGCCCACATCGCGACTAAAGACCCCCGTAAATCGCGATGTATACCTAAAGGGCATAAAGGCATCGCTCCCACGAAGGCTCATAAAGGTGACCGGGATGTTATCTTGAATCCGATCCTTAGTACGAATACTCTCCGAGACTCAGAAACCGCCATGTTAGCAGCAAACGGGATTAAAAAAGGCTGACTCACAGCATCAGTCGCTGACTCTACCGGGGACTTGCAAGGGGCGACGCGGATTTTTGTGGACTTCATGTCAATCTAATGGTTTTATTTCTCCTCCGATGGAACCAAGGAAACCGCCCCGATTCAGAGGCTCAAACAATCCAATGTATTATACGCATGCCTTTTCGTGACTCTTTTCGGCTGATTTTTCCAGGATCAGTCTGCCTGTCCCTCATCTTTTGGCTCCCGGTTTCGCATGCGGACTGGCATGGGAATATAAGATTTCTGTCCGACTATGTTTATAGAGGGTATTCTAAAAGCAGGGGAAACCCCATCGTTCAAGGAAATATCGACTATCAGGGCAACAACGGCTGGTTTGCCGGACTCGGCGTATCCCAGGTCCGCTTCGACGATCAGCAGTACGCCGACCGGGCCGAGATTGAACTAAAGCCCTACTTGGGCTGGAGCTTGCCTCTTGCCACGGACTGGCGGGCGGAATTATCGGTCAGCGGTTACATTTATGATAATAAAATCTTCAATCATCCGGCCAATTACGCGGAATTTTACGCGTCCTTGCATTATAAGGACTGGCTAAGCGCCACACTGTCCGTTGCGCCGGACGCCTATCAACGCTCCGCCGGCGTCGCCAGTTACGAGCTCGCCTATCGCCGTGACGTGCTGGATACCGTGCAGTTTTCCGCGGGCCTGGGCTATCACCAGGCCGGCGAATTGCTCGGGCATGATTACTTCTACTGGAATGCCGGCCTATCGTGGTTCGCAACGCCTTATTTATCTCTAGACGTTCGTTATGTGGATGTCGCTCTCCCCAATCAAGATACCGAGGATCATCAGGATGACTTTTATCCCCGGCAACAGGAAAACAAGTACCTGTTCTCCGTCAATCTCGGGTTTTAAAAATATCCGAAAACCATTGAACCTTTTATCCGGTTGAAGGAATATAGTTAGCAAGATACCGGTGATATCAAAGGACAAACAGTTAAACCATGCCGCTTTTAATGCGTAACCCAACACCGCCCATTCCAGATAAGGCCGCCGTCGAAGGCGATGAATATGCATTGCTTGAGCGCATAGTCCAGGGGGATACACAGGCGTTCGAAACGTTTTACAAGCTTTACTACCCCAGGTTGTCCCGGTTCATTTTGCGTATCACCCATCAGCCGGACCACATCGAGGAACTGATACAGGAAACCCTGCTGCTGGTTTGGGAGAAGCCGGAACGCTTCAACCATACTTGTAAAATTTCAACCTGGGTATTTGGCATCGCGTATTACAAGGCGTTGAAATCAATGTCCAAGGCGGCCAGAAGCAATAATGATTTGGATATCGATGAATTCAGCGAAACCATGGCCGATCCCTTGGCGAAAATGGCCGATAATGCTGAAACCCAGGATTGGCTGAATCGCGCGCTCGAGAGCCTGCCTGCCGATCAGCGCGCCGTGATCGAATTGACTTTTTATCACGGCCTGTCTTATCAGGAGATCGCCAAAATCCTCGATTGTCCGGAAAACACCGTTAAAACCCGTATGTTCCATGCCCGTAAAAAGCTTCAGGCATTTGCGCAAGCAAAGGAGAATTAAGCCATGAATCAATCGTTGTCATCCAGCCAGGATCAACATCAAAAGATCCAGTTATTGTTGCCCTGGTACATAAATCAAAGCCTGCTAAAGCATGAGCATCGTCTGGTGGAAAACCACATTCATCATTGCCTGGCATGCCGAAGGGAATTGGACAGCCTGCGCCAATTGGCCGAGGCCGTAGCAGACGCGCCTGCTCTGGATCTGGCCGCGGAAGCGTCATTCGCCAGCCTGCGGGCAAAGCTGCCGGCAAGAGCGCCTGGCAGGGCGCAGCCGACCGCATCGGCAGAACCCTCGATGGCAAGCGGAATCGGCAGGTTCACGCATCAGGCCGGCGTTCGTTTTGCAATGGCCGCGTGCCTGTTGCTGGCGGTTATTCCCTTGACCCTGTATATGGCGCGGACAAACACGGCAGGCGATTACTATACGCTTTCGGCCGCCAAGCCTGAATCGGCTGGCGGCAAGGAACTGCGGGTGGTTTTCGCCAAATCGTTATCCCCTGCGGAAGTCGCTTCGATTCTGGCCGAAATACACGGCCGGCGCATCGGCGAACTCAATAGCGTCGGCGCCTTGACCGTACGGATAGAAGCGGATGCGGACAGTCCCCGTCTGGAGGAAGCTATCGCGTTATTGCGCAGCCGTCAGGATGTGCTGTTGGCTGAACCCGTCGTGCAGCCATGAAATTCGTCCAACTTACACTGCTGGTTGTACTGGTCGCGCTATTGACAACCGGCTGCGCCAGCCGGACCGACTACTCGCGATTGGGCGACAGCCCGGGCGTCGGCGAGAGGCGGCTGCTTGTGACCTTCGTCGACCGCACCATCAACCGCAGCTTGCCCGGCAATGCCCAGGATAACTATCGGCTGCATGGCCAGTACGGCAATTCCGGCTGGAGCGAGCGTGTTGCCCACGAACTGGCCGAGCGTTATCAATTGCAATTTGTCGCCCAATGGCCGGTTACGGAATTAGGGGTTAGCTGCGTGGTTTACGAAGTCCCGGAAACCCTGCCTTTGCTCCCGGTAATGAATGCCTTGCAAAAAGACCGGGATGTTTCGTCTGTCCAACAAATGCAGACCTTCAATGTACTGAACGGTACACATTCGGCTATCAAGCCTTACAGCGATCCGTATCTGCAACTGCAGACCGGCTTTCAATCATTGGGCATAGAAAAGCTGCACAAATTCAGTACCGGCCAGGGCATCCGCATTGCGCTGATCGATACCGGCGTTGATGTCGATCACCCGGATCTGAAAGGTCAGATCAGTTATTCCGAAAATGTGGCGCCGGAGCCGAGTGATCACGACCTGGCGGAGATTCACGGCACTGCCGTGGCCGGCGTATTGTCGGCACGTGCGGATAACGGAATCGGCATTGCCGGCATCGCTCCGGAAGCCGAAATTCTGGCTTTTCGCGCCTGCTGGCCGGACAAACCCGGCTCCCTGGCCGCGCGCTGCAACACTTTTACCCTGGCGCTGGCGCTCAACCAGGCCATTCGCCTGAGAAGCCGCATCATCAACCTCAGCCTGAGCGGTCCTGAAGATCCTTTGCTGAAGATGCTGATTGAGAAAGCCTTGAGCGAAGGCATCATCGTCATCGCCGCCGTTCCGGGCAAGGATCAAAGCGGAAGCTTTCCCGCTGACATTCCCGGCGTGCTGGCAGTGGGGCGCGGCGGCGAAGCGGAAAAACCGAGCCTCGTCGCGCCCGGACAGGACATTCTCACGACAGTCCCCCATGAATCATATGATTTCATGACCGGCAGTTCCTTTGCCACGCCTCATGTCGCCGGGATCATAGCGCTGCTGCTGCAGCTCCATCCCGATTGGCAAGTCGGCGACATAAAACGCCATCTCAACAGCAATTTACATTTATTAGCCGCACATGCGCTGAATGCCGCATCGGTTGGAGGCGAACATAAGCTGCCCTGACCAAAAGGTATTTTTTCCTTCGTCAGTTTTTAATCCGGTCCACGATTGTTAAGGCGGTCCATAATACCAGGTATCTATATGTAACGGCGCCGAGTCATGCCAATGCCGGGCCTCTTGGATTCCTGGATCAACGCTTTGATCAGTGCTCTTTGAACATCAGGATCGCCTTTGTTCTGCATAAGCCATTTAGAAAGCGTTTGGCAGTTACAGTTGATAAATATTGCCACTTCTCTGATATTGAACCCATTCTCAATGTAATTGATGATGTCGGCTTTCTGATTATCGATGCGGCATTCACCGGCCGGCCGGCCTAATGCGGCGCTGATGACTTTTCTGGCCTGTAATGCGCTTTTTATGCGGTTTGAAATCATCTGTCGTTCCATTTGAGCTGATAATGTTAGAGTGAAAGAGTTCAGCCATACTTCTGGATAATCGGCTGATTCAAAAACAATCAAGGATTACATTATGTAAATACTCCTAAAAATGGATAGGTTCAAAGGGGCATGTCAATATTGTGACTATTGTCTTGCGCTCAAACGAGACGGTGCTGCCTCATCGGCCTTTGGCTCTACGGACTCATCCGCTGATGGATGGACCTCTTTTGACTTCAAGATTAAGTGAAAACACGAAAAACATATTCAATGCGGCTTTAAAGCGCTTGTCAGAAGTGGTTTAAGTGCCGTCAGCCGGCGACCCGCCAATGCCAGAAATCAACCCCGCAACACCGGATTGTCCGGAGCTTTCAACATTTCCTTGATCATAAACGCCGGTTGAAGGATTTGCATTAGAACTCGACCTTCTTGTGCTTGTTTTGAACCAACTGATTGAGCCCGTCTCTAACGCAAAGAATCAGTTTTTTATATACATCAGGCATTTTCCAGGGCTTGATTAGATTTAGCCGAGCATAAACAGACTTGTGCAAAAGCGGTAGAAATTACCGCGTTCAACCAGCGACAAGGCATGTGTGGATGCTCCTTTGACGATTGCAACGCGTCAGGCGCGGGGCCGATTGCAGCGGAATCTGCGTGAGACCTGAAGAAAAGTAATCGCGCCGGCCCAGGGAGTTTTTTACACTTTCCTAATGCCAACTATGGAGGTAAAAGCCAATGAACACGCTCATCAAATCATTAATCGGTTTCTGTATAGTTCTTGTGCTGGCAGGCTGCGATAACAAACCGACCGAACCCAAGCCGCCCAAGGACGCCGTTTGTGGCACCATCAAGGGATTAACCTGCCCCGACGGCCAATACTGCGATTTTGGCGTTGGTCAATGCAAGGTTGCCGATGCCCAAGGTACGTGTAAGACCAAACCCACGGCTTGTACAAGAGAGTACAACCCGGTATGCGGCTGCGATGGCAAGACCTACGGCAATGCGTGTGCCGCGGCTGCGGCGGGAGTATCCATCGACTATCAGGGGAAGTGTCCACCACCGGCATCCCAAGTCTGCGGCGGGATAGCGGGAACTCCGTGCCCAGAAAACCAGACTTGCGTTGACGATCCAAGTGACGACTGCGACCCCGCTAAAGGCGGTGCGGATTGCATCGGAATATGCACAACCAAGTAGACGATCTTGGGACGGCCCGTCGAGAGGCCGGAATGCGCAATTACCGCGGTATTGGCTTTCTTCCGGGAAGGAGAAGGATTAAGAGGCAGCGCATGGGCTTGCATGGCCGCGATTGTTAAACCCAAAAAGAAGCAACCGACTCAGAATTTAAGGTGCGTTTGGGCAAACGCGCCTTAAGTTGGCTGATTGCCGTAACGCACTATTCGTTTTCTATTCTCTAACATGACGCACCGGGTCGCAGATCGCATCGGCGGCGATCCAGGCCGTAGCGCCTGGACGACACCGGCTCGCTCGATGAGCGGGCGCCACTTTTCCTCGACTTCATAAGGGAATCGACACTATGGATTCGATGAATTCCGCTTCCGTCATGGTGAGCTCAGTAGACTGAGGATTGTTATTTGCCAGGACCACTGGCGGTTTGAGCCGGCCGCGACTACCTCGGACCGGCTCATGCCGATGATGCCCCATCGGCCTTAGCGGTTATCCCGTTTGCCGGCTTTTATTGCAATCCGACGGAATAACCCAGGACTGGCTGGCGCGCTTGTCGGTGCCACTGCCAGCCACGGGTATATGCTGCCCCGTCCTCAGTTCCACTTCACCGACGGACACCAGGTATTGGTCGAGGCGATCCCAGGTGGCCTCCGGACTATTGGGGATGATCCAGGCAATCGCCTGCTGATGCTGGCCTTTGCCCTTGACAATGACTTTCCAGAACGCATCCGGAGTCTCGATCCCATGCGACTTGGCGAAATGGTCATCAGCCGAATCACGGCCCCAGATCACGCCTCCGGTTACCTGCAGCTCATCAATATCGCCATAGCATTCGGCGATCTCTTCGGTTCGCGACCAAGCGCCTTTGTTCATGTTGGCCGCTTGCGGCAGGATATTGATCATGACATTGGCGGCTTTAATCGCCTCGGCGGAAGTTCCTAGATGCTTGACCGGCACCAGATGGCCTTTTTCATAATCCATGCCATAGGCGTTGACGCTGGTTTGCTGACAGTCAGCCGGGACATCCGAATCGAGAAAGACGCTGTCGGAATGTGGCGTATCGCCCGCGCTGGACTTGACCTCATACTGAAATTTTATAGCGCCCCGTCTTGAACAATCCAGCCAGATCGTGAAGCCCGGATAATCGAGCTTCAAATTCGGGGCCTCCCAAGTCCGTATGGCACTCTCGTAATCAGCCACGTTACCGAGAGATATCAGCAAACCATCAGTATAATGTCCTTTGATGAAAATCTCCCCTGTCTCATCGATACCCAAACAGTTGTCAGTCTCTGAGGATTGAGTATCGCTCGAATAGCAGCGATAAGTGATGCCTTCAGGCATGAGTTGCACGGACAAATTCCTTTCGATATATGGAAAAAGATCGGGAAAGTGGGTTTCAGCATAAGCGAACACACGCTGCGGAGTCAGGGGCTGCTTGGCTTCCCAATCGATGATGTAACTGACATGGTCGGATACATTGCCGACGAGCTTCAGCTCATTGCCGGTATGGGGCCCCAGAATGGCAATGTTGCCCATCGGATCAATGCCCAAATAATTACCACTGGCCGGATAGTAGCGATATTCATATTGCTGATAGATTCCTTGATCTCCCGCTCGACCTTGGAAAAGATCCGGATAGTTGGCTTCCGCGTAGGCAAACACCCGGCCATTAGCCACGGATAATGTTGATGTAACCGCTGGGGCAAGCGGGGAAAAAAACAGCCCCAACACAATAGACAAACGTATGATGTATAGGTGCATAGTTATTTCCTTAAAGTTGTTTAGTCATTTTTTCTTTTCATAGGTCATGCCCAGAAAATCAAGCACCGCCCTGTAAAGTTTGGGGCTTGCTTGATCTGCTGTTTCTATAACCTGTCTGAATTGTCATGACCTAGAGCTAGGATTCTACACTATCATTCAGGATCAGTTGCAATATTCTTTATCACGCTTGCTTTTTTTTAACGGGATAACAGGCCCAGCGAGTATGAAAAACAGTTTTGGAGCAGCCCTGGGCGATAGCTTAAGCATTATCATGAACGGCAGTTTTTAGCCGCAAGCCGGCCTTGAGCTGTTGTCAAGCACTTGTTTTTCGACAGGCCTCCCGCAGACGCTCAAAAAGATGCTCTAAGTTGTTATGCCTGCATGTGGAGGCGGCTTCAGCCGCCTATTGCAGACCTGCGTAAGTCCTGTTGATATCAGAAATCGGGGATGCGAATTCGCCGATAAGTCTGGTTGCCGACGGTGACAGGGATGCTGCCCGTCGTAACGATCCAGGCCGTGGCGTCCGCGACGCTGATGCCGGGAACGGCGGCCTTGATGGCGGCGTACACGCCCGCCGCGTGCGGAGCCGCCTGCGAAGTGCCCGCCATCCGCCGGGTGGCGGTTGTCGAGGCGCGATCCGCGGATTCAATCGCGGTCCCCCCGCCGCCGCCCGGAGCCAGCAGAATCGGCCCGGTGAAGCTGGCCGGGTTGCCGACGTTCGCGAATGCATTGAGGGTTGTGCCGCTGGCATCGCTGACAACCGAGCTTACCTTGATGGCATGAGGGACGCAGGCTGGCCAGCCGATCCCGGTGCGGCTTCCATCGTTCCCTGTGGCGGCCACGACCGGAACGCCCCGGGAAGTCAGGCTCTTGATGACGCTCGTCATGGAAGGATGCAGATCCGGACAATCGGTAGCAAAAAGAAATCCGCCAAAGCTCATATTGACCACGTAAGGATTGTTCGTGCCGGGCTTCGTGGCCGACAAGACGGCGTTGAGAACGGCAAGTATGTCCGTGCTGAATGACACGGCCTTTAAGTTCGTCGTGTCATATGAGAACACTTGAGCCGAGATCAGTCTGGCATCGGGCGCAACCCCCTGAAGATCCGGCGGCGAAATGCGAGGGCTGCCGTGGCCGGCGGCAATGCCCGCAACATGCGTGCCGTGGGAGCAATCATGATGGGAAGCGGCGGATAAAGCCAGGGAAGCGCAGATTGTCACATCCCCGAACGGCTCTCCGGCGCCGGCCAGACCCAATGGACTGTCGCCGGCGCCATTTTGCCTCGGGCAGATCGAGTGATACCCCTCTTTGTTTGTACCGAAACAAGCCTCATAGACAACCTTGGTCGCGCCGTTCACTTTGAAAAGCTCGTGATCCTTGCGCATGCCGGAATCGACAATGATGATATGCTGGCCCGCGGCGCGATACCCGGCATGCCACGCGGATTGCATGTTCATCAGCCCGGTGCTGTCGGCCAATGTCTGCCAGGCGGCAGGCCGGTTCAATTCGATGCCGAGAATCCTGGGATCGGCATTCTTGTACAGCCGTTTCAAGGCATCGTACGGCAGGCGCATATGCAGCGCCCCGATTTCGGGATAGCTTGCAATGACCTCGGATGCCGGCGCCGCACCGGCATCGGCGAGAATGTCGTCGAAGACGCGCTGATTGGCGCCGGCCTGAGCCCTTGGCGCTGCCGCCGGCGGGGCGCCGGTCTTCGCGGGCAAAACTGCGCCGCCGCGCAGCGTGATAACCACCTCCGCCAATCCATCGGCCTGCGCGGATGCCAGCACATCGGCCGGCCAGCGGGCCGGGCGCGGGTCAACAAAGCCTATCGGCCGGATTGCCCTCACCTCGGCGCTTTCACGCAGTTCATAGAACGCATTCCTGTCAATTTTCATCCGGAAACCTCGGCTGGGCACAGCAGCCGGCGAAAGGCCGAGATCAAAGTGCTCGAAGGCCTGAACGAGCTCATGCGCACCGATATCGTGCAAACGCTTGACGATCCGATCCGGCAGCTCCGCCGGCGGCGTGAACACAGTCTTGCCGTTCCTGTCGATGCCGTAGCCGCCTTCGTCGACGTTCAGAAACACCTCGACCTCGGCAAAGCCTTTTGCAGCGATGGCGGCTTCGATAGCGTCAAGGCTGCCGTCATCGTCATTCGCGCGGATGCGGTACCTGCGCGTCACATCGGGCATGAAAGCCACCGCGTTGGCGCTGTCCGCCAGAATGCGAAGGCCATCCGCATTCACATAGACCCCGATCTGGCCGATGCCGTTGTTCCAGTATCCCGATGCCAAGGCGTCCTGGCCCAACTCGGCCAGCAGAATTTCCGCTTTCGACTCCATCTCGGCTCTGACGGCGGCCGGGTCGGCTCTTATCGCCTCCAGCGTCACCGTGTCGTCCAGCGTCACCAGGACACGGGCCGAGCCTTTTGAATTTGCCTCGCCGAGCAGGCTTGCGAAATCGCCGGGGTCAACTTGAGCGCCGAAAGCGAGGGACGCCGAAAACAGGGCCGGCAGCGCCAGCAGGGCGCGGGGAATCCGTCCGCGCGATGGACAGACTGCCCGTTTCTTCGTGTTACCGGTTACGATTGGTGCAAACCTAGTCATCATAACTTCTATCCCAAACTGGCCGGAGGTCTTACAAAAAGAGATTCTGTAGCGTTCGATACAACTTGACGGGTTAAATTCAATCCGAACAGAAATTGTCCGTGACCGATTGCATGCAGCCCGATTCAGCGGCGACGGCGTTTTGCCGTCGACTCGCTTTCAATACATGCGCCGCCTGAACATATTGACAAACATAATTTTTTTTGATAGTTCAATAAACACGCCATAACCACCAAGAAATTTTTTAATGTGTGAGCCATAGAAAAACATTATAATCAATAAGGTTAATAACAAACGCATCCTTTCCCCGAATGGATTATCAGAAAATAACTTGTTCACAAAGGAAATTCCACATTCATTCTTGGCCTGTTGAGGCGGTTATCTTTGCCCAGAATAAATGCCAAAATCGCGCTTTTTTTGTGATGTTGTTCACATTTTTTTGACTTCTATTTTAGAAAAAATTTTTTTTTAAGGTATGCTCTGTCTCACTAGCAAGGAGCACCTGAGCGTGATTTTTTATCCTTGGTATTTAAGTATGGAAGCTTAAATGACTAAATAGATTTAGGGTGGGACTACTCTTCTTCAGTAAGCAATTAGCATATAGAAAAAGTCCATCACAGGAATGTTTTTGCAAGGATGTAAAAAATAAAGGAGCGCTTGCCGAAAGGTTCAAGTACAGCGAAAGCTAAAAAACAAGTCTTGTTATTAAGAAAGACTTTTAAAGCGCAAATTAACTTCTAATAAAAAGAGAGATAAAACCTCCGACAATTTTAAAAGCCTTTTTCAAGCAAAACCAGAGCATTAGTTTTGGCGCTAGAACAGCCAGAGCAATTTCTAGAAAACAGGATGCGTTAAGCATATTTCCGGAATAACCGCATCCTGCTACAAGCAGTGCTTGATTCATAAGGCTTATGAGCCAGCAAATAAATTCCAGCTGAACATAAATACAGTTTTGCCCCGCCATGAGCAGCGAATTACTGAAGTTGCTGGCGTTAGCATCTAAATTGTAATGCGCTCAAGCGCTGCGTCTGATTGCTTGCCCATACAGGACTGCAAGCCGCCTTAGTGCTTGCGAACGCTATGATAGAGGGCCTGCCGCTATTTGCCCGATGCATTCAGTCTGTCATTGCTGACATCCCTGTTTTTCAACCGAAGTTATCGGGCGGACACCGATGATGCGTTGCCTGATAAGCCGGAGATAGTTTGAATTTTTCCATCAAATCGTAATTATAAAAATGAGGCTGAAATGCGAACAGATATGTTGACTTCTATATTGACAGAACTAAATGGGACTTCGACGGACATCGAGGCATCCGCAACTATTTCAATCGATGGCTTAAAAATAGCAGCCGCCCTACCCGCCGACATGGATGATGACCAGGCTTGGGCATTGAACCCGGCAATGGTGTTACTCGGGGGGCAAACTACCCAGGAACTAGGCCGCGGCGCTCTGGAACAGGTTTTAATAAAAGGCGATCACGGGTATGTACTGATGAACCATGCCGGAGATGAAGCTGTATTAGCTGTGCTGGTGAAGCCAGACGCAAAGCTCGACCTGATTTTGTTGGATGCAAACAGGGCGGCTCAAAGTATCGCTGAAATGCTATAAAGCCACAAAAGCAAGATGTTTATGAATATATGTCTATTAATGACATATATCTAATGCCGAAGACCGGTTTGCAGGTATCTATTTTTCTAAACGCACCTGTAACCAGTTAAATCCAGTGTTCCGATGGTATCTGACATACCAGATCTGTTGAGATCGGGCACCCGTTATCTGTATTAATTAAAGACATAAATCAGATAAGGGAAGAATAATAAAAATATGAGGAAACCCTATGCAACAAACTTTTCGACGAGTAATAACTTACTTACTGAGTCAATACATCACCGTATTGTCTGTATTAGCGTTAGTGAATTGTCTAACCTACTTCGTTCTCACAACCGACCTCCTGGAACAGGAAGGAAACATCGCTTTAGTAAAGCTCAGCAGTGACCAGAGCCGCTTGGTCAGTGATATTAACTTTTTAACCTTGCAACTCAACCATACCACTGATCCAGCCAAAATTACTGCTATCCGCAGCCAGATCCTCAATGATCAGGTATTGCTCAGAGATACGCTTGCGACGTTGGAAAACGGCGACCGCTTTGTTCGCCGAGTCGACAAACTGGTGCGTGAAAAAGGCGTATTGCCGAGTGAGCTGAATGCAATATTTTTTAGCGAACCGATCGAACTGAGCCGTCAGATTAACAATTATCTCGAAGTTTCAAAAATCATAGTCAATGCGTCAGCCAAGAAAGAAGAACTGGATCAGGCCGCATTGTTCAGACTGCATAGTGAATTGGCCCCGGCAGTATTGGAAGGCATCGAGAAAGCAACCTCAACCTATCAAAAACTGGGCGAACACAAGCTGCGTAACACGATGAACTTGCAGAATATCATCTTTCTTATCGCATTGGGCACCTTAGCCCTAGTGGGCTCTGTTCTGTTGCGACCGCTGATCTTAAAGTTGAAAGAAACCACATTTAAGATCCAGGAAGAGAAAAATTTTGCGGATAACGTGATCAATACGGCGGAAGCGCTGATTATCGGTCTTGATCCGGCAGGAAAAGTGACTTTATTCAACCACTATGCCGAAGAAAGCGCCGGTTGGGGCGAAGATGAAATCAAAGGCAAGGACTTCTTCGAGCAGTTCATCCCGGTCCATGAACAGGCGGTTCTGAGACAATTGTTTGAAGGCATGATGGACGGAACCATCGAGTTTGCGGATGAGGTTGAAACGCAAATGATGATCCGCAGCGGCGAGCACATCAATATCGTCTGGCATACGACGGTCGTGCATGACTCAAGAACCCGCCAGCCGATCATGTTCCTGGCCACGGGTCTGGATATTACTGAACGTAAACAACAAGAGCTCCAACTGCAGCAGACGCATGCCGAACTGGAACAAATGAGCGCCCGTTTAAAAGGAGAAGTTGACCTTGCGGCAACATTACAGCGTTCCATTCTACCTAATCCTATCATTCAACTGCCCGGCATTCAGGGCAAAGCCAACCTGCTGACCTCCAGCGAGGTGGGCGGCGACTACTATGACTATTATGTCGTGGACGGACACAAAACCGTATTGCTGGTCGGCGACGTCAGCGGTCACGGGGTTGCGGCCGGCACCATGGTGAGTGCCGCGAAAGCCGGTGTTTATCCACTGGTACATGCCGGCGTCAGCAATCCGGCTGAAATTCTGCAATCATTGAACGAAACCATGCTGGCTACGGCCCATCAATCCTTATTGATGACGATGGCTTGTATCACGCTGGACGCAGTAACCGGCAAGCTCACCTTTGCCAATGCCGGGCACGTGTTGCCTTATCTGTGGCGCCGCCAGGAGCAACACTGGGAAATCCTGGAAACTTCGGGCCTGCCGCTGGGAAAAAGCATCGATTCGGATTATTTCACACCTTCCATTGAATTGCAGATGGAAATTGGCGACCGCATCTTCATGTTCACCGACGGTCTGGTGGAGGAAGAATCCCCTGATGGCGAAGCGTTCGGCTATGACAGGCTGGAAAATCTTCTTAACCAATGCGGCGAAGTCGAGCCGGAGATTTTCCACAGCCGCCTGATGGGCGCGCTGCAACAACACTGCGCCGGACGCGCTTTTACCGATGACATCACCATTCTCGTCATCAACCACAGCGACCGCGTCATGCCGGTGGCCACTTCAGTGGAAGAAACCAGTGACATCATCCGACTCTCGGATACCTTCTATCGGCGCGGCGATCACCCTATTCCGCGTATCTCGCGTGAGTATGTGGTCTTTTTTGCGGAGCAGGAATACGCGGACCTTCTGTCCCGGTTCAGCCAGGACGGCATCTGCCGGGTTCTGCCGCGCAACAACAAAATCTGCGTTGATATAGGCTGGGAGAAATTGCTGAACCAGCATCACTATTCCGTCAATGATGACCTGTACACCTTACTGCCGGCCTCCTCGCTGAGAAAGCAATTTCAGCTGACGCATACCGAGGACAAGCTGTTTATCATGGAAGAAATCCAGGCCTGGCTGACCGACCAACAGTTAGTTCCGGAAGAGCACCTGGAAAGCCTGATCGTGGCCCTGGATGAAATGATCGAAAACAGCCTGTATGCGGCCCCTCGTGATGGTAAAGGCGTCCCCTACTATCAAAAAGGCGTCTCGCGCAAACTGTCGGAACACGAGGAAGTGCGCATTGACATTATTCTGACGGATAAGCACATGGGCCTCATGGTGACCGATAACTGGGGCACACTGACACCGGCCGTTTTCCTGAAAAGCATTTCTCAAGCAATGAATTCAGGCGTCGAAGCCGGTATAGGCGGCGCCGGTCTTTACATGCTGTGGCGTCTGTCGGACTACTTCCAAATCCGCATCCTTCCGCAGCAAAAAACACAAGTTACCACGCTTTGGGACCTGAGCAATCCAATCAACATGGATACCAGTTCCGGATTTCAGTTTCTGTACCACAGCAAATACGATGCTGAAAACAAGGTAGGAGCCTAATAATGACTATTTCAACTTCACTCACAATCAAACAGACTTCCAAGAACAACAATCAATACAGCTTCGATTGCGCGGGCTCCATCGACGCCCACGCCACGTCCGCATTCAGCATATTCAGCGCCCTGCCTGCCGAGGCGTCAGTCACGCTGGACTTCAACAATGTCGAACGCGTCAATTCCATGGGATTGTCATTATTGCTGAAACTGTTCGAGGAATGGGAGCGTAACAGCATACGTGTGGAAGTACAAAACCTCAATCGCATGGTCAGCATGCTGTTCAAAATTACCGGCTTGGGGCGATTTGTCAAAGGCGCCGCAGGCCAGGACAGTTCCGGCGCTAAAATGATCGACCCTGTTCCCCCTGCGCATATGCACAAAGCCGATACCGACAATGAAGCGCCGGCAAATAAATCAAAACTGAATTTTGTTGCCAGCTTACAGACGGGCAGCCAGCTGAGCGGCTGGTATCTATTGAATACCTATCTGCAACGGCGCATGCAGAAAGTCATCCATTTCGAACAGGCCCAGGACGTTAAAAACATCACACCCGATATATTGTTCAGCAAGCCTTTCGAAGCCTGCGCCATGATGAAAAAAGGCTTCATCCCCTTGATGCGGCCTATCGCCGAGGCGGATGAAGTCGTCATCCTCTGCCGTGCCGACGACAAGCGAACCATGTCCGATATGAAAAATGTCAATGCCGTTACAGCAATGGAGGCCAGTTTTGTTTATCTGCTGGGACGGTTCTTATGTGACGAGAGCGACGTCGATTCATCAAAGCTGACTTACCACTTTGCCGGCAATGAAATTAAAGCCCTGCAAATACTGCTCAGAAAACAGGCCGATATCCTGTTTGTACTGAAAAAAACCTATGAAAACCTGTCATCGCTAAGCCGCAACAGCGTACGGCAGCTGGATGCCAGCGACACTAATTTTACCTTTCATTTATTCAGCATTGCCCCTCACCTGCAGTCGGAAAGCGAGACTTTGGGCACTGTTCTGGCAGACATGCAGAACGATGAACAAGGCAAACAAATATTGCAGGATCTCCAGTTTCAAGGCTGGTGCAAACCGGAGCAGGATGAACTGAGTATGTTGCAAATGGTGTTTGACCGTTATGTAGAAAACTAGGTTAGCCCTTAATCGGGATAATGGCACTGGCAAACGTTCGAGACGGGATTATCAATTCCGTCCCGCGCCAAAAATTGTCCGTGACCACTTGCATGACAACCCAATCCGGCGGCGTTTTGCCGTCGGCTCGCTTTCAATACATGCGCCGCCTGAACAGCCAGGAGGCGCAGATCAGGGTGACTGCGCCGATCACGGCCAGAGGCCAGTATTGCGAGAACAATACGGACATCGGCAGCCCTTCCAGAAAAACGCCGCGGACGATGATCAGAAAATAGCGCAAGGGGTTGAGCAGCGTAAGCTGCTGCACCCAGGCCGGCATGTTGGCGATCGGCGTCGCGAAGCCGGACAGAATGACGGCCGGGACGATAAACAGGAACGTGCCTAAAAGACTTTGCTGCTGCGTGACGGACAGCGATGAAATCATCAGGCCGATGCCGATGACGGAAAGCACGAACAGCGCCACGCCCAGATACAGCGCCGCCAGGCTGCCGATCATCGGAAGCTCGAACCAGAACACGGCCATGAAAATGATGAACGAGGCTTCAAGAATGCCGATGATAGCGGCCGGCAGGGCCTTGCCTACCAATATCTGGAAAGGCGTCAGCGGCGTCACCAGAAGCTGGTCGAAAGTGCCCTGCTCGCGTTCGCGGGCAATCGAAAGCGCCGTGACCACGATGGTCACGACCAGCGTCAGCAGGCCGACGATGCCGGAAACGATGAACCACTGGCTTTCCAGGTTCGGGTTGAACCAGGCCCTGATCTCCAGCTGCGCGGGCGGCAGCGGCAGGTTGTGCCGCCGCGCCCAGTCCAGATTGAACGCCGCCACGATGCTTTGCATGTAATTCAAGGCGATCAGCGCTGTGTTGGAGTCGCGGCCGTCGATCAGGATCTGCGCCACGGCCGGCTGCCGGCCCAAATACAGATCGCGGCTGAAATGCGGGCCGAGATGCAGCACGGCCAGCACCTTCTTCTCATCCAGGGCCGGCGCGATCTGTTCCTGACGGGTGATCGTCAAAACTTCCGTGAACGCCGGCGCCGCCGTGAAGCGCTCGATAAAATCGCGCGAGGCGAGGCTCCGGTCCTCGTTATAGATCGCGATGGGAATATGGCTGAGGTCGAAAGTGGCGGCATAGCTGAACACGAAAAGCTGGATGACCGGCGGGCCGATCAATATGAAGCGGCTTTTCCGGTCCCTGACCAGCGCCAGAAACTCCTTGATCAGCAATGCCTGAATCATGGCCCACATAATCACTCCAGCCGCTTCGGGGCTTTTTTCGCGGCCAGCGCGAAAAACACCGCCGCCATCAATGCCAGCGCCAGCGCGTTGGGCATAATGACGGGCCAGATGTCGCCGGCCAGAAATACGGTTTGCAAAATCGCCACGAAATAGCGCGCGCCCACCAGATAGGTGAACGCCTGGATGGCCGCCGGCATGCTGTTGATGTTAAAGATGAACCCGGACAGAAGGAAGGCCGGCAGATACGTGACGACAATGGCCGCCTGCCCGGCGACGTACTGGTTTTTGGCGATAATCGAAATCAGCAAGCCCATGCCCAGAGTCACCAGCAAAAACAGCGTGCCGGTCAGCAACAGCACCCAGAACGAACCGCGCAGCGGCACGCCGAACAGAAACACCGCCATGGCGATGGACAGCAGCATGCCGCCCATGCCGAGCAGATAGTACGGAATCAGCTTGCCCAGCAGCGCCTCGCCCATCGTGACCGGGGTCGCGATCAGGGCCTCCAGCGTGCCGCGCTCCCATTCGCGGGCCACGACCATGGCCGTCAGCAGCGCGCCGGTCAGCGTCATGATGATGGCGATCAGGCCCGGCACCAGAAAATCCTTGCTCAGCACCGCGCTGTTGTACCAGATCCGCTGCTCCGCGACGACCGGCCTCGACACGTCCGTGCCGCGCGATCTGGCCAAATGGCCCAGCCACTCATTCCATGCGCCCTGCACATAGCCCGAGATCAGGCGCGCGGTGTTGGCGTCCACGCCATCGACGATGACCTGGATGGCCGGCGAGTTCTGCTTGAACAACTGACTGCTGAAGTCCGCGCGCAATCGGATAATGGCCGTGATGTCCCGCGCCAGCAGCGCCTGTTCCGCGGCCGCCATGTCGGCAAAATGGAAGGACTGGAAATAATCGGAATGCCTAAAGGCCGCCGTGAAACTCGCGGTCTCGGGCGTGGTGTTGTCCACGACCCAGCCTACCGGCACCCGCTTGGCGTCCAGCGACACGCCATAGCCGAACAGCAACAGCAGGAGTACCGGCAACGCGAAGGCGATGGCCAGACTGCTGGGGTCACGCCAGATCTGCAGGAACTCCTTGGCGATCAGCCCCTTCAGGCGCATGCGTTTTTTCGCTCTTGAACCGTTCATGGCCGCTTTGCCTGTATCAGCTGAATGAACGCCTCCTCCATGGTCGGATCGGGCAAGGCTTCCGTGCGCGCCTGCCGCTTGATCTCGGCCGGCGTGCCGGCAGTCAGGATATCGCCTTCGGCCATGATCACCAGGCGGTCGCAGTATTCGGCCTCCTCCATGAAATGCGTGGTCACCAGCACCGTGACGCCGGCCGCGGCCAGACGGTTGGTGCGGTTCCAGAACTCGCGCCTGGCCAATGGATCGACGCCGGACGTGGGCTCGTCGAGAAACAGGATTTCCGGCTCGTGCATCAAGGCGCAGGCCATGGCCAGCCGCTGCTTGTAGCCCAGCGGCAAATCGCCGCTGTTGGCGTCCTTGTACGGCTCAAGCTCGAATTGCTGCAGGGCCCATCGGATGCGCTCGTCGCGGCGCGCCTTGCTCAGACCGTAGATGCTGCTGAAAAACGCCAGATTCTGGCGCACGCTCAGATTCGAATACAGCGAGAACTTCTGCGACATGTAGCCGATCCGCGCGCGAGCCTTGGCCGCCGCCTTGCGCAGATCGACGCCGGCGACCTGAAGCTGGCCGCTGCTGGCGGGCAGCAATCCGCACAACATGCGGAAGGTCGTGGTTTTGCCGGCGCCGTTCGCGCCCAGCAGGCCGAAGACCTCGCCGCGCCTGACCGTGAAGCTCAATTTTTTCACCGCCTGAAAATCGCCGAACCAGCGGTCGACGCCGTCGACGCGGATGATCTCTTCGTCGGCGGCGGGCGCGGGCGGCCCGGCTGTCTGGTTTGCCTGCCGGGCCGGCGCGCGGCGCCTGCTCAGCAGTTCGATGAAGGCGTCCTCCAGGCGCGGGGCGACAGCCTCGATCCGGGCCTTGCCGTTGTCCGCCGCTGACAGCGCCGCATCGACCGACGCTTCGCCGTCGCACACGACGCGCACCGCCTCGCCCTGGATGACCGCATCGGTAATTCCGGGCCGCCCGCTCAGGCGGTTTTGCAGATCGCGGCTGGCAAGAGCGGGATGCGTGATGCGGTAGCAACGGCCCTGCACTTTCCTTTTGAAAGCGTCCGGGCTGTCATGGTCCAGCAGTTCGCCCGTATCCAGCAGCATGACTTCCATGCAGCGCTCGGCCTCATCCAGATAAGCCGTGCTCAGCAGCACGGTCGCGCCGCCCATTTTCACCTGCCGGTCGATGATGCTCCACAACTCCCGCCTCGATACCGGGTCGACTCCGACGCTGGGCTCATCGAGCAACAGCAGTCGCGGCTGGCTGAGCAACGTGCAGGCCAACCCGAGTTTCTGCTTCATGCCGCCGGACAGACGGCCGGCCAGACGCGCGGAGAAAGGCGCGAGATTCGTCATGTGCGTCAGATCCTGGAAGCGCTGCCTTCTCTCCTCCCGGCCGATGCCGTGGAGGTCGGCGTAGAGATTCAGGTTTTCCGTCACGCTGAGGTCTTCATACAGGCCAAAACGCTGCGGCATATAGCCGATCAGGCCGCGAAGCTGTTCGGCCTGGTTGGCGCTGTCATGCCCGAACACGGCGACGCGGCCCGAGTCCGGCAGCAGCAGTCCCGCCGCCAGCCGCATCAGCGTGGTCTTGCCGGCGCCGTCCGGCCCGACCAGGCCGGCGACCGTGCCTTTCGGCAGCGTCAGGGATACATTGCGCAAGGCATCGACGGCGCCCTGGCCGGCCGTGAAGCGTTTGCTGACGGCGTGGAATTCGAGCGCGGAAACCGCCTGATCGATGTCTGGATCAGGCATCAGCGCTCCTTGCACGGAGACGATGAACCGCTTTCGGAGCTTGAATCCAGCGGAATGCTGACCGTGACCGGCATGCCAAGGCGCAGCTCGTTTTGCGGATTGCAGGCGAAAACCCGCACCTGATAGACCAGGCTGGTGCGCAGTTCCGGCGTTTCCACGGTTTTCGGCGTGAACTCGGCGGTAGGCGAAATGAAACCGACCCAGCCGTCATAGACCTTGTCGGGGTAACTGTCCGTCCTGATACGCGCCGGCATACCGTATTTCAGTCTGCCCAGCCGGTTTTCGGGCACATAGGTTCGCGCCCAGACCGGGTCGGTCAGCGCCAGCGTATAAACCGGCGTGCGGATATCGGCCATATCGCCGGGCTCCAGAATCCGGTCCTGGATGATGCCGTCGGCGGGCGCGTAAAGATGGGCGTCCTGCCAGGCTTTTTTCGCCAGGTCGAAGGCGCTTTCAGCGGCCTTCAGCAGCGCCCTGGCTTCGGCGATGTCTTCCACGCGCGGGCCGATAACCGCGAGTTCGTGCAGTTCCTTCAGGGAACGCATTTTCTCGCGGGCCTCATTCAGTTCCGACCGGGCGCGGTCCAGCGCTTGTACCGGCATCGATTTTCGCCGCACCATCTCCTGTATTCTGTCGAATTCCTTTTGCGCGAACGCCACGGTTGCCTGCGCCGATTTGACATCCGCCTGCGCCTTGCGAATGTCTTCGATGCGCGACCCGGCCTCCAGCCTTGCCACTACCTGGCGCTGGGCCTCGAGCCTGGCCTCGGCGCTGTCCATCGCATACCGGAAACGCTCCAGATCCTGCACAGCCAGCAACTGGCCTTTCTTGGCCCGGTCGCCCTCCCTGGCGTGCATGGCCGCGATGTGCTCCGCGTCATGAAAGCTCAGTTCGACCTGGCGGATGTCGATATTGCCGTATAGCGTCAGGCTGTTTTCGTCTGCCGGTTCGGGGCGGCTGAAATACCAGGCGGCTATCGCAATGCCGGCTATCAAAGCCAAGATAATGATGATTTTCAGTGGTCTCATGCTGTTATTTAGGTTGAAGGCGGCGGCGACTTAGCAAAGCAGACAGGATAAAAGCTCACTTTGTAACTCAAGCTGGACAGCGTTTGCAAGCCCATCAGGTGTTTGCAACGTCCAGATTAAGCGGCGGCACCTGAACAACGCCAAGCTTTCGAATCGGCAACACTTCCGCCGGACGGTTTTAAACCCGTCCCAACGTTTTACCGAAGCCATGAAGCCGGTTTGGAACGTTCGGGACAAACCGTGCCTTTCTGGAACATGTGGCGCGACAAAGCCCGCTGCAATCGAATCATCGAGGTAAAAAAGTTATTTGTCGTCATAGTGATAACCTGATTGTTAAATTGACAACCTCAATACGCTGTTAATTAAACAACTTTTGCATTATAAAAGATGCAAAAGATGAAGATATAAAGCCCTGACACTACTTGGCATGATTAGTGCAAAAATGAATTTGAAAAATCGTTTTCATCCAGACAACCCAAGGAGAACGGTCCGATGTTTTGTTGCCAATGCGAACAGACTCAACGCGCTGAAATCGAAATCGGCTGTGCTCCCACCTAAGGCTTGTGCGACAAGAATGCCACCAGCTCCAACTTTCAGGATTTACTTGGAATTTAAATTCCAACACTGGCAACGACTAGACGTGGAACAGTGTTGATGCGATCGGGCATACGGTTGCTTTTATTTTCATCATGGATCGTATTGATCGCAAATTTCGAAAGGATGAATCCGTCCGCTGTTTTAACGACGCTGATAGGAAATGGAAGCTTCGGTTAAAGATGATTTTTGAAGAGAGGAAACATTATGCTAACGAGAATCTTTTTAATGTGCTGGGCAATGGCTCTCGCGCAACCTGCCATGGCGGCGCAGGAGTCGGGGAATACACATCTCATTGAAATGGAGGGGGCCAAACTGGAATCCGGCCAATTGGCTTACCGGATGATCAGCCACAAAATCCGCGATTCATCGGGATCGGTACAGGATATCACCGATCGCTACAGTTCCGAGCCTACCATCCCGGGCCCGACAATCATCATGACCGAAGGCGATGTCGCGGAAGTGACCCTTAAGCATGGCATCAAGGATACTTCCGAGCCGGTGAGCATTCACGTTCATGGCGTTCATTTCCCGATCGAGAGCGACGGGACCATGAAAGTGTTCAATCATCTGGCTGACCAGGCCGCCTTTCCCGGCAAGTCTTACACCTACAAATGGACCGCGGCGCCGGGCACTGTAGGCACCTGGCCCTATCACGACCACGCTTTTGGCGACCCGATGCTGGGCGCCGAGGACAAAGGACTTTACGGAACGCTCATCGTAAATCCGAAGAACGGCAAAGTATCGGCGCTGATCGACGGTCAGATGAAACGGGTGGATCTCAAGGACATCAAGCGGGAATTCATCCTGTGGATGCACGAAACCACTTTCTGGGGCATGGAGCTCAACCATCTCGCCAACCGTCAGATTCCTCTGTGGACCAATCCCACTCTTGGCGCCCGTGAAGGCGAGCTGGTGCGTTTTCATGTCATAGGCATCGGCACGGCCTTTCACACTTTCCATCTGCATGGACACCGCTGGCTTCAACCGGGAACCGCCCATGTGGTCGACACCGTCAACATCAGTCCGATTGCGCGCGAAGCTTTCGTGCTCAAGGCGGGCGAAGGGGTGGGCACCGGCGAATGGCATTATCACTGCCACGTTTTGCAGCACATGCAAAGCGGCATGATGGGCGGTTTCAGAGTAGTCAAATAACTATAGGGGAATATCAATATGAACAAAATCTCTAGTTTGACAGCAGCGATTTTAATGACCGGTCTCGCCGGTTCTTCATGGGCGACGCCATCGAACGATGACAGCGTCATCCTCAGCGTTCCGGGCCTGATGCCCTCGGCGGTCTTGGAAATGTCCGACGAACCGGGGCTGTGGTTTAAAGATCCCGTCGACGGCGATGCCCTGGTCGTCATTAAGCCCAATCAGGCAGCGATGGTCAAAATGACCGACACCAAAACCGAGCATACCATCACCAGCCTCCTGTGGCCGACAGGAGCGAGAGATTTTCCGATTGACCAGGACAAGCCCTCTAGCGCCAGCGTGACCGCCGCTTTCAACAAGCCGGGACTTTACGTGTTTACCTGCAAGGTGCATCCGTATATGTTCGGCGCTGTGGTCGTGGACGATGCGAACACCGAAGGATTGGATATCGGCAGCGAACTGCAATTGGTGACCGGCGCCAAGATACCGGCCAGCAGTGACCTCGCCAAGCGCCTCTTGCGCACCTTCTTCGTGGTGACCACTCCGAGCCTGTGGCGCGATTACAGCAAGCCCCAGTGGGAAGTGAAACTGCCCGATATTCCGCTCAACATTGAAGGCAACACCATCAGCCTCAGCGCGCTCAGCATGACCATGCCCAATGAACTGAAGACACCCCAGACGCCGGGGGTGGGCGAAGTCTGGGTCAACACCCAGTTCGAAATGGTCGAGGGCAAAAAGAAGTCCGGCACCGCCACTCGAATCAACACCGCGGACTGGAATGTGACCAGCAAGTTCAAGGGCGTTAAGGAGGACCTGAACAATCCTCACAATATGTGGACCGACAAACATTATCGGCATATCTATCAGACCCAGTGGTTTGACAAGAAACTGCTAACCTTCGACCGCGTCAACGGCCAGGTCTACAGCGATACCGTGGTCGGCGAATCGCCCTCCCATGTCATCTCCCGGCCTTTGGATGACGTGCTCTATGTCGCCATCAACGCCGGCGAACAGGTGGTCAAGATGACGGGCGGCAAGAATCCATCCGCCCAGAAAAGCATCAACACGGGCCCTCATACCTCGCCTCATGGCCACTATATTACCGAAGACAGCAAGTATATGGTGACACCAAACGCCCTCGCCGGCAGTGTGTCGGTGGTGGATCTCAATACCGAGAGCAACACCGAGATCCCGACTGGCGGCGTTATCCCGATCGCCGTATGGGGCTCGCCCGATGGCTCCACCGCTTACACAGCCAATCTGCTCGGCACTCCTCCGTTGCTCAGCACCTTGTCGGTCATCGATATTCCCGGCAAGAAGAAGCTGACGGATATCAATTTGGCCGCCGACTATGATCCGATAACCGGCAAGATCAGCGGCGAAGCCTATGGCCTGTTGCCGATCCAGACCCCGGTCAGCCCGGATGGCAAGTACGTGGTCACCGCCAACACCTTGAGCGCGACTATTACCATCGTCGATACGGCCACCAATAAAGTGATCAAAAGCCTGCCTTGCGAACCGGGCTGTCATGGCGCCCATTTCGGCATGAAAAAGGGCGGCGGCTACTACGCCTACGTAGCCAGTAAATTCGCCAACGATCTGGTTGTGGTCGATATGGACAAGCTGGAAATCGCCGGACGGGTATTGCTGGCCGATCCCAAGGACAGCAGCATAACTGCTCACAACGGCATGGGCGGCCAGGGGGTTTTACCGTTACCGATAGTAGAGCACGGCTATCTCAAGGAAACGCTGAAGCTGGCCGGCACCGGCGAATTGATCCCGGAAGTGGAAGGCTGGCTGCAAGTTTTGACGGAAGATCAGAAAGGGAAATAACTCAAACGGGACGGGGAATTCACCTCGTCCCTAACGTTTTTGCAACGTCCAGGCCTGGTGGCCACCTTAATCAAACATCGCGTACCGGCAGCCTGCTCCGACTGCAAGGTTTCCCGCATGGCTAAAGAGACAACGACAGCAGCAAACGTTAGGGACGTGGTTGAATCTTCCGTCCCCTTTGAATGGACGCATAACTTCATCCTGCGCGGGACTTCCGCTGCAACTGCAACGCTTCAGCGGGGCGTTTGGCGAACATCTGTCACGATCGTCGGTAATGACCAGGCGCCGCCTGGGGCGAGTAATTTGCACATACCGGTTGATGATGCCTCAGTATGAACAAACTGCTTGCCATCCCAGGTCCAGCCATCAGTTGACCAACAATCCCCTATCCCTCGCCCTTTATGGGCGGCGGAAATAACGCCTTCACTGTACTCTGAACCAGACGTAGTAACCAAAACCGGGTTGTAAGGAGGCGCGTCATTGATCACCCAATAGCCATAGCCGGCATTGTATGCTCCGGCCCAACAACGGGCTGAAGCCAGCATTTTGTTATTCGTTAATCGGGTGACGGATAACTCCGCTTCAGCTGCGCCATTTTCCTCTAGATCTGAACAGTCATCGTGTTCATCGCCTTTAATGTTGGCAAGAAGAGCTTCCCTCAAGGCTTTTGAGTTATCGATCGCCAATTGATTATCGCTGGGCAGGGGTTTCGCTAACAGTGCAGCGATTACCACTGGAATAGGCAACGGCGGTAAAACTTTAGCTTCATTCAATGGACCTTTTTTAATTAATGCACCTTTGGTACCAACGCGTCCCTGAAATTCATCCATTTTTAGCAGCACCGCAGCAGCGCCCTTGTCGGACAGATGCCAGTGATTTCCATCTATCCCCCATTCGATAGTGCTAGTGTGACGAAGAGCCTCAAGCAGAGCATTTATCTGCTTTGTGGATAATTCGGCTTCCCTTGAACCTTGGTCAAACAATACCTGCCCCAAATTCTGTCCATTGATCCGCATCGTGAGTTCAAATTCGGACAGCAATTGGTTCACAGGATCATCACCTTCGAAATCACCGATCATTAAATCGCCAATCACCGGCTGGCTTGGCCCCGCTTCGCGCGTCAACAGCACAGAAACAGCCAGATCATTGTCTTCGCTCTGGTAGCCGGCTGCCCTGCAGGTACGGGTGTTGTCACACACAAGCTGCCAGTCATGGTGAGGAAAACTCACTCCAGGAAGGTCAGCCGCTTGCGCGCACAGCGACAGTATTGACAGAGTTGTAGTCAGAAATAGGGTTGAATTTGACATGATTTTTTATCTTCCTGATTTAATAAACGAGGTAAATGCAAGCGGGACGGGGTTTGCAACCCCGTCCCTAACGTTTCTATACCGCCCAAGCTAAGCGACTACGCTCAACATAACGCATCATGTTACAAGCAGTTTGGTAAGGAGCGGCGAGGCCGGGTTAGCCGATGACCAAAACCAATATTCAGGCCTTGAAACATAACTTTTCCGCATCGGATTTTCATGGATATAGTTAAGCTTTTGCAAATAGAAAGCAGGGTTTTCAATCTTCTTCGGCGCATTAGTCTCCATCCAAAATTGATAACTGCCCTGCTCATTCACAAACAGTCTCAACACATTTGGCTCCGTGCTTTCAAGATTGCGCCTGAGTTTACCGGAAGTGAAGCGCTTGAAATCCCGTAAAAATCCCGCCATATCCGGCGAAGTCACTATGAGATGGATATGATTCAGCATAAAAACATAGCCGTTCAATTCCAGCCCTTTGTTGTCTTGGCAATAACGGATTGAATCGGACAGGATCTGCCAGCGGTTATGGCGATCGAACAGGTAATACCAGCGTTGAACGGTTAGTGTGAGATAGTAAGTGCCGGCATTAAGCCCGGCAGCTATGCGTCGGGATGGCATGGTAAATCCTTTCTAATTTGGTTGTGGGGTATGTGTGTTTCCTTTCCCATATATTAATCAAGAACGTCAGTGTTAAACGTTAAGGACGGGGTTACAAACCCCGTCCTGCGCAAGTTCGCTAGAGCAGGAACGAAACAATTCAATCCAAAATATCTCCAGCAACAGAAATTCCAGGTCATTTTTTTCAAAATTAACAAAAGGAAAAGCAGGATGCTTGGCGTTGTCATCATCACCTGGCGACAATGTCCAAACGCAGTGTAGGTGTTCGGGCAATACAACCCAAGCATCAATATAGAAAGGCCAGCGTTTGCGGGTTTCCTTAACTACGAGCCGAAGGACATCAATATGGCGGATCAAAAGGTCGTTGGCATGTCTTTCCAGCAAATTCACCGTGAAAAAGTAAGTCCCGCCTGGAATGCGGTAACGACGATAATCTGGCATTGTGAGACCTTGGAAACATGAGTTGTGGCTAAACTATTGTACCCATTGTGGGCTTAATGGGATAACCCTATCACACCACATGCTGAAACATTGTCATGCGCAGTCATGCGGCGCAATACGCTCGCGCTATTGCGCCCTACGGATTGCGCCTTACCGAGTTGTGGCTATCGACCGAACCTCACCAGCCATTACCCCAAACCGCGCCCCCTGCACGCTGGGCGTTTTATGCCATCGCCAAGCTGGGCGGATTTACCGATACCCAGCTACGGGGCGTGTAGATTGGGATACGATCTGGCGAGGATGGTTTCGGTTACAAGAACGGCTCCAAGGATTTCAACTCAGCAAGTCTCTACTCGCTGAGTTGTGATCAAGAGACAGGTTATAAGCCCCGTCCTGCGCAGGATTTAATTTTGCTCCACGCCTTCATTAACTGCTTTATGATACCAATGAACCATACCATTTACATCTGGAGTAGCGTGAAACCCGAAAGTTTGATGCTGAGTATGCCCAAAAAATCGTCCCAAAAAAGCAGTCTGATAACTAATCTCAATCACAACATCGGCTTGAGTGATATTACCAATAGGGAATGGGAAGGTTGATGGATTGAAAATTATTATGGTTGTAGATTCTTTCTGTTTCAAAGTTAAATTGTCATTTAATTCCATTACTGAATTATTTATTCCAGAATTACCTGATGCAGATCGCATAGAATCAATGAAGGATTTATGATTAACGTTATAGATTGGTAGTTGGGAGGGTGTAAAAATTTCCGTGTAAACCGCCGTTAAAAAATCTCCGGAAACCGATCCTCATAGAGAATCATAAACTGATTCAGAGCGGGCTTCCAGTCACGGATTGGCATTGACCATTTCTTGGCAGC
>Ga0196965_1000253_pt1 | contig 37370 bp, 28 predicted proteins | sample S1_20metaG_FD_148668 | JGI IMG/M metagenome (GOLD analysis project Ga0196965, IMG submission 148668) | Soil microbial communities from Anza Borrego desert, Southern California, United States - S1_20 | ecosystem: Environmental > Terrestrial > Soil > Desert | place: USA: California | collected...
AACATGTTTTCCCGCCTGTACTGCGTCAACCATCATCCGGCAATGCCAATGATCGGGCGTTCCGATCACGACAGCATCGATATCTTTATTATTCAGCAGTTCACGATAATCCTTATATGCTTTAGCTTTATTTGAACGAAGCTTAGCATAATCCTGCTGTCTTTTGGTAATTACATTTTCATCAACATCACAAATACCAATGAGGTTAACATCGCTCATCTTGAGTAGTGAATTGATATTAGACCAACCCATGCCGTTGCACCCAATTACACCAATGTTGATTTTATCATTAACTGAGACAAGCCGTAAGGCTCCGTTCACCAACGTAGGTGTGATCAATAAACCTCCCGCGACAGCAGTACTGGCATTCTTTATAAAGCTTCTTCTTTTCATGATGTTTATTTATAGAATGAAATCAAGTTAGCAAAATTAAAATAAGAGAATGCAACGAAAGGCTGAAAACATTCATAATTAACGTAAACATACTATCTAAATTAAAAAGCCCTCACAAACTAACACACGCATTGCCCGTCACGGCGGTTGTACGCACCACGAGCGATAGAAGCGGCATCCCGTGGTTGTGTGGTGGGTTGCGAAATGGAACGAGAGAAATATAGCGGATAGCGCGACGCCCTCCCCGAACGTATCTTGATAAATAATAATTATAAATATAGTTGTATTACTATATTTATAGTCATAAGTTTACATCATGGCACACAAAGCATTGACGAAGGCTGAAGAACAGGTTATGCAGTATTTATGGGAGATGGAACGGGGGTTCCTGAAGGATATCATAGCACAATATCCTGAACCGAGGCCAGCATACACTACGGTATCCACCGTGATCAGGGTGCTGGTAAAGAAAGCATTTATTGGATTTAAAACGTATGGAAAGATTAATGAATACTATCCGCTGATTTCAAAGAAAGACTATTTCCAGCATCGGGTTAAACCAATTATTTCCAATTATTTCAACGGATCGCCTTCCTCCTTCGCATCCTTCTTTACGCATGGTAAACTTAATGTTTCCGAACTGGAGGAGATTAAATCACTCATAGACGAGCGAATTAAAAAACTGAAGTCTAAAAAGAAATAATATGGAAGGAACCCTCTACCTACTTCAAGTGAGTATTTGTCTCGTGGCATTCTATATCATGTATTGGGCGTTGTTTAGAACCACAACATTTTTTACGGTCAACCGCTTTTATCTTTTGGCCGCAATCTTGTTTTCCTTTTTACTTCCCATACTGCATGTCGAAACAGTACCCATTGATTACGATGGGTGGACAGAAGAATTTATTTCAGCCACGCCAAATGGCAACGACCTCACGAATTTCAAACCAATCGTAGTGAATCAAGACACGACTTTTGATGTTTTCATGCTATTGATGTCATTGTATTGTGCTGGCGTTGCCTTTATGTCTTTCCGTTTTTTCTCGTCGGTAAACCGAATCCTTAAGATAAAAAAACGGTCAACGACCCAGATTATGGATCAGTTTACAATGGTAAGAGGTGACATCGCCGAACCATTTTCCTTTTTCAATTTTATTTTTCTACCATCACATGATATCAACCCAATGATCGTTGCACACGAGATGGCCCACATCCGTCAACGCCATTGGATTGACTTGTTTATTGTAGAAACCGCCCACGTTTTGCTCTGGTTCAATCCAGTTATGCTATGCTATAAGCGATCTTTGCAAGTTCAACACGAATATAAAGCAGATGCTTCTACCCTTGCGGAAGGCGCTCCTCTGGAAGCATATCTTAACTGCCTGATGCGGCAGATTCAAAATAAACCCTTTTCATCGACCAGTAATTTTTATTCCACAACTATTAAAAACAGAATCATTATGATGACTAAAAACAAGACCTCCCGTAAGTATGCCTGGTTCTACCTTGCTTTAATTCCAGTAGTCAGTACGTTGTTTTTCGCCTTCTCTATCCACATGGAACCAATCCAACCCCATCTAAACCCAGCAAATGATGATCAGATTATGATCGTTGTTGATGCTGCACATGGCGGTCATGATACCGGAGCCGAAACCACCGCTGGTACAAGCGAGAAAGAACTGGCACTCTCTATAGCGAAACACTTACAAAAAGCAGCAGAAGAAAAAGGCATCAAGGTAATCATGACGCGTAACACTGATAAAGCCTTAACGCTTGAGGAACGAGCCAAATTCTCGACGCGTTATGAAGCCGACCTTTTCATTTCTATACATGCCAATTATAATGCACAAGATGTTACAGCAAGAGGCATTGAATGCACGATAAGTGAAAACAATAATAAATTCAGAGAAAGTAAACGCTTTGCGGAAGGACTCGTTAACGAGCTCAGCACTGTAGCTGGGATTAATGTTAATGGAATTAAGAAATCAAATGCTTACATACTTAGAAACAATAAGATCCCTGCAGTTATTCTGGAATTGGGTTATCTATCAAATCCTGCTGACTACGCTTATATTCAAAACGATGAAAATCAAAAAATGCTATCCGGCAAGGTAATTACATCGGTATTGAGGTACGCGAAGTAATCAAATTATTAGCATTCATCCGGGCAATAAATAACTTCCTTAATTTCACGAAGGCGGCCGATGTGCCTTCGTGAATTATTTTGCAAACGCGTACTAGTGACCCTTAGAATCTAGCGATCAATTCCCTGATGTCAGGATCGCGCATGAAGGTACGGGTATTACTCTCTATCGCACACCCTTTAATTCCCTCAACGAGCCACGTACATCTGGTAAGCGATAGTCTTAATACAGAGGCGTTACTCAATGGAGATTCCCCAATTTCTCATGTGCGATAAAAGTAGTTTGAATATCTTGTTTTTGATTTTTTTGAAGATTAGTATTTTAGCTAAGCGTAAACCGGTCAGGGCCAAAAAAACGCATAGCATCAAAACCTGAAAAATCACGACGTAGATGTTTTCCAATCCGGGTATCCATGCGTTACAATCACACATTACCTGGACTGTTTTCAGGTATTCACCTGCAATGGTAACGGTACCGGCAAAACCAATCAGTAGTGAGATCCACACCGAACTAAGCCAACCCAATGGGAAAGCTTTTTCTATAACTGCCGGTACACGCTTATTCAAGCCTGTTTTAAAATCGTGTGACCGGATTTTTCTATAGACGGGCCATGGGTTTTCTTTGCCCTGCTCCGCTCCTGCGTAGCTTCCTTTGATTACCGGAATAACCGGATACTTTAGTTTGAGTTCAGGATCTTCTTCATGCGGATCTTCAATAACATACGACTCCACGATGGGCCATCCCAGTTCAATTGCTTTCTTTTTTGGGAGCACAAAATAACGTTCGAGAAACCGCTGACAATTTCTCCGCCCGAGAAGGTAATCATGTTCACGAAACTCTTCAGCAAGAAATCCACCGAAGCCTGCAAAAAAACCACAGGCAATCGCATGATCTGCCAGCGTATCCGTATTGGTATAACGCACCGGCGCAATGAGAAACCGATCATTGGTGTGACGGTCTGCAGCACGAAATAACTCTTCTGTTTTGAAAAGACTTTGATTCATCAAAGCGCCGATGATCGGACCGATAGTATTGATTAAAGCCGTGTCATCATCCGTGGCATTCTTACCAGGCTCAACTGTGTTAGGAAAAGGGTCTATCATCACCAACGCATGCGGAACAGCCTGCGCCCGGATATCCATGAGCCGACGAACTTCTTTGAAATCATCATAGGTTTTTATGCGTGCCTTTTCTTCATCGGTAGCTCTTTCCCAGGTAGAACGCGCCAGTTCAATCGGTTCGTTGTTGAGGGCGCCACCATCAACAGCCACAAAGTTGTACGTATGATTTTTGCTATCCTCCACTTTCATTAAACCTGAAACATCGCGGCCATCTTTGTAAACGCGCGTTTTATATTCATGCATATCGCGCTGGATTAACCGGCTTGCAAGTCCTACGGGAAAAGCGCCTGTAGCAACAGCAGCGTGGCGTAATTTGATCCAGTCGCTTTTCGGTATATCTGCTTTCAACTCCACATATTGGTAATCGGAATGGTCCATCATACCATATGGCAATCCGCTTTCCCCTTTCATCTTGAATTCGTAAGGAAGGCCGCGGAGATTACTCAACGTAAGGTATAACTTCAACTCAGGACTGATGTATGGCAGTTGTTTAAAAGGAGGAATCCGCTCCGAATCAATCACTTCGTTAGCGAGGTGATCAATGACTGTGGCATCGAGAAGTGACCTGAGGGGTTCATTGTTCTTCAGGTCATTGGTATTCAGCATTTCCCTGATGTCGATCTTTTTTACCCAGGCCTGGTACATCAACGATTGGTAGCCTTTCTGGCGCATAGCCTCTGGGTGATTTGCACGTCGCAAAATCTCAATCGCGGCGATAGCAAGTGTCATGCCCCCCGCGGAGGCACCAGACATCACACGAATACATACTTGATGTTGTGGTATAGCTGGATTGTTTTTTTGAGCATAATGCCAGGCATCAAGCGCATCTAACAGGTAATCGATAACACCTGCAGTGTAAGCACCGGCGGAAACGGCACCCGCCATGACAAGACCAATTTCGAAAGGCGGTTTAGGCGAATTCATTTTATCAGAATGAAAAGCGATTTATCAATTGACTTCTATCAGGGAGTTCAAATCACGTACAACAACCTCAAATAATTTCCCGTGATAATCCAACAACCGGTTCAAGATAGCTGAATTTAACCGTTCTCACGTTTTGGATACTTATATTTTTTTGACTTTGTCTGGAAAGCTCTACGTAGATTTCAATATTCTTTCATACAAAGTATTTGTGATGCAAACAGAAAATGCACCATAAAGAAACACTACCTTTCAAAGATACATTATTCCCCTACCCCTATGGAAGAATATTTAGGCTTTGCGTGGATCGGGTTTGCGCTCATTGGATTGATCCTGTTCTTCTATCTGATTCCGATTAACCTCTGGATTACAGCTCAATTTTCCGGTGTTGACATCAGTCTTCTTACGTTGATTGTGATGCGGTTTCGGAAAGTTCCACCTACGTTGATCGTACAGTCCATGATTCTGGCTAATAAAGCTGGAATTCAGGGGATCACTTCAAATCTACTTGAAACGCATTACCTGGCGAATGGAAGTCTGACCGATGTTATTAAAGCCCTGATTGTGGCTGATAAAGCTAATCTGAATCTAAGCTTTAAACACGCTACTGCAATTGACCTGGCCGGTCGTGACGTACTGAAGGCTGTGCAAGTCTCTGTAACACCCTATGTGATTATTGTACCATCCATTGTTGGTGTTTCAATTGAAGGCATTCAGCTCATTACCGAGGCACGTGTAACCGTAAGGGCAAATATCCAACAACTGGTTGGCGGTTCGGGAGAAGAAACCATTAAAGCACGTGTAGGCCAGGGGATAATTTCCGCCATCGGCAAAGCATCCGGATATCAGGAAATATTAGGCAACCCATCAGATATTTCAAAAGAAGTACTCGCCAACGGCCTCGATACAGGAACCGCGTTTAATATCCTTTCAATAGATATTGCAGATATCCATATAGGTCAAAATATTGGTGCGATCCTTCAGATGGATCAGGCCAGAGCAGATTTAAGTATCGCTCAAGCTAAGGCAGAAGAAAGAAGATCGATGGCAGTGGCTTTTGAACAGGAAATGATCGCACAGGCACAACGCGCACGGGCGATGGTGATCGAAGCCCAGGCACAAATACCCATGGCACTCGCAGGCGCCTATAAAACCGGGCAGTTGTTTGCAAATAATTGATTAGAAAGAAAGGAATCCCGATAAATACTTATCGGGAAATGGATTCAGCAAAGCTGAAGTTCAGCGAGGATTAATTCCAATTCAGATTTGGTTTTACCCAATTTCTCCTGAAGTCTTTTCAGAAAAACTTCTTTATCCGGATCCTGGAAATCCTCATCGGATAAATTCGGGAATCTCCATTTGAGCATAATTTTCTGTTCTCTCCAGCTTCGTAGTATTTTCATTGTAGTATAAACCTCCTGTAAAAAGTGTATTTGTGTGAAGTTAAGAAGTTCTGTTCAGTTAACAACAAATTATGCATTCAAAGTTCATGGTTAAAAGTTTTAGGACAACTTTGAAGCTTTTAACGCATATTTAAGCGTGGGGTATTCTTTTTTCGACAATAATCTGGCGATTTATCCGAATTAATACCGCTGTCAAGTCTGTTAACGACGTAATATGGATAGAAAACGTAGTTTCTATTTCTCAAAGTGCCTTTAAAACACAATATAACTACACCTTTCCGAAAACCTGCATCATTTTAATCATAGCCTGATTGATGTCGATACCTTCTTCAAGAACGCCTTTAAAAAGATCACCTTCAACGCGCAGCCTTTCTATGGCGTTTTTAATTGTAAAATCCCTAATCTGCAAACCTTTTTTAACTTCATCCCAATGCAACGGCATGGATACAGGTGCTCCCGGCTTAGGTCGTAATGAGTAGGGACCGGCAACCGTGGCTTGCGGCCGGTTTTGTAAAAAATCCAGGTACATTTTCCCTTTGCGGTCAGTAACTTTGCGTTCAATACTGGTGAAATCGGGTAACTCCGCATTTACTATCTTAACAATGGCGCGTCCAAACTCCTTGGAGTCTTCATAGACGTATTTACCTCCCAGCGGGATGTATATGTGCAGCCCTGTGGATCCTGACGTCTTGCAATAGGATGGCACATCGATTCCATCCAACACCTGCTTCGTTACCTGTGCTGCTTCAATAACCTGATCAAAAGTATTTTTTACATCCGGATCAAGGTCAATAATACACCAGTCAGGATTATCCGGTGATTGAGTGCGACTACTCCACGGATTCATTTCGATGCAACCTAACGATGCGATGTAAAGTAAGCTCGCTTCATCGGTGCAAACCAGGAAATGTTTTTTACGCTGATCGCCCTCGCTAAAATATTCATGCGTCTCAATCCACGATGGTACTTTCCCCGTAACATCCTTCTGATAGAAACTTTTGCCATGAATCCCATTGGGAAAACGATTCAGTGTTTGCGGCCGGTCTTTCATATAAGGCAACATGAACGGTACCACCTGATAATAGTAATTCAACATGTCGCGCTTCGTAATGCCTTCTTCCGGCCAAAAGACTTTGCTCAGGTTGGTGAACTTAAGATCGTGTCCGTTCACGTTACGTACCTGGGTTTCATCACCTGGATTTAACAATGTCTTACGCTCCCCCTTCTTTGGTGGCTTAATCACTTTATCGCGTATAGGTGAATCGTTGTTTTCAACAACTTCCTGCGTATCCACGGGTTTTTCGCGTACCACGTCACGTGGATCTTTATCTTCACGCAATCCCTTGAATGAAGGGTGGCGCATGGCACCATCCGAGGTCATGGCGCGATAGGTCACCTCAGCTACAATTTTTGGTTTTACCCAAACCACCTCCGCCTTTGGTGGATTGGGGCGGAAGCGCGAAGGCTTATTATAATCCGGAACTTCTGCAAATGGACATCGCTTTGACTCCAGGGGTTTTAACTTTTTTAAGATTTCTGTTTGCATGCTCGTGTCGAAACCGGTTCCGACAGGCCCGATAAAAACAAGAGCATCGTTCTCATACACGCCCATCAACAAGGCGCTAAATTTCTTCCTGGTATTTTCGTTACGCGTATACCCGGCAATAACAGCTTCCTGTTGTTTTTGTGTTTTTATCTTCAACCAGTCTTTCGACCGGATTGCCGGTTTATAAATACTATCCGCTTTTTTTGCGACAATTCCTTCCAGGTGCATTTTTTCAGCCTGGGCATAAACCTCTTCACCAGAAGCTTCGAAGCTTTCACTCATCCGAAGTATTCCTTCAGCAGGCAAAATAGATTTCAATAATGCCTTCCGTTCTTGCAGCGGAACGTTCATTAAATCATACCCATCCAACCACAGCAAATCAAACACATAATATATTAACTGACCATCAGCTTCGCTTCGCCACCCCTGCAGTGCGTTAAAATCTGGAACACCCTGTTCGTTAACAACGACTATTTCTCCGTCAACCACAGCATTTACACCCCATTGCTGTAGGGCCTGGTATAGCGGATAAAATTTCTTACTGAAGTCTTTATTGTTACGCGAACGCACCGAAATATTTCCTTCATTACAATAACTGATTACGCGAAAGCCATCCCATTTAATTTCGTATAACCATTCTTTCTTATCAAAAGGTTTATCAACCAAGGTTGCCAGCATGGGCAAGATATCTTCCGGGCATGCACTTTCTTTTTTCGCCTTTATATTGGTAAGCAAGTCTGTTTTGTCAGCGTTATCACCTGTATTTATTTTTGTTTTGGACGTAGTAGCCTTTTTAGTTTTAGCACCTTTTCCATCCGTGTTAGTTGTTATTTCCTCGATCGTTTTACCCGAAACAACCGACGCCGCTTCGTCCCTTATATCTTTCTCCGTTGCATAGTCGTCACGGTGTTTAATGAGTAGCCAAGAGTTATCTTTTTTTCCTTTCAAACGCACCAGGGCAAATTCTCCTTTTACTTTTTGTCCAAACATTCTGATCTTTATCGATCCCTTTTCAAAATCTTTCATCAACTGCTTTTCCTGTTCTGACTTAGTCCCTTCTGTTTCTATTGGTTCATAAGTCCCTTCATCCCAGATGATCACGGTACCAGCACCGTAATTTCCTTCCGGGATAATCCCTTCAAAGTTTTTGTAGTCGAATGGATGATCTTCTACCAGCATCGCGAGGCGTTTATCAGCCGGATTTAGCGAAGGACCTTTGGGGACCGCCCAGCTTTTTAAAACGCCCTTTAGTTCAAGTCTGAAGTCATAATGTAATCTTGATGCATCGTGTTTTTGAATAACAAATTGCAGCTTATTTTTAATAGATTTTCCACCGGTTGGTTCGGGTGTTCGGCTGAATTTCCGCTTCTGTTTATATTCTTGTAATCCCATGCCGAAAAAAGAAATAAACTAATGCCACCACGGAAGTTCATGGTTCATGGTTCAAAGTTCAAGGTTCCTGTGTATTGCTAATGGAAGAGATTTAGAAGTTGTTCGAAGTTTGAGGTTTGACGTTTGATGTTGGTTTGCCAAAAGTTTATTAGCTACGAAAACAACGTAGTGCCTTTCAAATCCAATCAATAATAGTGAAACAAACCTTGCTAGAGAATCGAACACGCTTAAAGTGTCGTAAACAACTTGTAGCCTATAGCGTGAAGTGTAAAAGCTTGCCGCTTAGCAGAAAACGCCTTAATCGATGAATCAGCTCGCGGCTCGCAGCTCGTCGCTCGCAACTCCTAACTACATTCTTGTAATCTCCTGGTGATAGTCATACTGTAAATCCTCCGGAAGTTTTTCCAGAAGCGCATTGATCTTTTTAACCTGTTGCTGATACAAATTAAAGATCACTGTTCCTGGATGGATGGGTATCTTATTTTCTTTCATTTGAACACAAAAGAAAATCCGCAATTCAAGTTCGGATTGCGGTTGTCCTGAATATTTTGATTGTTTATTTACAAATCGTAAAATTTTTCGCAATGTCTTTTTTACATAATACGCATGCCCTTTAGGAACAGACCGGAACTGTTCTTCAATCTCCACTTTATTTTCCTGAATGAAATTCTGCTCATCGTGAGCCTCGAAAAGCAGGTAGTTCAACAGCTCCTTATTTTCTTTTTTATACTTTGCTAATCGTATACAAAGCTCAACAAGCTGGTCTTGTTCGAGCGTTTGTAATTCGGTCTTAATTTCTTTCAGGGAAGCAACTTTCATGTTAAAGCTAAGTTGGAAGTTCTGGGTTTCTCATATTTGCGGTTTGACAAACTTTCAAAATTTGAATCATAAACGATGAGCACTTTATGTTTGATTTCTAAACCTACATAATTTTCGAAATCCAGCACCATAATTTTCCTCGAACTTTTAGTTTCTGGACTTATTCGCAAGACCTATTCCCTATGTGCAGCGTCATACGTCGAAACCCTGAATCCAACTTCAAACCTCAGACATCAAACTTCAAACAATGTCGTAACCCTTCGTTATCAAAACACCAACTTTAAATTTTGAACCTTGAACTTTGAACCATGAACTCCTAATTAACACACCTCCAAACGCAAACCTTCAAGACGATTCTGGATAATCCATTGCGTTTCTGGATCTTTTTTTATGGCCTCACTCCTTCCTCTCCGTGAAAGGGAGACTTAGGAATCAAGAAACGCAATGGATTCACGAGATTTTTCAACGTCCTTTTGTTCGTTCTTCTTGAAGTTTACGTAAGCTATGAATTATCATAAAACCAACCTCAAACCTCAAACGTCAAACTTGAAACAAATGGCAGTTACTTTTTTATCAAAGCCAATCGGACCCGGTGGTAGGGTCTTTGGACTTTGAACCTTGAACTTTGAACCATGAACTTTGAAATGGCATTTAGATTTAGGCACTCGGTAAAAACAATTTAGCCATGACCTACGAAATAGATAGTTCTGAATTATTGGTACAGATCGACAGAAGTAGAATTCTTGATATCACGGTTGGTGACACCATCGCCGTAAGTGGACTTTCAAAGGCGGAATACGCCTGGACAGAACACGATCAACAATTACTCGAAACCAACCCTGACGCTGAACTCATTTTAAAAGTTACCAGAAAACAGGATGGCAAGGCTTATCAGGCTACCGGACTAATCGTTCGGGAACGAAGCTAAGATTTTAAACTGGCATATTATTTTCGGTTGGTTCCACAGATTAAAACCCAACAACCACTATGAGCAAAGTATATTACCAGGGGAAAGCATTTCCTTACAAAGTAATTGGGGATATTCCAGGACAACGCTGGTATATGTTGTATGAAAACAACGTACTCCGTCATTTTGTAGAGGAACAAAATGTTGAAAAACGATCTATCTTAAAAAGTATTTTCGACTTCTACTACAAAGGTGTGATGTATAACCTCGAATCAAGATCATACTAGTTTGAGGAACTAGCTCTACATTTATACGCATTTTGCGGAATACGTTTGACTTTCAAAGAGTCGTTATCAACTTAAAAAAGGTTGTCGCAGCATAAGGCAACCTTTTTTTATTACGCAATCATTTTTACTAAACGATTGCAAATCCATAACAGAAATTTCTCGGCCTGTGGGAATGAATATCGGGTAAAACAAGAATTGAATATTAAACCTGATCTCGTAGGGCGACTCCAGCGCGCGCCCTTCATCCCTGAAGGGAGCCAACTGCACTTAATAATTTTACACGACATGATGGTTCAACTTAAATCGCAGGGCCTTGCGAAAGTCATACTGCGTCGAGCCTTGCGTACCGTTAGTCCTGGTACTTCCAATAGCGACGAAATAAACCTACTCAAATCGCAATGACTCTATCGGATCAAGTCTTGAAGCTTTACGCGCGGGATAATATCCGGAGATAAGTCCAACGAGTATACAAACGGAAAATCCAATCAACATCCATAACCACGGAACAACAAAGTTTTTATTCCCTAACACCGAAGCAAACACATTTCCAACGAGGATACCGAGAATCACGCCTGCAACACCGCCGATAAGGCATACTACAATAGCTTCAATAACAAATTGTTGTTTAATACGGAGAGGCGTTGCACCCAACGCTTTGCGCACACCGATCTCCCGGGTTCGTTCCGTCACAGACACCAACATAATATTCATGAGTGCAATAGAAGCACCGAGTAATGTTACAATACCAATAAGAAATCCAACCACCTGTGCTTTGCTTGTTAAGCTATCCAGTTCAGCAAGTGTTTCACTACGCTTCAGGTCAAAAGAATCCGGGTTACCCGCAGCATCGCCCCGGATATTACGCATTAGTCCCGTAGCTTCACCCATGGCAGACTCCATTAATGTAGGATCAGAAACACCAACGCTTAAGCGATAATCAAGCCCGCGTCCGCCTGACATTTGATTTCCTTTCACAATGGAAATCATAACCATATTATCAAAATTAGAACTGCCATCATTGAACCCGCCTTTTTCCTGCAGTAACCCAATCACCCTGAACTGCACACCGGAAAAAGTAACGGTTTGATTTTCGATGCTTTCATTGTCATCAAAAACAGATTTATAAACCTTGTGACCCAATACAGCTACGGGAACGCCATTGGTAATTTCGAATTCCGAAAACCCACGACCTTGTGCAAACTCAAGATCCTTTAACGAGAAAAAATCCTGCGTTATCCCCATCACAAATACATTGGGATTGCTTTTTTTCGACTTTCGTTTCACTTCTGCAATGCCGGTAATCTGTGCCTGTATAGCTGTTACCGCCGGAACGTCGTATTGCTCCAGAAACCGGAACGCCTCTCCCATCGTAAGCCGTGGATAATTTTTTTCTACAACGCCCTGGGTATTTGTTCCCCGGTTTTCTTTAGATGTAATATTAAAAGTATTCGCACCCAGTGAAGACAAGCTTGACGTAATAGACGCCTTGATGCCGTCGACGGCTGTAAGCACGCCTACGAGCGCCATGATGCCTAACATCACAATCATGGCGGTTATGATCGACCGCAACATATTGGCGCGTACGGAACGGAGGCCTTCCCTGAAATTTTCAATTAGATCCATGTTTCGGAAACAAATTATGTATTCTTATACGTTGATATCAACGGCAGAATGTTACAAACAAGCCACTTTTTTTTACATAAAACAGAGGTTTTGTATAAAATTATCGTGTTTATGAGCAACGATAGGTAAATTTAACGGGATAAAAAGAGAGAAGTATGATCAGAAGCGCCATTATCATCGGATTATTTTTCTTAAGTGTTTTCGCCAGGGCGAATTCGATTCTCATTCCCATGGATGAGAAGCAAACCAATCACCTGAAGGCGTATGGCGTTACCTATTGGGTTTTGCGGAGCGACACCGAGGTTGACTGGCTTCTCAATTACCGTGGAGGCAGCTTTATGGTTAAGTATCATCCTGCCATTCATAACGAATTGGTGGTGCGTGGGGTGAGTTTTGAAATAATTTCCGATGCTCAGGCAAATCAGATCATCTCCGAAATTGCAAGCCCTGCCGTGAATTATGATGTGATGAAACTGGAGAAATATCCCCGTATCGCCGTTTACTCCCCCAAAAGTAACCAGCCCTGGGACGATGCTGTAACCCTGGTTTTAACCTATGCGGAAATTCCTTATGATATTATTTTCGATGAAGAAGTATTGAATGGTGCTTTACCCAAATACGACTGGATTCACCTTCACCATGAAGATTTCACAGGACAATACGGTAAATTTTATGGCAACTATGCCAATATGCCATGGTATGTTGAACAACAACGCGAGTCAGAAGAAATTGCACGGAAGTTTGGATTCCATAAAGTATCCCAATTAAAACTGGCCGTTGCGAAAAAAATCAAAGAATTTGTCTCCGGCGGCGGATTTATGTTCGCGATGTGTTCTGCAACAGATTCGTATGACATTGCCTTGTCGGCAGAAGGTATTGACATCTGTGAACACATGTACGATGGCGATCCGGCAGATCCGGATGCACAAGGAAAAATCAATTATGAAACCACGCTGGCTTTTACAGATTATCGATTGGTTAAAGATCCGTATCAGTATGAATTTTCTGATATTGATAATCCACCCAATGAACGTGGTCTGCGCCAGGACAATGATTACTTTACCATTTTTGAATTTTCCGCCAAGTGGGATCCGATACCCACCATGCTAACACAAAATCACACCCGCGTACTTGCTGGTTTTTTTGGCCAGACAACAGGCTTCAAAAAAAATCTGATAAAGCCAGACGTTGTGATTATGGGTGAAAACAAAGAGATCAAAGAAGCCAAATACATTCACGGTGTATTGGGAAAAGGTTTCTGGACTTTTTACGGCGGACACGATCCGGAAGATTACCAGCACCAGGTTGGAGAAGAACCTACGGATCTGAATCAACATCCGAACTCTCCGGGTTATCGTTTGATTTTAAACAACATCTTATTCCCAGCAGCAAAGAAAAAGAAACAAAAAACCTGATCGTTTAAGATGCATGGTTCAAAGTTAAAGGTTGGTTTTCGAAAGCGACGGGTTTGTCAAACGTTTGAGTTTGATGTTTAAAGTTTGAGGTTGGTTTTCCGATAGCTTGATTGGTGAGTCATCCCCATCGTTAGTGTCATCATGATCAGTGCTGAAAGGTCATCGAATCAGTTTTCAAATTTCAAAACCGAAACTCACAATCTAAAAAAGGTATGTTAGAAAATAATAAAGCAATATTAGAAGAGGCAAACAGAGCGATCACCCAAGGTGACAATGAAGGGTTTTTATCATTCTGTACTGAGGATACAACGTGGACTTTTATAGGCGATAAGGTCCTGCGCGGAAAGAAAGCTGTTCGTCAATGGATGGTGACGGCATATCAAGAGCCGCCGAAATTTGTGGTCTCCAACTTAATCGAGGAGGGTGATTTTGTAACAGCCCTGGGCAACATAACAATGAAAGACGACGATGGCAACGATACCGATTACGCGTACTGCGATGTTTGGCGATTTCGCGATGGCAAGATGGTTGAATTAACTGCTTTTGTTATCAAGTCAGGAAAGGGTTAAAGGATCTTTGACGCCTTTCCGTCAGTGAACTCTAAGGTCGAACTTTTGCCGTAAACCTTATATATTAACCTGTAACTTTTTGCACGATGTTCGAAATAATATTTTCAGGATCCTTCTTATTAAATCCAGTAGGCTGGTGAGAAAATATTGCATTAGCTGCTAAATTCATAATACTATCTTTGCCACTATCTGTGATACTACGACCTAACAAACCAAAGGCTGCTGCCAAAGAATTTGACTTGTGGTTAGAAACAACATAGTTGTGCATATTATTGTTATAGTTTTTGACGCAAATGGTGACGATAGCGGAAAGAAAAGAAATAGTTAAAATTCGATAGATGATTGCTTTGGCCATTTCAAAATGAAGTAGATCATCTTTACATCCACTGCAAGTTACTTCTAATTGTCTATCATTGGCAAAATAAAAACAATTAGCTTCGAAGCAAAAATGAAAAATAAAAAGAATGAGAACCACTCCAAGCAAAGTAACTGATATCGCAATCCCCACCAGCCACCACGTAGCAGCGTTTCTAAATCGATCTGCATTATCCTTAAAAAGATCTTCCTGCTTAGACAATTCAAGTTTTTTGAGAACATCAGAATATCTTTCATTATATGATTGTAGTTCTTTTTCAAAAGCCTCTCGCTTATGGTTCAACATTTTTAAGTTGTCCTCATATTGAGTGCGCACTTCTAACAATTCACGATTTATTACAGAATCCTTCTCATGATTCAAATAAAGCGCTGCAACTTGTGGATACCAAATAAGTATCCGCTCCTTAAGATCCTCCAGTTGCTGTGTAACCCTCCGATGATCCGAATAAAAATCAGAATTATTTTGAGAGCTTGTAAGTTTCAGTAATTCTGAGGATTGATTAAAAATATCCGAAACCAATTGCGCACTTAATTCACTCGACACTGTTTCCGCTCTCTCGAAGCACTTCCTGCAAAATTTTGCCAATTCAAATAACTCTTGATCCTCTTTGATTTTATCATGAATCCAGTTCATGTTAATATTTCCAATTGATTCAGACAAATAAAACCGTGGATTAGAAATTGCCATAACTTAATTTTGAGTTGAATAATATTTTATAAATTCAGCTGATATGTTTACCACATCCTTATGGACCTCTTCTCTACTTATTAAAAAGTCTTTCAAACATACCACTTGCACCGGGCATCACTGGTGATGAATCATCTTTTAATAAACCGGTATCTGCCCGACTGAAAAGGGATTGCATGATCAGGTGTCTATCCTCTTTATCTATACTTGAATCCTTTACCATAGCCAAATAAACATAGGTGAGTCTCTCCCTTTCCTCTGCATCTCTGGCTAAATGGAAGGCACTAAACGTAACCTTTTTAATCGCTTGGATACCGAACACAAAAAAGAAAAGGAAGGTAATAAAAATTATTGTCCAACGAAGTGCTAAGCTGCGGTCGTCATTGAAAAATGATCTCAACATGCCATCCGGCGTCAACCACAGAAGAGCATATAACGCCAGGGCAGGAACAACAACTAACGCGATTAACCAATACAACGACCGCCATCCTTCTTTTTTTAAATCTATAGCCCGCTGCCGCCAATATTCGGCTGGCTTTTTTAAGCGTAACAATTCTTCATAGGTGCGCTCCAAATCTTCCACATTTTTGGTACTTGTTTCAGAAAATGATTTGAATGTGTATTCTGACCTCTTAAACCAATCGTCAAAATGTTTTTCCTTAGCAATCTTTAAATCCTCCAGCACCCTAATGTGCGATTGCAAGTTCTCCCTAGCTGTACTTAAATAGCTCGTTAGTTCAGCTTCACTTTTGTTTAGATAATTCAAAAATTCGTTTCTGAGGGTGTTTATAGATTTTTTCTCAATCTCCCTTCGTTGACTAAGGCCTGTATGGTCTTTTAAAGTAAACTCATACGCGAGAAGACTTCCGATAATTGTATTCTTATCACTCAAAGGGTTTTGGATATTTCCTACAATAAAATTAAATGCTCCAGGCAATGTACGGCCAAAATCTTTAGATACCGTCAACAAAAAATCGACCTCTGGATAATGATAAGGCAATGGAAATGTGTTGGTCTTACTCACGAACTGTCGCACAAGTTTCCAATTATTGGCAAGGACATTTACGTTGTGCTGCTGATTCTGATGAACAAACTGAATGAGATTGGTTGCTATAGTTTCAAAATATTTTAGGGAGTGTTTTAATTCGCCCGGTAGTTCTCCATGATTCTTCCATCCATCAACCTGTTGCTGTACGAACTCATAAAGGGCTGGTAGTCCGTTGAATGTTTGCGTAAATTGGATGTAAGGGAAAGATATTGTAGTTTCAACATTGTGATTAAACCAGTCGGGCGAAGCAGACTGTGAAATCTTTTCTTTTAGTTCAGATGAAGTCATCATTAAATCTGTTTAATTAGGTCGACTCTGTGCCCGTGGCCATTTCTTCCAGCTTGCGTTAATATAATTTCAACTGGTGTATCTAAACCGAGGGTTACAAAAATATAGGCGGTGGGCTTTTCTCCGAATTGCCGAAGCTTAAATAATGCATGAACCGGGTCGGTATGAGGGCTAAATGCAGCCGAGCTCGCAACATTAAAAAGTGTAGGAAACTCTTTTTCTAAAAAAACAAAGGTAATGGTACTCATGTCTCTGCAGAAAGCGTTAGGGTTCCGAAAATGAAAGATAATAAAATAAGACATCTCAAGCCATGATTCATTCACAAGGATAGGCTTCGCACTCCAAATATTGCGAATTTTCGTTATTTAAAAGGATAGCAGAGTAAATTCGGAAAACGTCAATGACTGAAAAAAAATAGATATTGATAACACATTCATTCGACAAAGGTGAGAATGGACTTCTAAAAATCCAATGATACAACATCTGATGGGTGTATCTAGTTAGTTTTTAAAGTGCAAAACTCCAATCTCCTCAACATTCTAAGTTAAAGTTTTAATTTATGTTGAGTAAAGTTATTCTGTAGTATTACTCAACAAGGATTCTATCTTTATACACAACAATCCGCGCATTGGCATGTTGGGCCTTGTATCGCTCAAGATATCTTCCAGCTTCTTCCGCAGTAGCGAAATTACCCGATAACCAGAATACACTGCCATCGGGACGATCATCGCGGTCGACACCCCAAAGGTACAGTCGCTGTGACGTTAAAATATCCCAGGGTTCCTCGCCTACAACAGTGACATCAAGCAAAACTTTATAGGAAATGCGATCCGGTTGGGGTGTTGCTTTAATTTCGTTTACATGTTTATTGTGTTTAGTATACAACGCTCTTGAATCCGAAACAAATAAGTCATAGGCATCTTCGGATGCCTGATCTTTTACAAACGCCTTGTTCTTTACATCACCATCAGATACGGGAAGCATGTAATAATCTTTCTTTGCATCTGCTGTGCGGTAAACCCATTGCAAATAATAACCGGCGCTATCGATCCTGGTTGTTGTACTGTCTTCGCCGAAGATAACTTTTTCCATTTCCACATAGGCCAATGCTCCACCATCCGTATAGCGCTTCCGTTGGCCGGAAACATAATTCCCTAAAGAGTACGCCACAAACTGATTCTTATTCTTGCGCCATTCCATGGGTTGAATCACATGCGGGTGAGCTCCAATTACAAGCTGTGCACCGTATTTAAAACAATGTTCCGTAATATTCTTTTGCGCCTTAGAAGGAAGCGATTGATATTCGGCACCCCAATGGGTGAATACAATGATAACGTCAGGTTTTAATGCTTTAGCCTTTAACAGATCTTTTCTCATCAAAGCAGTATCAAGCATATTCACAATGTTAGGCTTGTGTACAGGCAGTCCATTGGTTCCATACGTATAATTCAACAAAGCAATGCTGAAACCGTTTTTATAGAGCATCAACGGATGTTGAATTGCACGGCTAGTACTATCCTTATATGTGCCTGCGTGTGGTATTTTAAAACTATCTAACATTACGATAGTTCTTTCAATTCCACGTTTACCACGATCTGCTGAGTGATTATTGGCTGTAACCAATGCATCAAATCCGGATTGCTTCAGGTTGAGGGCCAACACATCCGGTGAACTGAATTGCGGATAACCTTTGTACGGAGGTCCTGCTAAAGTTACTTCGAGGTTTGCAATAGCCAAATCTGCAGATTCAATGTATGGCTTCATCAATTGAAAACACGATGTATAATCATATGCTTTACGCGAGGCATCGTAAGCTGATGCAATTTGAGAATCATGTCCCATCACATCGCCCGCAAAAAGCAACGACAACCGTGTGGTATCCTGTGCCATTACACCAGATACTGAAATCAATAAAACGAAAAATACAATTCCTCTATTCATATAATTTAATTTACAATGCAGTGGCCCCGGTATTAACACGTTGAACCACCTACAGCGATAATTTTGTCTTCCGCGATCACAAATACTTTATCTTCCTTCATAGGCTTAATTCTTGCCAGTCCGGTAAATACGCCGAACGCGGGAAGCAATGCCTGTTGTTTACCAAAATAAAAACACGGCAGGGTAACCGCTTGTCTTCCCTTACCAAAAAGACACACCCCCGGGTGAATATGACCTGCTAAATTATAAAGCCTGTCGTCAATATCCGCTTGCGGATGGTGTGTAAAGATGAATTTATCTATGATCAGCTGATCGTGAAGTTGAATTCCTTTTCGGATATATTGAAGATCACTCATCACATCGTGGTTGCCCAATACCAATTCAAACGACATCATACTAAAGTGTTTCACCACTTCGCCAAAAACCTCCCATTCGGGATTGTAATAGCTATGAAAGAGATCGCCAAGACAGACCACGCGATCAGGTTTTGTGAGGTGAAGAAGATCAAGTAAAACCTCAATATTACGATCATTTGCTTTTATGGGGAGTGGAATGCCCGACTTTCTGAAATGATTAATCTTCCCGAGGTGAAGATCGGCGATAAACAGCATTTTCATTTTCGGCCAGTAAATTGCTTTATGTGGCAATAATTGAAAGACTTCTCCGCAAATCTCGACGTTCATGGAATGATGATCGTTTATTGTTAAATTAAGCCGGAAAGATAAATGTTATTCATGCAAAACCGTACGCTTCTTCTTCTAACCTTATGCTTCTTTTTAAGTGGTATGGTTCTGGCGCAAAAAACGCCACCGCCGTTTAAAAAATTCCAGCATATCACTAATGGTGATACGTTGCCTTATGGTGTTTTGTCGCCCAACAAGGTGGATGCCGGAAAAAAATATCCGTTGGTGATCTTTCTCCATGGTGCCGGCGAGCGTGGCCGTGATAACCACAAACACCTGAAATTTATCCAGATTTTGTTTACGCAAAACGCGCTGAACAAGTATCCATGTTTCGTTGTAGCGCCCCAATGCCCCGAAGGCGAAGTATGGTCTACGTTGATGCTTGGCAAACCATTCAACCCCACGCCTACACGGCCGATGGAATTGTTCCTGCAGGTATACGATCAGTTATTGAAAGAATACCCTATTGATCCATCGCGAATTTACGTCACCGGTTTATCGATGGGAGGCTTTGGTACATGGGATCTGATTGCCAGATATCCAAATCGTTTCGCAGCAGCGGTACCGATCTGCGGTGGTGGTGATGTAAAAACTGTTCCGCTGATCAAACATATTCCAATTTGGGCCTTCCATGGTGCGTTAGACCCCACTGTGCCCCCACGTCTATCGCGAAAAATGATTACAGCGTTACAGGAAGCAGGGAGTTCTCCTGGTTATACTGAATATCCGGGGATAAAACATTCATCATGGCATCAGGCGTATAAAGAACCAAGGCTAATGAAATGGATGTTTGATCAAAGTCTTACGAACAAGAAGTAATTTTTGAAGGACCAATGAACGACCGCCCTACCGGATGACGATAAGGAGGTAGCTGCGAGTTGCAAGCTTCGAGCTATTAGTGTCCGGGAGAACTCATCAAGCGCATCAACCACGTTCGGAAAAATTGTGTGGGGAGTGGTATGCCTCCTTCAATGTTGATCAATATTAATTAGATGATCTTTCATTCACGTTTTTTTCGCCTCCCCGGCCGGCTGGGCCCAGCATACTGGTATTGTCGCTGAACATGATCCACACATGCCCCTTCCAGACCAAAGATAATGTTATGCGACAATACCAGTATGCTGAAGGATAGCGTGGGTGTGCCCTCTTTCTATGAACGATCAAAATAGTTTGTTTTACGATTCTAAATGTGATTGTTAACAATCTTTCATTTTTTCCCGGACACTAATAACCTCAAACATCAAACTTCAAACAATTTCCGCAATCACATCGTTATAAACCAACTTTGAACTTTGAACCTGGAACTTTGAACTGTAAATAGTTGCGAGTTGCAGGCTTCGAGCCACGAGTTTGTTTGGCAATAAATTTAAAGGCTTTCGACAAGCTCATACGTTTTCGCAAACCAACCTCAAACCTCAGACATCAAACTTCGAACAATTCCCAAAGCCCTTCCTTATCGATCCCGGCTACAAACTTTTGAACCATGAACTTTGAACCACGAACTTTGAACTTTTTACTGAAGCGCCATCCTTCTGATCCTGTCTTCCAGTTTTTCCGAGGTTAGTTTTTCACGCATCCGGTCTACCATGATTGGAAATGCAAATGGTGTTGGCTTTTCCGGATAGGTAAGCGTAATCTTTTGTTGTGAGATGCGGTCAAGCGCCTTTCGAAGTCTGGCTTCTTCCAATTGAAAATCCATCACCTCTTCATAGGCTTGTTGCAGTAGTAAATTATGTGCTTCGTAATCGTGAAACACATTGAAGAAAAGTTGTGATGAAGATTGGAGGTGTTTGTCTTTCACTGGTTTTCCCGGATACCCTTTAAATACCAATCCGGAGATGGCTGCAATATCCCTGAACTTACGGCGCGCCATTTCGGTGGAATTAATACTGGCTTGAATGTCATTCATAAGATTATCAATCCCCAGGATGTTTGTTTCGATTGCTTCTTCAATAGGAATGGGCTGATCGGAAAGTAATTCAAATCCATAATCATTCATTGCTATGGAAAACGTAATTGGTTGAATCTGTGCAATACGATGTGCCACCAACGCTGCAATTCCTTCATGTACAAATCGTCCCTCGAAGGGATACATTAACACATGATAACCGTCTGTTGTTTCCAGGTATTCGATCAAGAACTCTTCACGACCGGGTAAATGTGACCGCGTGTTTTGCAATTCAAAAAGTGGTTTCAGGAAGATCATTTCCGGATCATGGGCTTTTCCCTTTACCACTTCATCAATCTTGTTACGGATCATTTCACTCAACTGTGATGATAACGGCATCCGTCCACCCTGCCACGAAGGAACAGCACCTGATTTGCGATTGCTTTTTCGAACATGAGCTTCCATTTCTTTGATGCGCACCAGTTCAAGGTTTCGACCTGCAAACCAAAACACATCACCGGGACTTAATCGCGAAATAAAATATTCTTCTATTGTACCGAGGTATTTACCGGACACAAAACGCACAAACAAGGAACTATCCCCTACAATGGTACCAATGGATAACCTGTGGCGCATCGCAATAGCGCGGTTTTCCACTTTATAAAGCCCCTGGTCAATAATCACTTTCCGGTACTCATTATATGCCTGCAATGAATCGCCACCTGTCGTAATAAAACCAAGTAACCATCGCCATTCATCTTCAGTTATACTGGAAAAACTAAATGTACCTTGTACTTCTTTAAAAATCTCTTCGGCATCGAAGCCATTTGATACCGCCAATGTTATCAGGTATTGCATCAACACGTCAAATGATCGAATGTAAGGTAGCCTGTCCTCTACAATTTTTTCCTGAATGGCGCCGCGTAGTGCAGCGGCTTCCATTAATTCCAGGGAATGGGTAGGAACAAAATAAATTCGGCTCAATGCGCCAGGCTGATGTCCACTTCTACCCGCGCGTTGTAAGAAGCGTGCTACACCTTTCGGTCCGCCGATTTGAATAACCGTTTCAACCGGTCTGAAATCGACACCAAGATCGAGACTTGAAGTACATACAACGGCTTTCAATTTACCTTCATGCAGTTGCTCCTCTACCCACGTCCTCAATTCCTGGCTGATCGATCCATGGTGCATCGCTATGAGGCCACTCAATTCCGGTGCTTTATCCAGCATCTTTTGATACCATATTTCGGCAAACGATCTCGTATTGGTAAATATCAGTGTAGTCGTACTCCCCTTTACAATCTCAATCACCTTTTCCAGTAAGTGTATTCCCAAATGCCCGGTCCACGGCATTCTTTCTACGGTGTCTGGCATCACCGCGAGCACTTCAACCACTTTTTCAATGTTTGATTTAATAACACGGATCTTCTGTTCAGTAAAATAATTGCCAACCAGCGCATGAAGGGCTTCATCCATGTTGCCTATCGTTGCCGAAATCCCCCACACTTTCAGTCCGGCTATGATTGCTTTGAGTCGCGACAACGCTAGCTCTACCTGCACACCACGTTTCGATCCCATCAGTTCATGCCACTCATCTGCGACCACCACTTTCAGGTTCTTAAAAAATTCAGGATATCCTTTTTGTGCCAATAAAAGATGCAGGCTTTCGGGTGTGGTGATTAATACTTCGGGTGGTTTTTCTCTCTGGCGTGTCCGTTCTTTCAACGACGTATCGCCTGATCTCACACCAACCCTCCAGGGAATTTGTAAACCTTCAACAGCCCGATTGGCAGACAATTCAATTTCCTTCGATAAGGCACGGATCGGTGTTATCCAGATCGCCTGCAAGCCGTTGTTCTTTTTTGTTTTATAGTCCCGATTATTTCGAATAAACTCAAGCATAACCGGTAATAAAAGCGAGTACGTTTTTCCGCTACCAGTAGGCGCATTCACTAAACCACTCTCCCCGGAAAGATAGGCCCGCCACGCCTCAAGCTGAAACGGAAACGGGTGCCAACCTTTGCTATCAAACCATGTTACGCCTGCTCTTATGGTATTATCCAAGTTGTTGTTTTTAATCAAGTTGATAGGCTTTTAATTTAAGCAATGTAAAAGAAATGTTGGCCGCCTTCAAACAAAAAACTTAATCGTATTTTTTCATGGTTTTAATTTTTACAGCATCCAGGAATATCTATTAACGAACACCAGATGCAAGCGGATCTGTTAACTGCATTAAACTAAATTCAAATAAGTATATGTATCGCATTGGCGTAATTGGTTCTGGGTTCGCCGGCTTGTCATCAGCTTGTTTTTTGGCGCAGGCTGGATTCGATGTGACAGTTTTTGAAAAAAATGATTCGGCCGGTGGCCGCGCCCGGCAGTTTAAAGCAGCAGGATTTACATTTGATATGGGACCAAGCTGGTATTGGATGCCCGATGTCTTCGAACGTTTCTTCGCTGCGTTTGGCAAAAAGCCTTCCGACTATTATACCCTTCAACGTCTGGACCCTTCGTACCGTGTGGTCTACACGCAAAATGACTATCTCGATGTTCCGGCCGATGCTGAGGCGCTTCGTGCGATGTTTGAACGTCTGGAACCGGGAAGTGGCAAAGCGCTGGATCAATTTTTAAAAGAAGGAAAATTCAAATATGATTTAGGCATGAAAGAAATGGTTTACCGACCTGGTCTTTCGATTACCGAATTCCTTGGCGCGAAGGTTTTGACAGGCGTATGGAAATTGCATGTGTTCAAATCAATTTCAGCCTATATCCGCACTTTTTTCAAACATCCCCTACTCATCCGGTTGTTAGAATTTCCGGTACTCTTTCTGGGTGCAACACCCGAAAATACCCCGGCGCTTTATAGCCTGATGAACTATGCCGACATGGCACTTGGCACGTGGTATCCCATGGGAGGCATGCACCGGATTATTGAAGGCATGGTTGCATTAGCAACATCACTTGGTGTGAAATTCGAATTTAACAGCACCGTGGAAAAGCTGGCGATGAATGATACCTGGATTGAAGGACTACAGGTGAATGGAAGTTTTGTGCCGTTCGATTATATCGTAGCAGGAGCCGATTATCATCATGTGGAACAACAGCTGCTTCCTGCATCATTCCGACATTACACAAAAAGATACTGGAATAGTCGTACGCTGGCACCATCGTGCTTAATGTTCTATATCGGCCTCAACAAAAAAGTAAAAGGGCTGTTGCATCACACGTTGATCTTCAATGAAAATTTCAAACGCCATGCCAAAGAGATTTACGACAGTCCTCAATGGCCATCAGCGCCGCAATTCTATGTTTCATGCCCCTCACAAACCGACGCTACAACAGCGCCTGCCGGACACGAAAATATTATTGTTCTGATTCCGGTAGCGGCGGGACTTAGCGATTCGGAACCCATTCGTGAAAAATATTTTAACTTGATATTAAGTCGTCTCGAACAACTTACAGGAGAAAGCATAAAGCCCAACATCGTTTTCAAAAGAAGCTATGCACACCAGGATTTTATGAACGATTACAATGCATACAAAGGAAACGCTTATGGTCTGGCAAATACATTAACCCAAACAGCCTTGTTAAAACCTTCCATTATCAATAAAAAAATCTCCAATCTGTTTTATGCAGGACAGCTTACAGTTCCAGGTCCGGGCGTTCCGCCTTCTATAATTTCCGGTCAGGTTGCTGCAGAACTTCTTATAAAAAAACATCAAACCTCTAATTTAGCTTTGCATGAAAGACCTCTTTGATCATGTCTCCGCACGATGTAGTCGTTTAGTAACCCATACTTACAGCACATCGTTCTCCCTTGGGATTTTCTGTTTACACCCTTCGATACATGAACCGATATATGCTATTTATGGTTTTGTGAGATTAGCAGATGAAATCGTAGATAGTTTTCATGGTTATGATAAAGCCTCCCTGCTCGCGCGTTTCAAAGAAGAAACATTCCGTTCAGTGGAGGAAAAAATAAGTCTTAATCCGGTATTAAATAGCTTCCAAAAAACGGTGAATCAATATAAAATTGAAACATCGCTAATTGATCAGTTTCTTCACAGTATGGAAACCGACCTGACGAGGTCGGTACATGACACAGAAAGTTTTAAAACCTATATCCTCGGATCTGCCGAAGTGGTGGGTTTGATGTGTCTTAAAATATTTTCGCAACATGACGCTAACCTCTATGAAGAGCTAAAACCCTATGCCATGAGCCTTGGATCAGCTTTTCAGAAGGTAAATTTCCTTCGCGACATCAAAGAAGACTATGTGGGTCTGGGGCGAAACTATTTTCCCGGAATTGAAATTGAACGTTTAAATGACGTTAACAAAAAGCAAATTGAAGAAAGTATAGCACAGGATTTTAAACATGCTTATATGGGTATTAAACAACTACCCAAGCAGGCACGGTTAGGCGTTTATGTGGCTTATGTTTATTATCTTGCGTTGTTTAATAAAATCAAAAATACAAATTCGCATGCCATAATGCGAACGCGGATTCGCATCCGGAACAGGCATAAAGCGCAACTGCTCGCCTATTCGTATTTCAAACATCAATTTAACCTGATGTAATGGAGCAAGTAATTTTAGTTGACGATCAGGATCGTGTTTTGGGAACAATGGATAAAATGGAAGCGCACGAAAAGGGTATCCTGCATCGGGCGTTTTCAATTCTCCTCTTTAATAGCAAAGGAGAGATGTTAATCCAAAAGCGTGCGCGCTCAAAGTATCACAGCGGCGGTTTATGGACAAACGCATGTTGCAGTCATCCCCTGCCGGATGAAACACTTGATGATGCAACAAGGCGAAGACTAAAGGACGAGATGGGAATTGACCTGAAGACAACTTTTGCATATTCATTCTTATACCGTACATCTCTTGATGGAAATCTGATTGAGCATGAGTTGGACCACGTTTTCATCGGTGAATACAATGGAACACCTGATGTAAATCCAGCGGAAGTGGAAGACTGGAAATATGTAGACGTAGCACAACTAAAAACAGCTGTGGTTGAACAACCGGAGTTATACACCCATTGGTTTAAATTAATCTTAAACCATTCGTTTTTTAAACAGCATGTAGTTAAGCGCTCATAGATGCTCTAACAAAAATCTAACAGAAGCACTTTCAGGTAAAAAATAATCCGCATGAGTTTTATAACCTTTATTATTTGTGGCGGAATTGTAGTCGGTACCTTTTTATTATGGGAAGGGATAGCGTGGTTTACTCATAAGTATATTATGCACGGTTGTCTTTGGTCGTGGCACAAATCACACCATACCCGGCACGATCATACCCTCGAAAGAAATGATCTTTTCGCGATCATATTCAGCTTGCCTTCCATTGCCCTTTTTTATTATTTTTCAATTGTTGAATATAACCCGTATATGCTTGCCGTTGCGTTTGGTATATTTTGTTACGGGTTGTTCTACCTGATATTTCACGATATTATTGTACACCAAAGATTAAAATGGCGACCCAGCAAACGAAGCCGGTATCTTAACCGCATGATACATGCGCATTACGTACACCACAGCAAACACACCAAAAAAGGATGCGAAGCCTTCGGATTTTTATACGCACCTAAAAAATATGAACCTAAAAACTTTATCTTTAAGGCTGACCGTAAAGAAACCCAATAAAATCACTTGAACCCCAAATATCTCTACCTCGCGATTGATTTTTTTGTTATTCTGATTCCATTCAGCGCGAGCTTTTATCAAAAAGCACCGTTTTATAAAAAATGGAAACACCTGGCTATCGCCATCATTTTACCTGCCACTGTATTTTTGGTTTGGGACGCAATCTTTACAGACCTGGCAATCTGGGGATTTAATGACCGTTATATTACCGGGGTCACGCTGGGGCCCCTTCCCATAGAAGAAATACTTTTTTTTATATGTATTCCCTACGCCTGTGTATTCACTTATTTCGCCCTGAATCACCTCATTGAAAAGGATTTTCTTTTTCCGCACCAGGACCTCATCTCCGGCATACTCATTATGCTGATGTTGGTATTGGGAATATATCACATGGACAAGGCTTATACCGGCGTTACATTTATTCTGCTGGGAATCTTTCTTGCTTACCAAATGATTAAACTCAAGCCGAGATACATGGGAAGATTCTATGTTGCTTTCTTTGTTACGCTTATCCCTTTTTTTATTGTAAATGGAATTCTTACCGGCGCATTTATTGAGGAACAAGTAGTATGGTACAATAACGAAGAAAATCTTGGTATCCGCCTTGGTACAATTCCAATTGAAGATATGTTTTATGGAATGTTACTGCTCCTCATGAATGTAACCATTTTTGAGTGGCTGGAAGAGCGTGAACGTTTTAAACATTGGAAGTAGCATCCCTTCCTCCCTATTTCGTTGCCATTTCTACACTATTATTCATACCGCAGTGATTGTACCGGATTGATAGCCGCTGCCTTGAAAGATTGATAGCTTACCGTTAACCATGCAATAATAATAGCTGCGGCACCACTAAAAATAAATACCAGTGGATCAACGGCAATGCGATGCGCAAACCCCGAAAGCCATTGCTCCGAAACATACCAGCCCAGTAAGGCTGCAGGCACAAATGCGATCAGCACCAGCATTGTAAAATTCTTAGACAACAACAACGTTATTCCCAGTGAAGAAGCACCCATTGCCTTCCTGATTCCGATTTCCTTTGTGCGTTGTTCCGACGTAAAGGCAGCAAGCGCAAATAAACCCAACGAGGCAATGAAGATGGCCAGCCCGGAAAAGATAGTAAAAACCTCTCCCATGCGTTGTTCTCCACGGAATAGTTGGTCAAATTCTGCATCAAGAAATGCATATTCAAATGGTTCATCATTCGCATGCGCCTTCCATAACGATTCAACTGACGATACTACCGCTTTAGCATTCCCGTTGTATCGTACCAGCAACGTGTTCGCATTTTGCGTTAACCGGATTGATATGGGACGAATTTCTGATTTAAACGATTCAAAATTAAAATTCTTCATAACTCCAATAACGTAAAGTGTTTCCATTCGCTCGCCGTTATTGTAAATGATTTTTTCTCCAACCGGGTTAGTGAACCCAAATTCTTTGGCCGCGACTTCGTTCAACAGAATGCCTGTTGAATCGGAAGGAAAGTCACGTGAGAAATAGCGACCCTCCTTGAGTTGAAACTTCATTACATCCAGGTGCTCATGATCAGCATAGTAAACACTCATAATGTGATCCTGATCAGACGTACCGGAACGAAATATGGTTGTGTTATTTACACCGGGAAAAGTATTGCTTGTATAGCTTAATTTATTCACACCACTTTGCTGTGACAATGCATTACGGAAGGCTTCCTTGTTTTCATGCAATCGCCAGGTGTTGTTTATGATCAGAATATTTTCCTTGTCCAAACCAATGTTTTTGTCCTGCATAAACCGAATCTGTTGATAAACAACGGAAGTAAAAATGATAAGGAATATTGAAAGACCAAACTGACAAACAACGAGCGAGCTTCGTACACCTTTGCTTTTCATCCCGGCCCGAACTTTTCCCTTTAAAACTTCTACGGGATTAAAAGAAGTGAGGTAGAATGCAGGATAACTTCCAGCAATGAGTCCGACAAGGATAACAAGAAACAAAAGACACCCAATGAACAAAGGAGAAGCAAACACCCCCATGCCCAATTCTTTTCCTGTAAGCAAATTAAACGAAGGCAACAGTGTATAGCATGCAATTAATGCCAACAATACAGCCACCAAACTGTAGATGAAAGATTCAGACAAGAACTGTACAATCATCTGGCCGCGGAGCGATCCCAAGGTTTTGCGCAACCCAACTTCTTTTGCACGACCCGCTGATCTTGCTGTTGATAAGTTCATAAAGTTAATGCATGCAATAAGGAGGATAAACGCGCCTATGCCTATAAAAAAGTAAACATGCATCACATTTCCACCGGGCTTAATGTCATCCCGCGATTGCGAATGCAAATAAATATCTGTGATCGGTGTAGCATAATAACCATACGCCGCTCCTTGATCTTTCATTTGCGTTATGGATATACCCATAAATTTCTCTAACTCGGGACCGATGTATTTAACCACCATATTATTAAAAGTGGAATGCACAACATCCAGCGATCCGTTGGTTCGCAATTTAAAATATGTAAACATCCAGTTATTCAACCACTCATTTCTTTTAAGCCGATCATTTGAAGCGGCTGATAAAATCATACTATAACCAAAGTGGCTATTGGAAGGTGCGTTCTCTACAATGCCCGTAACCTTATAGGAATTTTCATTTCCATCAATCGTGATGATTTTGCCCAGAACCGGTTCATCACCAAAATATTTTTGTGCAAGGGCTTGAGACAAGACAACACTTTTAGGCTCTTGGAGCGCTGTTTTGGAATTGCCATGAATCAGTTGAAAACTAAAAAAATCAAAAAAATTAGAGTCCGCGTAAATTACCTCTTCTTCGACAAATGTTTTATCTCCAAACTTAATCGATGGTTCACTGTAATAAGGAACAATACGTGTAGCCGACTCAACATCCGGACACTCATGAACCAACGCATCTGCCATGGGAGAACAGGTTGTTGCTGTTTTGATATCCTGCCCGCCCAGCTTACCGTGCAGTCCCACCTGATAGATACGGGATGCATCAACATGGAAGCGGTCATAACTTAATTCCTCGGTTACAAAAAGTATGATGAGCAAACAGGCGGTTATCCCTGTCGTCATGCCAAGAATATTGATTACAGAATAAAACTTATGCTTGGTAATATTGCGTAGCGCAACGACAAAATAATTTTTAAACATATATCTATTAAATTTTCAGCTTCACTATTTCGTGATGTAAAAAAAAACAGCGGGGTTAAACAAATATGTTATTCATCGCGTAAGGTGTTCACGGGATTCGTATCCGCGGCACGATAGACTTTATACCCAATGGCGGCAGCAGAAATCATGAACATGACCAATACGGAAATAATAAACGTGGTAATGGTAGCAGCCTGATAATACCGCCAGATGCTGGCCATAAGCCAATCTACAGAAAGATAACTTAGCACTGATCCGAGGACAGAAGCAAAAATCAGAATGATCACAAATTCCGTGTTGATAATGCGTGTGATGTTCCCAATGGACGCACCCAACACTTTCCGGACACCAATCTCTTTCATACGTTTGATGATGTTAAGTGACACAAGGGTGAATAAACCAGTGACAGAGAGAAGCAATGCAATGACACCGAGAAACCCAAACATCACAAGGATATTTTGATTTACATCAATGACTTCCTGTAACTCCTGTGAAAGCATATTGCCATTATACAATGAATTTGGAAATATCTCCTTCCACTTCGCCTCCATAAACTTATTAATCGACGCTACACTTTTTGATTCGCCTGTAACAACGATCTGACTATACTTTGTCTTGTCAATATAGCGGATCATCATTGGTTCCAACTCACGCCAGAGACCAAAGGTATAAACATCCTTAACAACGCCCACAACATAGTAATGGGTAGTATCTTTCCATATAATTCGTTTTCCCAGTGGCTCGTCCATCCCGAACATGTCGGCCATCTTTTGAGAAATAATAATTGATTCTTTTTTATCCGTTTCAGAGTCTTTGATAAAATCACGTCCCTGTGTTAGTGTCAGGTTCATGGTTTGCAGATACTGATCACCAACGTCAATAATATCTACCTCCAGATTCTTCGACTCATACTTAACCGGCTGGTGTTCACGGTTTGAAAAAATTCCGCTTGATGCGCCTGCCATAGAGAGAATGTCACGATTAGATTGCAGTGCATTTCGGTAAATTTCAAAATCTTCAGCGCTATTCAACCAGGCGATTACTGAACTTCTCGCGTCGAACCCCAGATCATAATTCTCCTGATATTTGGCATTCTGATAAAATGCAATCGCACTCACGATGGCGATCAACGAAATCGCGAATTGCAAACCAAGCAATGTCCGTGTAAAATGATTTGTTCCGCCGAACTTTAACTTACCTTTTAAAATACTGATTGGCTCGAACTTGCTGATGTAAAATGCGGGATAACTTCCGGCGACTAAACCTGTGACTATTAAAATAATCAGGGCAAAGAAGACAAACTCAGGATTGTCGGCGTAATGCGTTGAGATGTGCATAAATTCCCACATTGCATTCCACCCATTGACTAAAAATTCCGCGATAACAGTACCCACAAGTAAGGCCAGGAAACAAATAAACATCGTCTCGCCAATAAACTGAAAGATCAGTTGTTTCCGCATGCCTCCCATTACTTTCCGAATACCAATCTCTTTCAATCGCCTGGACGAAATCGCAATAGCGGTATTGGTAAGATTGAAACACGCAATGAGCAATATAAGGATGCCCATCGCAGCAGAACCGACCACTGCCGAGGAAGGAGGCGCATCCCAGGTCCACGTTCTTACTTCAGCGGCCCTGTCCTGCATGGCCATGGTTGGTAAGTGGTCAAGTGTAAACTCTTTAACAATAAAATCTTCCCTTACCTTATTATTATTTGCCGTATAGGGCTGGAGTTGCTGATAAACCGTCTTAACCCGATTAGGGTCCTTGATCTGAACAAATACAGTAGCATCTTCCTTCCAGTTTTCGTTCGTTGCCTCTTTAAATTCATCTTTATGATTCTCCGCATTCATATACGATTCGCGGTAATAAAAACTTGAATTTTGAGGTTGTTCTTTAAAAACGCCGGTAATCTTGATCTCTTTTAATTCGTTTCCATAAACCTGCGTAATGACTTTACCGAAAGCTTCAGCGGGTGAACCAAATAAACGGATCGCCATAGGCTCACTGATCACGACACTTGTTTTATCCTCGAAACGCGATGCACTTCCAGCTAAAAACTCAAACGTAAACATGGAAAAAAATTCCGGGTCGACGTAAGCAAGCTTCGATGCGAAAAGATCATCTTCTTTTTTAAAATTTGACCAAGAGAAAAACAAACGCGTTGATTGATCTACATCTTTGATATTTTGTTTTACAACATTAGCCAACGGCTTCGGTACAAATCCAAATTTCGTTGTGTTACGCTCAAATTCGCGCAAAGCACTAATGCGGTATATTGTTTCCGCCTGCCTATGGTTATGATCAAATGTGGTATCGTATTCGTAAACAAAATAACCTACAATACAACAGGCAATTGCCACACCCATCCCCAGCACATTGATTATGATGAACAATTTGTTTTTCATCATGTTTCGCAACGTAATCAGAAAGTAATTTTTGATCATAATCAATTAAAGGATTTGGGAATAGACGATATGCAGCTATGAAGGTTGGACATTGGAAATTCGGCATTGGAAATTCGGCATTGGAAATTCGGCATTGGACATTGGGTATCGGAATGACGAATTCTCTAGTGAACCACGATACCTAATACCTAATACCTAATACCTAATTCCCAATCCCTAATACCTGATCTTAGATATGAAAGTGTTCTTTGATATTCTCCGTTACAACTTTACCATCGAATAAGTTTACAATACGATGGGCATAGTTCGCATCATAAGGAGAGTGAGTTACCATGATGATGGTTGTACCTTCTTCGTTAAGTTGAGATAACAGTTTCATTACTTCCTCACCATTCGCTGAGTCCAGGTTACCGGTAGGTTCATCGGCAAGGATTACACGGGGTTTTGCTACGATCGCACGTGAAATAGCAACACGCTGTTGCTGTCCACCAGACAATTGTTGCGGGAAGTGATTACGACGATGCATGATGTTCATTCTTTCAAGAACTTCTTCGACACGTTGCTTTCGTTCCGCCGAAGGAACTTTCATGTACAATAAAGGCAGTTCAACGTTTTCGAATACGGTTAATTCATCGATCAGGTTAAAGCTCTGAAACACGAAACCTATTGAACCCTTACGCAATTGCGCACGCTGGCGCTCTGAATATCTGGCCACTTCATGTTCGCCAAAATGATATTCGCCACCTGATGGATTATCGAGCAATCCAAGAATATTCAACAACGTTGATTTACCACAACCTGATGGACCCATGATGGCAACGAATTCGCCCTCTTTGATTTCGAGATTAATGTTGTTAAGTGCTGTTGTTTCTACTTCTTCAGTAGTATACACTTTTTCAAGATTCTTAAGTTTTATCATAACTGAGGTATTTACGGATTGATGTTTTATAAATTGTTATTCTGCTTTAGTTAAATTAGTCCAAAAGAAGTACTTCGTTGTTTCCAAAATTTTCGTAAGATGATGTAATCACTTTATCACCAGGTTCAAGTCCTTCCAGCACTTCAAAATGTTCAGTATTTTTTCTGCCCAACTTCACATTCCTCTTTACCGCGCGATTATCATCCGTTAACACAAACACCCAGTTACCGCCAGTATCTTTATAAAATCCGCCTACAGGTAATAATAATTCTTCGGAAGATTGACCCAGTTCGATCCTTAGTCTCAATGATTGGCCTCTTCTGATCCCCGGAGGAACATCACCGATAAATACCATATCTACATCGAATCTACCATTTTGAATGGTTGGATAAATGTACATAATCTCCAGTTCGTAATCTTTGTTGTTAAAGCTTGTAGTGGCATGTAACCCGGTTGAGATCCTCGGCAGATATAATTCGTCAATAGGAACGCGTACCTTATAACTTCCGACCACATCAACCTGACCTAATCGTTGTCCGGGATTAACATTTTGTCCTACATCCAGTTGCGGTCTTGAAAGTTGACCATCAATGGAAGAACGAATAATCAGGTTGTCCAATATGCCGCCGACACCTTCAAGGCTTTGGCTCATTTTGCGTTCAGAAAAATTAAGATCCCTGAGCTGGCGGATTCTGTCCAAAGAATCGTTTTTATATACCTCATAGGTAATTCTTCTGCGTTCAAGATTGTACTGATAATCTGCTTCCGTTTTTTCGAAATCCTGTTTTGCAATCAGCTTCTTTTCGTAAAGTTGTTTCTGACGATGATATTGCGGCTCCAATATTTGCAGCTGGTTATCTATTAATGCAAGTGTCTGTCGTTGTTCAAGGTCATTTCGCGTAATACCAAGTCGCGTATCACGAACGCGGTTAATACTTTCGTTTAGCTGTGCTTCCTGTTGTAAGACTGTTAATTCGCGGTTAAGGTTGCTTAGCTCTAAAATTACATCACCCGCCTTGAGCATCGCACCACTTTCAGCAACGACACGTTTTATCGTTCCGCCTTCTATAGCATCAAGATAAACAGTACGACTGGGTTCGATGGTACCGGTTTGCGGAATGAATTCCTGGAAAACCCCACGCTTTACTTCCGCTATAGTTATTTTGTCCTTTTCAACTTTTAGGGTTGACCTACGGTCGGCATAAATGAACTGGTAGCCAATAAATATGACAAACAATCCAATTCCACCATAGGTAGCAATACGTTTTACCGTCCATTTTTTCTTTACGAGTGCTTTATCCATGCTGCTTAATTCTGTGCTTACTTACTGTGCCACGGTTGCCAACAAACGTGCCAACCACCGGAAGCGATTTAAAAAGCTGTTTTTGCCCGATTATTATTTATTTTGTCGTTCAGATGTGAACGGGCATGTCCGGTTTCGAACGTAAAAATAATCTACGCCATATAAAATCGGCTTTTGCAGCCAGAAACACGTGTTCAGCGCTTTCGGTATGTCGTTTGCCCATTGCCGGACAGAAATTTCTGAAAGCGAACGCTTTAAGATTGAAATAACTAATGTCAGCTGATAAAACATTTACCTTCCCATGGAGCAAAAGCAAGGAAAAATTCTGATTGTAGATGATAACGAAGATCTTCTGAAAGCCGCCAAGATGCATTTAAAACGACATCTGGCACAGGTCGATATAGAAAAAAATCCTGAGGCTATCCCCGCACTGATGCACAATGAGGATTATGATGTAATCCTGCTTGATATGAATTTTACCAGGGATGTAAGCAGCGGTAGTGAAGGGTATTACTGGCTTGAACGGATTTTGCAAATCGATCCATCTGCTGTTGTGGTTCTGATAACCGCTTATGGCGATATCCAAATGGCGGTAAAAGCGATTAAGGCTGGCGCTACAGATTTTGTTCTCAAACCCTGGGAGAACGAAAAACTTCTCGCGACTTTATACGCCGCCATGCGTTTACGTCAGTCGCGCGATGTTATTGAAAATCTCAAAAATAAAAATGAAGCAATCAATTCTGCATTAAATGAACGGTATAGTGAGATTCTCGGACACAGTGCCTCGATGCAGAAAATATTCCAAACGATTGACCGGGTGGCCAAAACCGACGCGAACGTCCTCATCCTTGGCGAGAATGGAACAGGAAAAGAACTCATTGCCCGTGCCATCCACCGAAACTCCATACGCCAAAAACAAAATTTCGTTGGCGTTGATCTGGGGTCTATAACGGAGACGCTATTTGAAAGTGAACTTTTTGGACATAAGAAAGGCGCGTTTACCGATGCGAAAGATGATCGTGCAGGCCGTTTTGAACTCGCCAACGGAGGAACGTTATTCCTTGATGAAATTGGTAATCTTTCCATGCCCTTGCAGGCAAAACTGTTAACCGTTCTCCAAAACAGAAAAGTAAGTCGCGTGGGATCTAACAAGGATACGCCGGTAGACATCCGACTGATTTGTGCCACCAACATGCCCCTATATGAAATGGTAAAGGAGAATCGTTTCCGACAGGATCTGTTATATAGGATCAACACAATTGAAATTGAAATACCGCCGTTACGAGAACGTTTCGAAGACATACCTTTACTCGCCAATCACTTCCTGAAACATTACGCTGACAAATACACTAAACCTGTTTCGACGATCAGCGAAGGCGCCATGTCAAGAATGCATAAACATCCATGGCCGGGAAATATCCGCGAGCTGCAACACGCCATCGAACGGGCCGTCATTCTTAGCAACTCCAATGTGTTGCAACCGGAAGATTTTAATTTCTCACCCACCAACCATAAAGAAGATGGCCAGATAAACCTCGATCAGTACAATCTTGAAGAGGTAGAAAAGTTATTGATCCGTAAGGTGCTCAAAAAATATAATGGGAACATTACACAAGCTGCCACGGAACTTGGATTAACGCGTTCTTCGCTCTATCGGCGATTAGAGAAGCACGGTCTTTGAGTTCAGGGTTCAGGGTTCAAAGTTCACGGTTGGGGTTCGGTAACGATGGGTTTGTGTCAATTGTTTGATGTCTGAGGTTTGATGTCTGATGTTTGATTGCGAACCTTTATTGGGTTAGCAAACACAACTTGAAGCGTATCGCCAAACACTTGATTGTTGCCCAACGAACTCGCGGCTCGAAGCTCCCAAAGGCAGCTATTTCCCTCTGGTTACAGTCATCCTAAGAATTTAAACCTGCAGCTCAAAAAATTGAAATGACAATTCGTGTAAGGCCTACTGAAGAATTTTCGACAGACAGAAGAACCGCTTCGCTAACTAAATCAATGCTCTGGAGGAGCTAAATGTGAGTAGCCATGAGCGCAGCTCGTGGCTCATATTCCGCTATTAAATTGTGCCACAGATGCTTGTAGATCAAGGAGAAAGCCTCCACGGCACACAATATGGAAATCTGCGGTCGACAGGAAATCCAAAACCATGTCCTGATCGACTTCTTCGTCATTCATTCGTCACCTTTGTTGTCATTGGTATGCGCGCATGTGCTCTGCACAAAGCATGCAGAAGGATCCCCCCGACAAAGGAAAAAATGATTCGTTCGTAGAAACAAAAACCAACGTTCATGGTGCAGGTTTTAAGATGTTCGAGACGAACGCTGTAGAAAATTGTTTGAGGTTTCAGGTTTGATGTTTGAGATTTCGGAAAACTGATTCAATCTGCTGTCAAAAATTGTGCTTTGGCTTTGTGTAGGTCAGCGGCTTTGCACCTTCGCGGTTAGGGTGTCGTCATGCAGTGCAGCGTTCAAAAG
>Ga0196965_1000254_pt1 | contig 37305 bp, 30 predicted proteins | sample S1_20metaG_FD_148668 | JGI IMG/M metagenome (GOLD analysis project Ga0196965, IMG submission 148668) | Soil microbial communities from Anza Borrego desert, Southern California, United States - S1_20 | ecosystem: Environmental > Terrestrial > Soil > Desert | place: USA: California | collected...
TGCGCGCGCTCAGCCGGGAGGCGCCGGTCGTGCCGGACCAGATGGACGCGATGGACGCGCTCGCCGTCCTGCGCGGAAGCGAGACCCGAATGGCCTTCGTTCACGACGAATATGGCCATTTCGAAGGCATCGTGACCTCCGCCGACCTGCTCAACGCGATTTCCGGAGTGCTCGCCGGCGGCTTCGACGGCGGGCCGGAGGCGCCTCTGGTCGAGCGCGAGGACGGCAGCTGGTGGGTGTCGGGCTCGCTTTCGGCCGACGCGCTGTCGGACCGGCTGGGGATCGGCCTGCCCGACGATCGCGACTATGCGACCACGGCCGGCTTCGCCCTCTCCGTCCTCAAGCATATCCCCGAGGTGGGGGAGCGCTTCACCTTCGGCGGCTGGCAGTTCGAGATCGTCGACATGGACGGCTTCAAGATCGACAAATTGCTCGCCAGCGAGGTGGTGAGGACTCGGCGGGGGCGATAACCAAGATCCTTCCTGCCGCAAGCGGCGGGGAGGGGACCACACGAAGCTGGTGGAGGGGTCCTTTACGCCGCTTCGACCCCGGCGAAGCCGAAGTTCATCCCGAGCGCCGCCGCAGGCGGCGTCGAAGGGCTCAGCGGCTACTCAGGATGAGCGGGGCAGATCAGCCTGAAGCGATCATGCTCTAATTGCCCAGTTTCCCGAACCTGGCCTCGAACCCGTCCGTGTCGCCGCGCTCCAGGTAGCAGGCCTGCTCGACCAGGCGGTCGCGCGCGATCCGCCCCTCGAAGGCGCCCATGCGCTTGTCGAGCAGCGCCACCTCGTTCTCGGTGAGGCCAGCGAGCTGGTCGAAGCGGGTGATGCCGAACTCGTTAAGCTGCGCGGCCATCTTGGGGCCGACGCCCTTCAGGAGCCGGAGGTTGTCGGGCGGCCCGCTGGGGCCGGGAATGTTGGGGTGGGCGTCGACTCCCAGTATCTCGCCGGCGACGTCCTGGGTGGCGGCGGCGAACTCGTCCTGAAGCCCGTTGCCTTCAGGCCCGTCGGTACGGCGGTCCGAGGTCACGTTCCCGCGGCTCCCGCTCCGGCGGAAGGCCCAGAGCGCCACCGCGAGGCCGATCAGAAGCGCGACGACGAGGAGGATGAGATTGTCTTGAGCGACGGTCCACATGGTCAATCCGGTCCTTCTTGGGTCAGGCGAAGCCGTCGCGCCGCCGCCGGCCCCAGAGGAGCCAGCCGAGGCCGAGGCCGATGAAATAGGCGAGGGCGGCGAGGAAGAGCGTCTCGAGCAGCAGCGGCACGACACGGCGCGCCTGGTCAGGCTCGTCGGCCCAGCGCACCGACACGACGCCTTCGACGTCGCGCACATGGTCGCTCAAGCCCTTCTGGCTGCCCAGGCCCTCCCGCTGCAGGTCGCTGGCCGGGCCGCTCAGCCGCGCCACGCGGGCGAGCGGATCGCGGGAGAAGGTCACCCGGATTCCCGGCAATCCGGTCTCCGCCACTTTCGCCCGCGCCTGGGCTTCGAGCCGGTCGATCAGCCGTTCGCCGTTGCCGAGCGGGCCGTGCCATATCCAGGCGACCAGCAGCGCCACCACCAAGCCGATCAGGATCTTCATCGCGTGTCTCCCGCCTCGTCATTGTTCCAGATGCGGCCGTGGATCAAGGGAGCAGGGGCGCCTCGAGCCGCATACCGACGCCGGCGGCGGCGGCCACCGCCTCGGCCCAGACGGCCACCTTCTCGATCTCGTCGGCATGTGTCGCCGCGGCATCGCGCTGCTCGGCGACGCGGTCGGCGGCGGTGAAGCCGGCATTGGATTTGGAATGGCTGGTGAAGGCGGGGCCGGCGAGGACGGCCTCGATCGCCCGCCCGTCGAGTCCGAGGCCGAACAGGTCCGAGAGCGCCGCCATGGCGTCCGCGGGCCGCTGCATCAGGGTGGCGCTGTCCAGCGTCCGCACCCGGCCCGGCCCGAATTGGCCGACCAGCCGGGCGAACACCGCCTGCTGCGCCAGCCAGCTCGCCGCCGCCACCTGAATGTCGGTAAGATCGAGATAATGCTGCTCGTCGAGGCCGAGATCGACGATCCCGTCGCGCAACTGGCCGATGAACAGCTCGCGCACCCAGCGGCGTCCCCACAGGCCCTTCCTCGCGATCGAGCGCAGGAAGTCGGGAAGGGGGGCATGGAGCAATAAAGCGCTGGATCGCGGCCGCATCCCGAGCATCCCGGCGGCGAGGGCGTTGAGGACGTTGGAGGGCTTGATCACCACGGCTTCACCCTCGGCGAAGGGCCGGGCGAGCAAGGTCAGCACCTGGTCCAGTATTCCCCCCAGCCGGCGCGGGTCCGCGCCGCGGCGCCTCCAGCCGGTCATGTCGTTGAGGATCAGCGGCTCCTTGAGGCCCATCGAGACGCCCTCGATGTCGACGGCGCGGGCGAGGACGGTCGAGCAGCAATAGGCCGAATGGAAGATGAAGTGCAGCGGCGCGGGCGGCCGGGCCGCCGCGGCCACCTCGCCCCGCCTGAGCACCAGCCGGGGCGCCTCGGCGGAAATATATTCGTCGGTGATGAAGGTGACGGCGCGATGCTCCTCGCGGGTCAGCCGGACGAAATGGATGAGGTCCTGGCTTTCGTCGTAGCGGTTGGGAAGCCAGAGCGGGTCGGCCGCGATCGCGGCGGGCTCGGCGGCCATCAGCCCTTCCCGCCGGAGCGCGCGATCTCCCGCCAGCCGATGTCGCTCCGGCAGAAGCCCGAAGGGAAGCTGATCCGGCCGACCGCCTCATACGCCCTGTCGCGGGCCTGAGCGACCGAGGCGCCGAGGGCGGTGACGTTCAGGACCCGGCCGCCGCGCGCGACCAGCCGGCCCTCCTCCAGGCCGGTGCCGGCGTGGAAGACCCTCACCGGCCCGGCCGAGAGGCCCTCGAGCCCTTCGATCGCTCCGCCCGTTTCCGCGGTCCCCGGATAGCCGTTCGCCGCCATCACCACGGTCAGGGCGGCGTCGCGGGAGAAAACCGGCGGCTCGGCGTCCGCGAGGCGGCCCCGGGCGACCGCGTACATCAGCTCCAGGAGGTCGCTCTCCAGCCGCATCATCAGCACCTGGCATTCGGGATCGCCGAAGCGGGCATTATATTCGATAAGCTTGGGCCCGTCCCGAGTCAGCATCAGGCCCGCATAGAGGATTCCGGAATAGGGCGTGCCGGCGGCGGCGAGGGCGTCGACGGTGGGGCGGACGATCTCGTCCATGGCCCGCGCCTCGAGCTCCGGGGTCAGCACGGCGGCGGGGCTGTAGGCGCCCATGCCGCCGGTATTGGGGCCGGTATCGCCGTCGCCGGCGCGCTTGTGGTCCTGAGCCGAGCCGAACGGAAGCACGGTCGTCCCGTCGGTCAGGGCGAAGAAGCTCGCTTCCTCCCCCTCCAGATATTCCTCGATGACGACGGCGCTTCCGGCCGCTCCGAAGCTGCCGTCGAACATGACGTCCAGCGCCGCCCGCGCTTCCTCCCGGGTGGCGCAGATGATCACGCCCTTGCCGGCGGCGAGGCCGTCGGCCTTGACGACGAGCGGGGCCGGGAAGTCCTCCAGGGCGGCCTCGGCGGCGAGCCTGTCCGAAGCCCGGACGTAGCGGGCGGTGGGGATATCGTGCCGCGCGCACAGATCCTTGGTGAAGCCCTTGGAGCCTTCGAGCCGGGCCGGAACGCGGTTCGGGCCGAACACGCAGAAGCCCATCGTGCGCAGATTGTCGCCCAGCCCGTCGACCAACGGCGCCTCCGGCCCGATGACGATCAGCTCGACCGAGTTCTTCAGGCAAAAATCGACGGTGGCGCGGTGGTCGGCGGGATCGATCGCCGCTATCTGGGCCTGCTCGGCGATTCCGGGATTGCCGGGCGCGGCGAACAGCTTGCCCAGCCGCGGCGATTGCGCGAGCTTCCAGGCGAGCGCATGTTCGCGGCCGCCGGAGCCAAGCAGCAGGACATTCATGGACAGAAACGACCCTCCTCAGGACTTCGGGCTGTTAGCAACCGAAGCGCCGGGCGACAACGCACCCGCGCTCTCGGTCTCGGAGCTGTCGATGCGGCTGAAGCGCATGGTCGAGGACGCGTTCGGCTACGTTCGGGTGCGCGGCGAGATCAGCGGCTGGAAGCGCGCCGCCTCCGGCCATTGCTACCTCTGCCTCAAGGACGACAAGTCGGTCATCGACGGAGTCCTCTGGAAGGCCACCGCCGCCGCCCTCCCCTTCCGCCCCGAGGACGGGATCGAGGTGGTCGCGACCGGCAAGCTCACCACCTTTCCCGGCCGCTCGCGCTACCAGATCGTCGTCGAGCGACTCGAGCTCGCGGGGCAGGGGGCGCTGATGGCCCTGCTCGACAAGCGCCGCCGGGCGCTGGCGGCCGAGGGGCTGTTCGACGCCGGCCGCAAGCGGAAGCTCCCCTTCCAGCCGCGGGTGATCGGGGTCGTCACCTCGCCGACCGGGGCGGTGATCCGGGACATCCTCCACCGCCTCGCCGACCGCTGCCCCTGCCACGTCATCGTCTGGCCGGTGCCGGTCCAGGGCGAGGGGGCGGCGGCGCAGATCGCCGCCGCGGTGCGCGGCTTCAACGCCTTGCCTGCCGGAGCGGCGGTCGCCAGGCCGGACCTGCTCATCGTCGCCCGCGGCGGCGGCTCGATCGAGGATCTGTGGGCATTCAACGAGGAGGAGGTGGTGCGCGCCGTCGCCGCCTCCGACATCCCGACCATCTCCGCCGTCGGCCACGAGACCGACACCACGCTGTGCGACTTCGCCGCCGACGTCAGGGCCCCGACCCCCACCGCCGCCGCCGAGATGGCGGTGCCGGTGCGCGGCGACCTGGTCGGCCAGCTGCGCGAGATCGGCTTCAGGATCGAGCGCTGCGCCCGCCGCGCCCTCGAGCGGGCGGGGGAGCAGCTCGAGGCGAGCCTGCGCCGCTGGCCCGAGCGCGAGGCCTTGCTGGCACCGCAGCGGCAGCGGCTCGACGACCTCGCCGACCGCCTCCCGCGCGGCCTCCGGACCGAGCTCAGCCATGCCCGAGCGGCGCTGGGCCAGGCCGCGGGCGCTCTCCGCCCGGGGCTGCTCAAGGCGACCCACGCGCGGGCGAGGGAACGCCTCGACGCGCTGTGGCGGGTCGCCGAGCTGGCCCATCCCAACCGCCCGCTCGAGCGCGGCTATGCCCGGGTCGAGGACGGGGACGGCAAGACCCTGATTTCCGCGGCCTCGGCGCGGGCCGCCGGTAGGCTGAAGCTGATCTTCCGCGACGGCGACGTCGCGGCCGAAGTCGCCGGCACTCCAGTTGAGAGGCCGCGCCGTCCGTCCTATGTGAAGCCCACGGGCGAGCAGCCGAAGCTGCTCTAGCGAGGCGATGCGATGCTGATGTCGAACAAGGGCCGCGAAGCGCGGCTGCACTACATGCCGGGGACCTTCCGGATCCTCACCCCCGGCGACCATGTCCGCTGCGCCGCCACCGGCCAGCCCATCCCGCTCGACGAGCTGCGCTACTGGAGCGTTGCCCGGCAGGAGGCCTATTCCTCGGCAGAGCTTTCGGTGAAGGCGGAGGGTCGGGGCTAGGCGCTGCCCCGCGGGGCTGATTACGCGAGCTCCTTGGCCCACTCAGCGAAAGCTTCTCTCCAGGCCGGCAGATTGACGCCACGGCGGAACTTGATTTGGGCTGGCTCACCGTCCCGGAGCGTCCCCGTCCAGTTTGTCGCCCACTCCTCGAGGAGCGGCAGAGCGCGAGGAAATTCCAAGATATACTCATCGCCGTGGACGAACCCGTGGTCGCATGTGGGCAGACCTTCGAGGATGCTACCATGGATCGAGACCGGGTGACGGTGCGCAAACCCAAGTCTCCGCTCGATGATCGTGCGGGGATCGTCGTTGCCGTGAAGCACATGGGTGATGACATTTGTTGGCGGCGCGGCGTGCAGCGGATCCTGCTCAAAGAGCATATGGCCGAGTGCAACACGCATGAGGAGCGAGCCCAAGCCACGATTCTTACGATAATCTTCCCTGACCATCAGGCCGCCGAGTTCCCAATCCGGTCCGTCCAGCACGGCGTATGCCATCCCGACGATTTCGTTGGTTTCAATGCGAGCCGCCCAGACCCAGCCTTCGTCCACGAACTGTCGAAACTGCGGCTCCTTGCGTGGATAGATAGCCCTGTGGCGGGCCGCAAAAGCGAGGTGCCACTCGAAGGCTTCGTCAGCTTCATCTGGACGTACCAACGCAAGCCTGATCACGAACGCATTCCCCGGCGAATGGCGCCGAGGGATAACAGGACCTGCTCTGTGGGCAAGAGCCTCTCGTTAGCGACTGATCTGCCGAATTCGTGTTCGGGCTAGTCGAATCAAGTCATCAAACAAAGGTCGACGGCCAAGCCGGTGTGGGGCAGCGTCGCCACGAGCCCAACGCCCGATCGTGGGGCGACTTACCTCGAACAATAGTGACAGATCGAGATCGGTTGCCTCAAGGGTTCGTTGTGCCTTGTCGAACAAGGCAGCGAATTCTTGACGAGATCCATCTGACGGCGCGCGCCTGAGCTCCGCAATTAAGCTCTCGAGTTCGGTAACGCGGGGATTTGGCCTGTGCGCCACCTGTGGTCCTGCGAGAGGAGGTTTTGCGAGTGCATACCCCATGCTCAATTCCTTCGATTCTTCGCGGCTTGCCGCTACAATGCTTTGCATTATGCACAGTTCCGTTCGATTTGCAAGTCGCATAGCATTAGCTTATATGTCATTAAAATCAAGCGCTTATGCCATTTATAGCTTGCTGTCATGTTAACAATATGCACTAACGAGCCCTGCGCATCGCCCGGCGAGCCCGGCCGGAATGTCGGTAGCCGGCTGCAGCGATCGGATAAGGGCGCCATCGCCGATGTCCTGCTTCTGCATTACTGGATCTGGGGCGCCGCCTTCAGCGCGGCAATCATCGCGCTGCTATGGTGGAGCTTCAGGCTCGCGTTCCGACGCTGACTGGCGGGGGACCCGGATGGCTTCCTTCGCCCGCAATGACGCGCTTCCATGCGTCGCGCGATGCGCCTAAGCGGCTCTCGCCCGTCGAGAAAGACACATATGCGTAGATCCTCCCGGCTGATTGCCGTCGCCGCTTTCACCTTGCCCATAACCCTTGCTGCCGCGGTTCAGGCGCAGGCGCCGCAGGCGGCGGCCCAGGCGCAGAGCGAGGATTCGCGGCTCTACGCCTTCCTCGACGCCGAGTTCGCCGAGGAGCTTCGGCAGCGGCCGCAGCTGGCCACCCAGCTGGGGTTGAAGGAGGGGCAGGACCGGCTCGACGACATCAGCGAGGCGGCCCAGCTTCGCCGCCTCGAGTGGCGGCGGGCGAGCGTCGCGCGGATGAAATCGCAATTCGACCGTTCGAAGCTGTCGCCGGCGGCGGGGACCAATTACGATATCTGGGCGATCGAGCTCGAGCGGGCCGAGCTCGCCTACCGCTTCCGCCGCTATGCGCCACCTTTCTATTCCTTCCTCTATTCCGCGCACCAGCGGCTTCCGGACTTCCTGATCAACACCCACAACGTGCAGGACGCGGCTGCAATGCGCGCCTATGCGGCCCGGTTGCGGGCGATTCCGGCCGTTCTGGACGAGGGCATCGCGCAGAGCCGCGCCGCGGAAGCGATCGGCGTTCGCGCGCCCCGGTTCCAGGTCGAGCGCGTGATCGCCGGCAGCCGGGCCCTCCTCAAGGGCGCCCCGTTCGACTCGGGGCCGGCCTCGCCCCTATGGGCGGATGCCCAGGCGAAGATCGGCAAGCTCCGGTCGGACGGGAAGGTCACGCCCGCGGAGGCCGAAGCGCTGCTCGGCGAGTCTCGCGCGGCGCTGCTGACGATCAGCCCCGCTTATGAGCGGGTGATCGCCTGGGCGGAGGGTGCCCTGCCGGCCGCCCCGAGCGGCCGGGTCGGAGCGGTCTCGCTGCCCGGCGGAGCGGACTGGTATGCCGCGGCCCTGAAGCTGAACACGACCACCGACCTCACCGCCGAGGAAATCCACCGGATCGGGCTGAGCGAGGTCGAGCGGATCGAGCGCGAGCAGGACGCGCTCGCCCGGCAGGCGGGCTTCAAGGACCGGGCCGCTTATTATGCGGAGCGCGAGCGCCGCAATCCGCCGCGGCCATGGACCGACGCGCTCCGCGCCGAGTATCTGCGCAAGGCGAATGACGCGATCGCGCACACCCGCACGCTTCTGCCGAAATATTTCAATCAGCTGCCCGCGCATCGAATCGAGGTGGTGCGCGAGCCGTCGTTCAGCGAGGTCGCGGGCGGCGCGGCGCATGCCTCGGCGCCGAGCCCGGACGGGGCTCGGCCGGGGCGGGTCTATGTCCACCTGCTGGGAGTCAACAGCGATCCGGCGATCGACGCCATCCCCGACCTGATGTGCCACGAGGGCGTGCCGGGGCACGTCATGCAGGGCGACATCCAGGTCCGCCAGAAAACGGGTCCGAAGTTCCGGCAGTCGGCGCGCTACGTCGCGTTCGGCGAGGGCTGGGCGCTTTATGCGGAGGCCTTGTGCAAGGAAATGGGCGCCTATCCCGACATCGCCAGCGACTTCATGCGCCTCGAGGCGGAGCTGTTCCGCGCCGCCCGGCTGGTCGTCGACACCGGCATCCACGCCAAGGGTTGGACCGAGGACCGGGCGGTCGACTATATGGTCGCCACGGGCCGCGCCTCGCCGGACCAGGCGCGCTCGGAAGTCCGCCGCTACATCACCCTCCCCGGCCAGGCGACCGGCTACAAGATCGGCATGCTCAAGATCGTGGAGCTGCGCCGCAAGGCGGAACGCGAGCTCGGAGCGAAGTTCGACATCAAGGCATTTCACGATCTCCTGATCGGCTCGGGATCGATGCCGCTGTCGATCCTCGAGCGCGACGTGGACAAGTGGATCGCAGCCCGAAAGTGAAGAAGCGCCGCCTGTCTCGCCAAAGGCCGGCGGCGCGACGCCGGAGCGGCGATCGAGGCTCGATCATCCCGTCACGGCCTCTTTGGCGCTCGACAATATCCACTCGCGGAATGCCTCGCGAGGCCGGGACGGCGGAGCGTCGTCCGGAGTGACCAGATAGTGGCTCCAGCCGGTCGGGACCGCGCGGTCGAGCTGGACGAGCTCTCCTTCCCTTATGTGCCTGGCGAAGATCGAGGCTTCCATCAGGCCGATGCCGAGGCCGGCGAGCACCGCCTCCGCGATGAGCTCGCGGCCGTCCAGCCTTTGCCCCTGCGGCGGGTCGGGAGCGTCGATCCCGACGCCCGAGAACCAGTCGCTCCATTCGCCGGCATGGCGGGAATTGACGATCAGATCCTCCGGGGCCGCGGCGGAGAGGCCCTTTCCGGCCGCGGGATGGGCGGGGCTGCACATCGGCGCGAGCGTTTGAGGGAAGAGCGGCTCGGCGCGAAGGCCCGGCCAGTTTCCCCGCCCGCACCTTATCGCGCAATCGACCCGCTCGGCCTTGAGGTTGACGAGGCGATCCGAGGTGAGGATCCGCACGTCATGTTCGGGATGAGCGGCCTTGAAGCCCGCCAGCCTTGGAAGCAGCCACAGCGCGGCGAAACTCGGCAGCATGCTGACGGTCACCGCCCGCTTCGCCCCGGACCGGTGCCGGGACAGCGCCGAGTCGATCATCGCGAAGGCGGCGCCGAGCTCCCGGGCGAGCGCCTTTCCGGGCTCGGTCGCGGCGAGGCCCCGGCCATTTCGGCGCAGGAGCGTGCACCCGAGGCCCGCCTCCACCTGACGAACCTGGAAGGCGACGGCCGAAACGCTGACGCTGAGCTCCTGCGCCGCGAGCGTGAGGCTTTCCAGGCGCGCGGCCGCCTCGAAGCTTCGCAGCGCCTTCAGGCTCGGCTGGAGGGGAGAGGCCATGTTTCAGTTTTTCTATACTCTCGGGCGCATTCTTCCAAATTTTCAGGTTCGTGCCCAGCCGGTAAGCTAAGTCCGCATCGCAACGTCTCGACCCGGACAGAAATGACCTGCGCCTTTCCCGTCGATCATGCCGCAATCCTCGTCAGCTCGCTTGAGCGGAGCATGCCTTATTACCGCACTCTGCTTCCCCTCCTCGGCTTCGAGCAGATGCCCGACGGGCTTTGGAGCAACGGGGCCGGCTTCTCCCTCAAGTTCGCCGAGGCCGAGCCCGGCCGCCGGCCCTACGACCGCCATGGGGCGGGCCTCAATCACCTTGGATTTGCGGCGCCCGGCCGCGAAGCCCTGCTCGCGGTTGCCAGCGGCATGGCGGCGGCCGGCTTCGAGGTTCCGGACCTCCAGAAGCTCGGCAAGGCCTCGGCGCTGTTCATGCAGGATCCGGACGGGCTTCGGTTCGAGGTGAGCTTTCACCCAGGCTGAGCCGCCGCCCCTCCGCTTCCCGAAAGGCTGCCGCGATGATCGCAACGTTGAAGCTGTCGCTCCTTATCCTCCTGGCAGGAGAGGCGGAGCCGTCGCCACTGGCGAAATTCCAGCTGCACAACCGGGAAGCGAGAGCGGCGCGCGAGCGGAGCGACCATGCGGCCTATCTTCGCCACGTTCGAGTGGTCCAGTCGCTCCTGCCCGGCAACGCATCGGTGCGCTACTCGCTCGCCAGGGCCTATGCGCTGAACGGGCACCGGGACTCGGCTGTCGCCGAGCTGGCGACGCTGGCTCGGCAGGGCTTCGCCTACAGGGTGCTCGAGGAGCCGGCTTTCGCCGGAATGGCCGGTCAGGAGGCCTTTCGGAAGGTCGCCGCCGAGCTTCTCGCCAACGGCCCCGGCGAGGGGGCGGCGAGACTCGAATCCCTGAAACTGCCGGACGAGATGAGGGGGGAGGCGATAACCTGGTCGCCGGCGAGCCGGTCGTTCCTGCTCGGCGGCGAGGGCGGGGTCCACAGCCTCGCTCCGGACGGCGGCAGCTCCAGGCTGCTCGGCAGATGGGACGCGCAGGTCCTGGGCATAAGGGCCGATCCGGCGACTGCGACCTTCCTCACCTGCGTCAACCACGAGGAGGCCGGGACCTCGCAGGTCGCGCGGCACCGCCTTTCGGACGGCGCCCTCCTCGCCACCTATCCGCTGCCGGCGGCCGGAGCCTTGTGCAACGACATCGCGCTGCTCCCCGACGGAGGCTTCGCGGTCACCGACAGCAACAACAGCCTCGTGTTCAGGCTGGAAGGGGGGCGGCTCGCCCCGCTGAGCTTCAGCCGGCCGATATTCCTGCCGAACGGGATCGCGGCGGATCCGGCCTCCGGCCGGCTGTTCGTCGCGGACGCCAACGGGATATTGGTGCACGATATCGCGGCGGGGGCGAGCTGGCACCTCGAGCCGGAAGCGACCAGCATCGCCGGGATCGACGGCATGATCTGGCACAAGGGCGCGCTGGTCGGAGTGCAGAACCAGACCATCCCCGCCCGGCTTCTTCGGATCAGGCCCGATTCCGCCGCGCGCCGGGCCGAGGTTGCCGTGCTTCTCGCCGACCCGGCGGTGGGGAATTCGGCCACCGTCGCCGCGATGGACGACGAGGCGTTCGTCTACAGCAGGAGCAGGGACGAGGGCGCACAGGACCAGCCGAGGCTCCTTCGGGTGCGGCTGTAACGGAGGCCGCGAGTGCCCCGCCCGTTTCGGAAGAGAGCTAGGATATGCGGCGCCCGCGCACGCCCCTCTGGCCGTTGATGCGCAGGAAGTAATTGCCGAGGGTGCCGCGCTGGATGATGATTTTCTGCCCGGGGCGGGGGTCGCCGAGGCCCAGGCGGGTCTCGTTGGTCTGCCAGACAGCTCCGTCTTCGAGCCGGATCTGCCATTTGCCGGCCCCGAGCGGGCTGGCGCCGGCGATGACCGTCTCCAGCTTGCTCGCCTGCTCGCCGCCTTCCCCTCGGAACAGCGGGATGTTCGGAACGCTGAATCCGAACAGCGATCGGCGGGTCTCGTTGATCTCCTGCCGGTCCATCACCACCAGCTCTCTCTTGTCGACGGCCTCGGCGAGGCGCGCGGTCGCCTGATCGTAGCAGGCGAGCCTCGCTTTCTCGTCGGCGATGCCGCGGCAGGCCGATAGCCCCTGGATGAGGGCGTTGCTGCGCGCATCCTGAGCTTTCGGCCTGGCCTGCGCCGGCGCCGCCGCCAGCGCCCCGGCCGCCGTTGCCGCGATGATCCAACTGCCCCGCTTCATCGTCCGTCCTCCCGCAATGAGAAGAGGTTATGGGCTCCGGCGGGATGCGGCAAGACTGTGGCTGAAAAGTTACACGTCGTGCCAAGAATGTCCGCTTCCAGGTGGCGCTCCTTGCGCCTTGTAACGCCGTCGACATAAACAGGTCGCGAGCGGGTGAGGGGCCAAATTGCGCCCGGTGCACCCTTTAGACTCACCAAGGGGACGCAATAATGTCGAAAATCAATTTCAGGGAAACGCTGCTCGCGTCGACGATCATCGCGGGGATCAGCTTCGCCACGCCCGCTTATGCGCAGGACGCCAACGATCCGGCCGGCACGACCCCGCCCCCGGGCTCCACCGGCACTCCAGCCCCCTCGGACGAGGACACGCCGACCGACGGCGTTCAGCCCGCGGCCGGACAGGACGCCGCCGAGGAAACCAGCCAGGGCGACATCGTCGTCACCGGTACCCTGATCAAGAATCCGAACCTCGTCTCCTCGTCTCCGGTCACGGTCGTCGGCCAGGAAGAGCTCCAGCTCCGCCAGACCAACGTCGCCGAAGAGATCCTTCGCGACCTTCCGGGCGTCGCTCCGAGCATCGGCTCCGCCGTCAACAACGGCAACGGCGGCGCCTCCTACGCCGACCTTCGCGGCCTCGGCAACCACCGCAACCTCGTCCTCCTCGACGGCGTCCGCATCGTTCCGTCCAACTTCTTCGGCCGGGTCGACCTGAACAACATCCCGCTGGCTCTGGTCGAGCGGGTCGACACCCTGACCGGCGGCGCCGCGACCACCTACGGCGCCGACGCCGTGTCGGGCGTCATCAACTTCATCACCCGCAGCGACTTCGCGGGCATGGAGATCGGCGCCAGCTCGCAGATCACGGAGCACGGTGACGGCCACATCTTCCGCGTCGACGCGACCGTCGGAGCCAATTTCGACGATGGCCGCGGCAATGCGGTTCTCTCGATCGGCTATCAGGAAGCGGACCCCGTCTACCAGGGCGCCCGCAAATTCTCGGTCAACAACTACACCTCGACCGCGGGCTTTACCGGCGGTTCGTCGACGACGTCCCCGACCAGGTTCGTGCTGCCGCTGAACCCCAACGGCTTCATCAACTGCGCCAGCCCCACCAACGCCGCAACCACGAGCGGCGTGATCCGGGAGAACGGTGCCCTCACCGCTTATTGCGGGCCCACCGACGCGTTCAACTTCAACCCCTACAACATCTTCCAGACGCCGTTCGAGCGCTTCAACATCTTCGGCTCAGGCCATTACGAGCTCGCCGACGGGATCGAATTCTACACCCGCGGCATGTTCTCCAAGCAGACGGTCAAGACGATCATCGCTCCGTCGGGCATCTTCGGCCAGTTGGCGCTCATCCCGGTCAGCAACCCGTTCCTGCCGGCCGCGGCCCGCGCGCAATTCTGCGCCGGCAACGACTTCGACTTCAACACCCCGGGCATCCAGACGCTGACTCCGGCGCAGTGCGCCGCGGCGGCGACGGCGCTCACCCCGGCCGATCCGAACTTCCGCGCGTTCCAGGTGAATATGGGCCGCCGCCTCGTCGAGGCGGGGCCGCGTATCTCCGAATTCACGACGCAGATGTTCGACTATCGGGCCGGCCTCCGGATCGGACTCACCGATACGATCGGCCTCGACATCGCCGGCGCCTATGGCGAGTCCGAGAACCGGCAGGAGCAGCAGGGCTATACCTCTATCTCGAGGCTTCGCACGGCGCTTTACACGTCCGACGCGGACACCTGTAACCTGGGTTCGTCACCGACCGTTCCGAACCCCAACCCGCTGCTTCCGCCGCTCGCCGCCGGCGGCGCGGGAACGCAGGGCTGCGTCCCGGTGGATATTTTCGGGCCGACCGGAGCGATCACTGCGGCGCAGCTGCCCTACATCACGACCCTCGCGGGCACGGCGCAGAAGGCGTCGCTGGCCCAGGCGAGGGCGCTTCTGAGCGGCGACTTCGGCGCTTCGGCGCCGTGGGCGGAGGACCCGATCGGCTTCGCCCTCGGTGCCGAGTATCGCAATTACAGCGCCGAACAGGAAGCCGACCAGCTGTCGCAGACGGCGGGCGAGCTGGGCGGCGCCGGCGGCGCCGTCTTGCCGTTCCAGGGCGCTTACGACGTCAAGGAAGTCTATGCCGAGGTCATCGCGCCGATCGTCCAGAACCGGCCGTTCTTCGAGACCCTGACGCTCGAGGCTGGCATCCGCTACTCGGATTACAGCATCGACGCGCCCGGCTCGCCCGGCTACAGCACCACCACCTGGAAGGCGGCGGCGACCTGGGAGCCGATGGACGGCCTGAGGTTCCGCGGCAACGTCCAGCGGGCGGTCCGCGCGCCGAACATCGGCGAGCTGTTCGCTCCGTCGAATACGGGTCTCACGACGGTGACGACGGATCCATGCCGGGCCACCAATCCGACTCGTAACCCCGCCACCGACCCTGCGTTGCGGGCCCTGTGCCTCGCGCAGGGAGCGTCGCCGACAAACATTGGAAACATTGCCAACCCCGCGGCCGCCCAGGCGAACGGCACCTTCTCCGGCAGCCTCGCGCTCCAGCCTGAAAAGGCGAACAGCTGGACGGTGGGCGTGGTCTTCCAGCCCGACTTCATTCCGGGGCTCTCGCTCACCGTCGATTACTACAAGATCCACATCAAGGACGCGATCACCCAGCCCAGTTCGGGCGATCTCATCAATGGGTGCTTCGGCGGCAATGACGGCGAAGGAGTCACGGCAGACAGCGTCAACAACCCGATTTGCGGCCTGTTCGAGCGCAATCCGGTGACCGGCGCTCTGGACGGCGACGCGGCGACGACCCGGGGTCTGATCTTCCCCGTTTCCAACTCCGGCCGGATCCTCACCGACGGCGTCGACTTCGGCGCGAACTACCGGCGGGACCTCGGCTTCGCCAGGCTGAACCTGAGCTTCCAGGGCAACTGGACCAACAGGTCCGAGTTCGAGCCGATCGTTCCGGGCTCGATCCTTCCGGCCGGAGTCCCGGGCGCGGGAGGCGAGCTGCCGGAATCCGGCACCCGCGAGTGCATCGGCCGCTACGGCCCGAACTGCGGCTCCCCGGGTTCGGCGGGTCCGAGCTCGACACCGGGATCGATCCAGCCGGAGTGGAGCTGGAACGCCCGCGGAACGCTGAGCTTCGGAGACATCGACGTGTCGCTGCTGTGGCGCCATATTTCCGGCGTCGAGGCCGAGCTCGCGGATCCGGCCAACCCGGCGGATGGGCAGATCCCCTGCTTTGCGGGACCCCTCACGGGCGGTCTGCTGGACGGCCAGGAGGTCAATACCTGCGCGATTGACTCCTACGACTGGTTCGATCTCGCGCTGCGCTTCGGCGTCTCCGAGAATTTCGACCTGACGCTGACGGTCATGAACCTGTTCGACAAGCAGCCGCCGATCGTCGGCTCGACCATCGGTACGGTCTCGTTCAACAGCGGCAACACCTATCCGTCGACCTACGACGCGCTGGGCCGGCGCTTCGCGGTCGGCGGTCGCCTGAAGTTCTAAGGCGAACGACCATTCAGACTATCGGGGCGGCCTTAGGGCCGCCCCTTTTTTTTGAACGTCGGAGGGTCGGCTGGTGGTCCCGATGAGGCTCAATCGTTTCCCGGCGAAGGCCGCGATCCAGGCCAGACCCGGTTCTGGGCCCGGCCTGCGCCGGAGAGCCGGGAGGGGTCTAATCCTTGAAGCCGAAGCGCTTCACCCAGGGGGTGAGGATCGGCAAGGCCGGCGCCAGGCGGCTTTCGTAGCGGCGCCAGCCGCCGCTGCCGTCGTAGAGGCCGCGGCGGACCTGGGTGGCACTGGCGGTCCTTACCCCCCGGGTCCGCGCGGTCCGGTCGAAGGCGTGGAAATCATCGGTCCATTCGAGTCCGACGAAATCCGCCATGGCCCGCACCGTCGGCTCGAAATCGGCCACCAGCCGGTGGTACCAGACCTCGTGGAAGGCGAGCGGCAACCGTTCCCGGCACAGCTCGATCAGGCGCATCAGAGCGTCGTAATGACGGGCCGTCTCCTCGAGGTCGCTGAAGGCGAAGGCCGCCGGGCTTGGCGTGAAGTTGATCCGGTAGCAGCTCAGCACCACGTCGCGCGGGTCGCGGCGCATGATCAGGATGCGGGCTTCGGGGAACAATCGGGCGATGACCGGAAGCTTGATCCCGTTGAACGGGTTCATGTCGACGAAGACCCGGCCGGAGACGTCGCCCGCCATGGCCTGCACCCGCGTCCAGTAACGGATCCGAAGCTCGGCGAGCAACGCGGGATCGAGCGAGTCCAGATCCGGCATAATGCCGTCGTTCCGGACCAAAACCTCGTCCGTGTCGGCCAGAGTATCCCGCTCTTCCAGCGCCACCACTTCCGCCGCGCTTGCCAGGATGTTCTCCACCAGAGTCGTGCCCGACCGTGGATAGCCGAGCAGGAAGACGTGCCCGGCCGCGGCGCCTTCCACGGGAGTAGCGGCGACAGGCTCCGTGAGCCTCGGCGAGCGCTCCGCCTGCGCGGCGATCGCCTCGATGAAAGCGCGATGAGAGGGGCGGCCGGGCCGGGGCTCGAGCAAGCCCGAATAAGCGGCGCGGAAATTGGCCTGGGCCCGATTCCAGGCGTCGAACGCCTCGTTGCACCGGTCCTGCCGGTCGAGCGCGTCGCCGAGCAGGGTGAGGGCGCGAGTACGGTCGTCCGCCTTGAGCGACGTGGTCAGCAGCGCCTGGAGGCGTGCCTCCGCCTCCACCCCTCGGCGGGCCTCGATCTCCATCGTCGCGAGGGCGAAGGTGGCGGCCGGGTTCGACGGGTCGATGGCGAGCGCGCGCTCGGCCTGGTCGCGGGCGGCGCGCTGATCGCCATGCCTGGCGGCAATGTCGGCAAGCTTGCCCATCGCCGGCGCGAGTTTCGGGTCGAGCTCGAGGGACCGCCTGTAGCTTGCCACCGCTTCCGGCTCGGCGCGCAGTGCCTCCAGAGTGTAGCCTCGCTCGAGCCAGGCGGCGGAATGACGAGGCTCGACCGTCACCACCCGGTCGAGCACGGCCAGCGCCTCATCGAGCCTGTTCTCCTTGCGCAGAACGGCGCCGATCGCCCCGAGCACCATGACGTCACCGGGCGCGAGTTCGAGCGCCTGCCGGAGCAGCTGGTGGGCTCCGGCATAATCGCCCGCTTCCTCGCGCCGCCACGCGGCGAGGTTGAGGACCATGGGATCGGACTCGCCCGCCGCCAGCGCGACTTCGGCCACCGTCGCGGCCCGCGCTATATCGCCTTGCGCCAGCGCCTGCTCGATTCGAGCCCGCCTCGCCGGGTCGAGCGCGGCGCGTTTGGCCGCTTTGGCTTTTGCGATTCGATTCGACATAGTCGGGCGGATACCTGTATCCTGCGCGGCAGGATGAGCCAGAAGAATTGAAGTCAAAGGATATTGCAATGCCTCGTTTCGTCGCTGTTGCCTACGCCTGCGCCCTGATTTCCGCAGCCGCGGCCAATGCCGCTCCGCCCAGCGCCGCCGACGAGCCGGAAAAGCCGGCCGGCCCCGGCGACAAGGTCGTCTGCAAGACCTTCACCAAGATCGGCACGCTGGCGGGCCGCTACCGCACTTGCAAGACCAAGGCGGAATGGGAGCAGGAACGCGTGAACGTGCGCACCGTCAACTGGACCAACCCGTGCGCCTCGGCGCAGACCGGCAGTTGCGACGGAAAGTGAGGCACCATGGCGATGACCGTGCATCGTTTCACCATACTTTCAGCCGCCTGCGTTCTGGCCGCATCGACCGCAGCTGAAGCCGCCCCCCGCCGCACCAGCGATGCGGGCGAAACGGCGGCGGGGCCCGGCGACAAGATCGTCTGCAAGACCTTTACGAGGATCGGATCGCTGGCGGCCCGCTATCGTACCTGCAAGACCAAGGCGGAATGGGAGCGCGAGCGCGCCGATCACCAGGATCTTACCAAAGCCTATAGCTGCCGCGTGGCCGACGACCAGGCCGTACCCTGCAAATAGTCAGACACCGGATCCCGGGAAGTCACGCACCCGCCGGACCGCAATAGGAGACTGGCCATGAACCGTTTCATCGCACTCACAATCATCGGGGTTCTGGCCGCTTCGAGCGCGGCTCAATCCGCTCCCCGCCAAGCGGCCGATGCGGCGGAACAGCCGAGCGATCCGGGCGAGAAGGTCGTGTGCAAGACTTTCACACGGATCGGCACGCTGGCCAGCCGCTACCGGACCTGCAAGACCAAGGCGGAATGGGAACGTGAGCGCACCAACCTGCGGCAGGTCAATGTCTCCGATTCCTGCCGGACCCGCTACAACGGGCCGTCCGGCTCCTGGGCTCCCGGGTCCGGTACGGCCGACTGCTAGCCTCTAGCCGCTATCGCGCCGGTTTGCGCGGGGCCTGCCGCCCGTTTGTCGATCCGGTCCGACTTGGATATTGACCGGCCATGGACGAGGCAGAGATTCAGCGGGCCCTGGCGGCCGCGCGCGAGGCGCGCCGCGGCAACCGCGCGGCCGAAACCGCGGCGCTGCTCCACGGTCTGATCGAGCGGGCCGGCGAGCACCCCGTCGCGCTCAACATGCTCGGCCTGACGGTGCTGGGCCAGGGCCGGCACGGCGAGGCCGTTTCGCTCTTCCGCAGGGCCATCGGGGCGGACCCGAATTCCCCCGAGCTGTGGATGAACCTCGCCAAGGCCCAGCGCGAGCAGGGGCTGGACGCCGAAGAGCAGGAGGCGCTGGAGGGCGCGCTCGCCATCGACCAGCGGCATTTCATGGCCTTGGTGCGGATGGCCGAATTGTTCGAGCGCCGCGGCGAAGAAGCGAGAGCGGCGGAGCGGTGGTCGGGCGTGCTGGCGATCGCGGCCCAGATGGAGGAGCGGCCGTCCGGCCTGGACGCGATGCTCGATCACGCCCGCGACTTCGTCGCGCGGCAGCGCGCCGGCTTCGCCGCCGCGGTCGACGCCGGGCTGGCGGAGGCGCGTCAGGGGCTGGAGGCGGCGGAGCGGCGGCGGTTCGACGCCTGCATCGATCACGCGCTGGGCCGCCGCCAGATCTACGTCAATCACTGCGCCGGAATGCATTTCCCGTTCCTGCCCGCGGACGAGTTCTTCGAGCGCCGCCATTTCCCGTGGCTCGAAGCGATCGAGGCGGAAACGGATGTCATACGCGGCGAGCTCGAAGCCCTGCTCGCGGAAAGCGCCGCCGCCGTCCGCCCTTATGTCGCGATGGATCCGGGGACTCCCGCCAACAAATGGTCGCCGCTCGATCACAGGCTCGACTGGGGCGCCATCCACTTGTGGAAGGATGGCCGCCGCGACGACGAAATCTGCGCGCGCGTGCCGCGGACGGCGGCCGCGGTCGAGGCGCTTCCCTTGTCGGACCTGCCCGGGCGGACGCCGACGGTTTTCTTCTCGTTGCTGCAGCCGGGGACTCATCTTCCGGCCCATACCGGAGTCAGCAACGTGCGGACCATCATCCACCTGCCGCTCGTCGTTCCGCCGGGCTGCGGCTTCCGGGTCGGCGGAGAGACCCGTGAGTGGCAGGTGGGGCGCGCCTGGGCTTTCGACGACACGATCGAGCATGAGGCCTGGAACCGCTCGGACGAGGTTCGCGCGATCCTCATCTTCGATGTCTGGAACCCCTACATCACCGAGGCCGAACGCGACTTGCTCCGCCGCTTCTACGCAGTCGCGGCCGGCACCGATGGGGCCGGCGACGCCCTCATCGGAGTCAGCGACTGAAGGTCAGGCCAGCCGCGCGTCCCCGAGCGCAACCGTCGCCGCTTCGCCGCCCGCCGCTTCCACCCAGCGCCGAGCCCGCGCGATGTCCTCGGCGAGAGGCCCCTCCAGCTCCGCCTTGCGCGCGAGGCGCGCCGCATTGTCGAAGGCCTGCTCCGGATTCTTGGAGTAGGTCGCGAACATCGGGCCGGCGACCGTCGCGCCTATCTCCTCCTCGCTCATCGGAACGCCGAGATGTCCGGCCGCGGCTTTCAGCACCGGCCGCGGCTCCGCGAAAAAGGCTTCCGCGTCCAGAGCGCGCGCGTTCGGCATCCGCGAGATCGAGTCGGTGAAGGCCCGCATCTGGGCCAGCCAAAGGGCGGCGCAGCGTTCGGCGTCGGAGAGGCGCGACAGATCGCCGAGATGGGCGGCGAGCTCGGTGGTGACTCGCCGAAGCCACTCGCGATGATTGTCATTGCGCAGGATGGCGAGCAGATAGTCGCGAATCTCGGCATAGAGGAAGATCGCGCGCGCGTTCGGATCGAGGGCGACCAGATCCGGCAGCAGGAAGTTCACCGGGACGTTCGCCTTGACGATCGTCGGCGCGTCTTCGCGATAGCGTTTCGAAATCATCGCGGCCGTCAGCGCCAGCCCTCGCGGGTGGGGAGCCAAGGCCAGCTGGCGGAGGGCCAGCGGCTCGCGCAGCACCAGGTTGGTCGATGGCGTGTCGAGCGCCCGGGCGAGCAGGGTCGATCCGCAATGCGCGACGTGGAAGATCCACGCCGTCGGAGCGGGGCGGCGGACCGGCTCCAGCAGGGCGCCGATCGGGACCTTCATCGAGCGGTCCGCGGCCGGCGAGATTCTCCCGTCGAGGAAGATCGAGCGGTGATACGCGGCCCGGTCCATCGGCACGAACAGGGCCGAATCGCCCTCGAACGAGTGAAGGTAATGGTCGGGCGAGGCGAACAGGTCGTCGAGGGTCAGGGCCATCATCTGGGCTATAGCTCGCACCGGCTTCATCGGCTATCCGCGGAACTCGCCATGCCGAAGATACAATTGCCGGAGCCGGGCCGCCCCCAGGTCCTGATCGAAGCCGCGGGGGAGGGCGGAATCCTCGACGTGGATCCGGCCGCCATCGTCGAGCTCTACAAGGCCCATGGCGCATTGCTTTTGCGCGGCTTCGGGGCCGACGTCGCGCAATTCAACGCCTTCGCGCGCCAGTTCTGCTCGACCTCGGTGTTCAACGAAAGCCCCGGGCGCCAGCCGCTCGATCCCGCCAACAACATCCACACGGTCGACGGCGGCACCGGGCCGTTCAACCTCCACCCGGAGCTTTCGCGCGAGCCCTGGAAGCCGGACGCGGCCTTCTTCGCCTGTCTCTCGGCACCAAGCCGCGGCGGTGCGACGACCATCTGCGACGGGGTCGAGCTCGTCCGCGCCCTGCCTGAAGAAGTGCGCCGCGGGCTCGAAGGACGGCGGCTTCTCTACGTCAAGCCGACCTGGCCGGGCCTGCTCGACTATTGGCTGGGCACGCCCGACCCCAGCGACGAGCAGCTCGCCAACCCGCCCGCCTCCTGTCCCTACCAGTTCCGCCGGTACGGCGACGAAGTGGTCAGGTTCTTCACCCGCCCCGCCCTCCATCGCCCGATGTTCATCGACGAGCCGGCCTTCGGCAATTTCCTGCTTTTCGCGCGCTTCAACAATAAAAGGCCGGATCACCCGCTGCTCGACGACGGCCGGGAGGTTCCCGAAGCGTGGCTGCAGGCGATCAAGGCGGCCGGCGACCGGCTGGCGGTCGAGGTCGCCTGGCGGGCGGGCGACGTGCTGATGCTCGACAATACCCGCTTCATGCACGGCCGTACGGCGATCCTCGAACCGGGCGAGAGGCTGATCGCGACCTTCTTCGGCTATCTCGACTTCGCCGAACCCGATCCCGAGGAGCCGTCCGACCCGCCCTGGCGGCGCGGGGAATTCTATCCGCCGCTTCCGCCAGGCGAAAACCGAGCAAATCCGGGACGTTGAACCCTCGCCCGATTTCCGCTAGACTCCGCCCGAAAATTGAGGGGACGATTATGGCTCGGATGCTCTTCTTCGCAGCGCTCCTCGTCGGTGCGGCGACGCCGGCTTTGGCTGACACTCCCGCCGACGTGAAGGCGCGCAATGCCCAGAGCTGGGACGTGCTTTTCAGCGAATATCCGCCGCGCGCGCTCGCCGCGGGCCAGCAGGGGCTGGTCGGCTACAAGGTGAAGCTCGACCGCGACGGTTATGCGACCGAGTGCGAGGTGATCAGGCCCAGCGGCCATGCCGTCCTGGACGAAGAGACGTGCCGGCTGATCCTCAATCGCGCCACCTTCAAGGGCATGAGGGATTCGAACGGCCGCCGAGTCGCCACCGTCGCCGAGGGCGACGTCAATTGGGTGCTCCCGAGCCGGGCCGCCAGCTATTCGGGCCGGCCCGCGGCGGCGCCGGCCGGCCTGCGCATCGTTGACGCGCCCGCGCAGCCTTCCGGAAAAAGGGTCTGCAAGCGCCACCTCAAGACCGGCACGCTCGCCACCTATGAGCGGATCTGCATGACCGAGGTCGAGTGGGCGCGCCACCGCGAACGCAACCAGGCCGAATGGGGTGAGCTGCAGGGCTCGAAGGGCAGCAGCCGGAGCAACTGACGGCTGCCCTTCAGGCCGCCGCCTTCCGCTCGCCGGTGTCCAGCGTCAGCGCGCCGTCCCCTTCCTCGACCCGGACGGTCGATCCGTCCGGCACGTCGCCCCTCAGGATCGCGTCCGCGAGCGGGTCCTGCAGATATTTCTGCACCGCGCGCTTCAGCGGCCGGGCGCCGTAGACCGGATCGTAGCCGACCCGGCCGAGCCACGCGCGGGCCGCGTCGCTGAGCTCGAGGCCGATCTTGCGGTCCGCGAGCAGCTGCCGGACCCTGGCGACCTGGATGTCGACGATCGGGGCCATATGCTCGGCGGCGAGGCGGTGGAAGAGGATGATCTCGTCGAGCCGGTTGAGGAATTCGGGCCTGAAATGGGCCCGAACCACCTCCATCACCTGCGGCTCCACGGCGTCGACGCTCTGCCCCTCGCCGAGCCCGGTCAGATACTGGCTGCCCAGGTTCGAGGTGAGGATGATGATCGTGTTGGTGAAGTCGACGGTGCGGCCCTGGCCGTCGGTCAGCCGGCCGTCGTCGAGCACCTGCAGGAGCACGTTGAAGACGTCGGAATGGGCCTTCTCGACCTCGTCGAACAGCACCACCTGATAGGGCCGCCGCCGAACCGCCTCGGTCAGTACTCCGCCTTCCTCATAGCCGACATAGCCGGGAGGGGCGCCGATCAGCCGGGCGACTGAGTGCTTCTCCATGAACTCCGACATGTCGATCCGCACCATCGCGTGCGAATCGTCGAACAGGAACTCGGCGAGCGACTTGGTGAGCTCGGTCTTGCCCACGCCGGTCGGCCCGAGAAACAGGAAGCTGCCCAACGGCCGGTTCGGGTCCTGAAGCCCCGCCCGCGACCGGCGTATCGCCTTGGCGACGGCTCGAACCGCCTCCTCCTGGCCGATCACCCGGCGGCCGATCTCGGCTTCCATGTTGATCAGCTTCTGGCGCTCGCCCTCCAGCATCCTTTCCATCGGAATTCCGGTCCAGCGGGCGACGACGGAGGCGATGTCCTCGCTCGTCACTTCCTCGCGGAGCATGGCGGTGGCGCTTGCGGCTTCGACTTCGCTCAGCTGTTTTTCGAGCGCCGGAATTCGGCCATATTGGAGCTCGCCGGCCTTGGCGAGGTCGCCCGCGCGCTGCGCCTGGTCGAGCTCCAGCCGCGCCTTGTCCAGCTCCTCCTTGATCTTCGCCTCGCCCGCGAGCTTTTCCTTCTCCCCCTGCCAGCGCTGGGTCAGCTCCGCCGATTGCTGCTCGAGATTGGCGAGCTCGTCCTCCAGCGTCTTCAGCCGGTCCTGCGAGGCGCGGTCCTTCTCCTTCTTGAGCGCCTCGCGCTCGATCTTGAGCTGGATGATGCGCCGGTCGAGATTCTCGATCTCCTCGGGCTTCGACTCCACCTCCATGCGAAGCCGCGAGGCGGCCTCGTCCATCAGGTCGATCGCCTTGTCGGGAAGGAAGCGGTCGGTGATGTAGCGATGGCTGAGGGTCGCCGCCGAGACCAGCGCGCCGTCGGTGATTCGAACCCCATGGTGAAGCTCGTATTTCTCCTTGAGTCCGCGGAGGATCGAGATCGTGTCCTCGACCGTCGGCTCGCCGATGAAGACCGGCTGGAAGCGCCGCTGAAGCGCCGGGTCCTTCTCGACATGCTTCTTATATTCGTCGAGCGTGGTGGCGCCGATGCAGTGAAGCTCGCCGCGGGCGAGCGCGGGCTTGAGCAGGTTCGAGGCGTCCATCGCGCCTTCCGATTTGCCGGCGCCGATCAGCGTGTGCATCTCGTCGATGAACAGGATGATGTCGCCCTCGCCCTGGCGGACCTCGTCGAGAACGCCCTTCAGCCGCTCCTCGAACTCGCCGCGATACTTGGCGCCGGCGATCAGCGAGCCCAGGTCGAGCGCCATCAGCCGCCGGTCCTTGAGGCTGTCGGGCACGTCGCCATTGGCGATGCGCAAGGCGAGGCCCTCGGCGATCGCGGTCTTGCCGACCCCGGGCTCGCCGATCAGCACCGGATTGTTCTTGGTCCGCCGCGCGAGGATCTGGACGGTCCGCCTTATCTCCTCGTCGCGGCCGATGACGGGATCGAGCTTGCCGTCGCGCGCCGCCTGGGTGAGGTCGCGGGCGAATTTCTTGAGAGCGTCGTAGCGGTCCTCGGCGGACTGGGTGTCGGCGGTGCGGCCGCCGCGAAGCTCGTTGATCGCGGCGTTGAGCGTCTCCGGCTTGAGTCCCGCATCCTGCAGCGCCTTGCCGGCATCGGTCTTGGACATGACCAGTGCGAGCAGCAGCCGCTCGACCGTGACGTAGGAATCGCCCGCCTTGGACGCGATCTGCTCGGCCTGGTCGAGCACCCGCAGAGTTTCGGCGTCAAGGCCGGGAGTCGATGTCGCGCCGCTCCCCGATACGACGGGGATTTTCGCCAGCGCCTCGTCCGTTTCCCGCCGAGCGGCCTCGGCGCTTCCGCCGGCGCGCGCGATCAGGCCCGAGGCCATGCCCTGCTCGTCCTCGAGCAGCGCCTTGAGCAGATGCGCCGGCGCGATCCGCTGGTGGTTCATTCTCAGCGCGACGGTCTGCGCCGCCTGCAGGAATCCCCGCGCCCGTTCGGTGAATTTGTCCAGGTTCATATCAGCCCCTCGATTGTCCCGGCCGATATGGTGTTACCTTGACGCCCATCAAGTTGACCCGGGTTTATGGGGGCGGCTGATAATCGAGGTTTTGGGCCTGGAGATCGTTCAGGCGAACCAGCCATAGCCGCACCTGCTCTACGAAAGGCGCCCACTCGGTGTACGGCATTTCGTGATTGATGCGCCGCATCTCCAGGATCGGCGCGGGCGCCTGAGCATTGCCGACCTGGTCGACCCGATCCAGCGGTCCCATGGAGGGGTCCAGAGACGAATCCTGAAGATAGCTGAGGCGATCGACTCGATTGAGAAACAGTCCGTCCAGCCATTGACCGCATTTAGGCCCGACCTTCGCGGAACCGCTTTTCTGCGGAAGCACATAATGGTCTTCCTGCCGGCCCGAGGCCTCGATCACGATCTCCTTCAGGAGGGTGGCCGGGTGCCCGTTCGGATCCTGAAGCCACAGGTTCTGCACGGTGGCTAGGGGGGAGTTTTGCACGGCGTGGCCGAGGTTGGACTTGCTCAGGAGGGGAACGTCCTTCCAAAGCGGTGCATTCAGCATCTTCCTCAAATAGGAGGCGAGCAGCGCCAGTAGGCCCGTGACGTGTTCGCGTTTCTCATCGTCATACCCCGCGGAATCGGGAAACCGGGCGGCGAGCTCCCGGCGGACCGCGATCAGAACCTCGCCGAGCAGCCGATCGTCTCCCTTGTAATTCTCCGCCTGGCGGTTCTGCATCAGATGCGCATTGGCCTGGGTGAGCGACTGGCCCTCGACCCGCTGCGACAGCATCGAGATCATCGTCGACAGCCGCTCGAACCGCACGCCCGCGGTGACTTGCGGGTCCGCGGTGACGGGATCGTCGAGCTTCTTCGACTTGATCGTGAGCTGCTTGGGATTGCTGTTGAACAAGTTGGGATTGACGACGAACCCGTCCTTGAACTGTTTCGCGTAGTTCGTCACTCCTCCCATTGTGGCATTGAAATTGGTGGCCTCGTCGCGGTGATCGATGATGAATTCCGGTTCGCCCCCATCCGACTCAAGGTGCCATTTCGTACCATTCTTGACGGATTTGCCGCGGCCGGGATCGAATTCGTTCTCGCCACGGTAGAACTGCCAGTGACGGGCCTGGAACTCGAAGCCCACCGCCAGCTGGGTTGGCGGATCAGCCGGACTCCTTCGCTGAACGGGGGTTGCGCCGGTAACCGCAGCAAGCGCGGCATGGCCCATCCGGTCCGCTTCGGCTTCGAGGCTCGAGTCGGTGTTGAGGGCGACGCCCTTGAGCTGCAAGGTCGCCGGCACGCGCCCCTGCTTCTGCTGGACCACATGCCAGGCCTCGTGCGGCAGCTGCCGCTCCTCGCCCGGCGCCAGATGGATATTGTTGCCTTTGGCGAAGGCGAGCGCGCCGAGCTTCGCGGGGTCCGCGGAATTCCGGTGGACTCGAACGTCGTCCATGGCCAGGCCCGACAGCGCCTCCAACCCCGCCTTCAGTTTGTCGGGCAGCCCTGTCTGGTTCGGTGTCGCCGCGCGGGCTGTCGGGTGCGCGCCATGCTCCTTGAGCTGCACCGGCGCCCAGGGAGGACGTGGAACGTGGGGCCTTGGCGATGGCGCCGGGTTTCGGGGCGATCGCGCTTTCGGTGCCGTCCCGAGTGCGGGAGGCGGGCGAGCCATCGGGCGGTCCTTTCCGCCGGAACGATCAGTCCCGGCCGTTACGCGACTCCGCAGAGAAACTCACATGCGCCGCCTTTATGGGCCCGAGCGGGCGGCGGGTAAAGCGAGGCCCTCGCCACGCCTCGGCGTCCCTAACGCGCCGCCTTCTTCTGCCTGGGCGCGAAGACCTTGCCGAAGAAGCTGTCGGCATACCAGCGCGGCGCCTCCGGGGCGTCGGCGATCTCGCGGGCGATGAGGTAGTTGATCCGGGCGAACTTGGCCGCCGCGTCCCAGCGGATCGGCAGGTCCATCTGGTCGCTGACCCGGTGATAATGGTTGGCGAGGAAGGCGGCGGTCGCGTCCTTGCCCGGCCCCTTGATTCCGGTGGCGAGCGCGACCGACGGGATTCCGACCTTCACGAACTCATAATGGTCGGAGCGGGTGAAGAGGCCCTGCTCCGGATAGGGATCGGGAGTGAGCGTGACGCGGTCGCGGGCGGCGGCGCGCTCGACGATCGGCCCGAGCGTCGAATGCTCGGCGCCGAAGGCGATCACATCCTCGAAATCGTAGGTGAGGATCGGCATGTCGAGATTGACGACTCCGACCAGCTTTCGGCCGGGCAGCGGGTTGCGGGCGAGATACTGGGCGCCGAGCAGGCCGTCCTCCTCGGCCGTGACCGCGGCGAAGAGGATCGAGCGGCGGGCCCGGTCCGGCGAGGCGGCGAGCGCCCGCGCGGCTTCCAGCAGGGTGGCGATCCCGGCCGCATTGTCGAGCGCGCCGTTGTAGATCTTGTCCTTGCCGGGAAGGCTCTCGTCCACGCCGTCATGATCGAGATGACCCATCACCAGCACATATTCGTCCTTCAGCACCGGATCGGATCCCGGAAGGACGGCGACGACGTTGGGGCTGTCGAAGCGGGTGCCGACGCTCTCCCGCTCGAAGCGCATCGTCTGGGCGAGGGCGAAGCCCTTGGGCTTGCCGCCTTCGCGCTCGGCTTCGGCGAGGATCGCGGCGAGCGGCCGGCGGGCGCCGCGGAACAGGGCTTCGGCGGCGGGCGCGTTGAGCGCGGCGCCGAACTTGAGGTCCGGCGAGTCGGAATAGGGGCGGCCGTCGGCCGTCAGCCAGTTGAGCGTCGGGACGGCGGCATAAGCGGCTCGGCGCTCCCAGGAGAAGACCTTAAGCGCCGTCGGGGTGAGGATGTTGAGGGTGCCGACGGCGCCGTTCGCCTGGGCGACCTTCGCCTTCTGCGAAGCGAGGTGGGCGCCGATGTCGCTCGCCATGCCCTTCGGGAAGCCGCTCAGCATCGCGACCACCTTTCCGCGCACATCGAGGCCCTTGTAATCGTCGATGCCGAGCTCGGGCGCCTGAAGCCCGTAGCCGACGAACACCACGCTCGCCTCGATCGCCTGGCGCGGCTCCGGCCCGCCGGGAGCGATGATGATGTCCTTGCCGTTCTCGAAAGTGGTGCCCGCGATGGCGAGCCGGGCGTTCGCCTGGCCGAACCGGTTCTGGCGGAAGGGCACGTTCTGGTACCAGGCACCGCCGGGGCCCGCGGGCTCGAGGCCGAGCGCCTCGAACTGGGTCGCGACGTAGCGGGCGGCGATGTCGTAGCCGCGGGTGCCGGCGTCGCGGCCTTCGAGGAGATCGTCGGAGAGAAAGGCGACATGCGCCCTGACCCGATCCGCGCTGAACTCCGGCGCCGCCGCCTGCTGCGCCGGAGCGCTCCCGGCCAGCAGCGCCATGGTTGCAACGCCCGCGAAATGGATAAACCGCATGTCCGTCCCCTGACTCCCGAATGAGCGGACGGTTTAGCCGCCGCCGCGGCGGCGGCAATGACCGCTATTGCTAATTACCCGCGGCCGGCCGCTCCGCTTTCTCCCGTCCGGGCGCCAGCACCTTGCCGAAGAAGCTGTCCGCGTACCAGCGCGGCGCCTCGGGGGCGTCGGCGATCTCGCGGGCGATCTCGTAGTTGATGCGGGCGAACTTGGCGCCGGCCTGCCAGTCGATCGGCAGGCTGAGCTGGTCGGTGACCTTGTGATAATGGGTGGAGAGGAAGTGGGTGAACTTCTCGCGGCCCCCGTTGGCGAAGCCGGTCATCAGGAAGACGGACGGCACGCCTTCCTGCACGAAGCGATAATGGTCGGAGCGGGTAAAGAGGCCTTCCTCCGGCAGCGGGTCGGGAGACAGCGCCACGCCCATCCCGCGGCCGGCGCGCGCCACCGCATTGCCCATCGTCGAATGCTCGGCGCCGAAAGCGATGACGTCGGTGAAATCGTAGAGCAGCACCGGCATGTCGAGGTTGACGACGGCGGCGACCTTGCCGCCCGGCACTTCGTGGCGCGCCAGATATTCCGCTCCGAGCAGTCCGTCCTCCTCCGCGGTGACGGCGGCGAACAGGATCGAGCGCTTCGGCCGGTCGGGCGAAGTCGCGAGCGCCCGGGCGACCTCCAGCATCGTCGCGATGCCCACGGCATTGTCCATCGCGCCGTTGTAGATTCGGTCGCCCTCGCCGGAGGGCTTGATCCCCTCATGATCGAGATGGGCCATCAGAAGCACATATTCGCCGGCCAGGGCCGGGTCGGAGCCCGGCAGCACGGCCAGCACGTTGGGGCTGGTGAAGCGACGCTGGGTGCTCTGCTGGGCGACGGAGATTTTCGGCTTGAGAGCGAAGCCCTTGGGGCGGCCGCCGCTGCGTTCCGCCTGATCGAGCACCCGGGCGAGCGGAGTCTTCGCGCCCGCGAACAGGGCTTCGGCGGCGGCCGTGTCGAGCGTCGCCCGGAAGCGCAGGCCGGGCGCCGGCGAGTAGGGCCGGCCGTCCTCGCCGATCCAGCCCATCGCCGGTTCGCCGGCATGTTCCTGAAGCCTCGAGAAGGGCCGCCTCTTCGCTTCGGAGAGCGTGCGCAGAGACACGAGGCCGATCGCGCCGCGCTCGGAGGCGACACGCCTCTTCTCCGAATTGAGGTGGGCGCCGACATCGCTCTTCATGTCCCTGGGGAAGCCGTTCAGGACGACGACCACCTTGCCGCGAACGTCGAGACCCTTGTAATCGTCGATTCCCAGCTCCGGCGACTGCAGGCCGTAGCCGACGAAGACGGCCGGCGCCTCGAGCGAGACGGGCGCCGCTTCCGGGGTCGGGTTCAGGATCACCTCCTGGCCGTGCAGGAAGCGCCGGCCGCCGATCGCAAGAGAGGCGGGCTCGCCGCCGAGCCGGTATTCGAGGAAGGGAACCTGCTGGTACCAGCCGTCCTTTCCGGCCGGCCTGAGCCCGAGCGCCTCGAGCCGGCTCGCCACGTAAAGGGCGGCGAGATCGTAGCCGCGGCTGCCGCTGTCGCGTCCCTCGAGCCGGTCGTCGGCGAGGAAGGTGACGTGGCTTCGGAAGCTTTCGGGCGAGAATGCGGGCGGCTGAGCCTGAGCCGGCGAGGCGAGGGCGAGGCTGGCGAGGGCGAGGGCGAAGCTGTTGAAGCGCATGAGAATCCTGGGTTCGAGTTGGCCGCCCAGTACAGCAGATTGGCGCCCGGTCAAAAGCGCGGGCGCCAAACTCGACCCTCAACCCTCATGCCGGGTTCGCTCAAGAACCCGAAGCGCGGGTCGGACGTCAGGTCAGGTTGTTGCGGTTGGGACCGAGCCCGGCATGCAGGGCGTTATCGTCCGGGAAGCCGTGATAGGTGATCCCCGCTCCCTGGCCCAGACTTGCGGTTATCTGGATCTGGAACGTGCGGACGTCCGAATTGCGGACACTGGAGCCGATCTTGGTCGGCGAGTTCGCCACGAGAATCCATTTGAGCACGTTCGGATATTCTGCCGCGGCCGCCGCGATGATGTCGGCCATCCGGAGGGTCATTTCGCCTTCCATCAGCGTCATCGCGGACGCCTTCGGGATCGACCACGCGGACTTCTTCGCAGTCGGATGGGGGATGAAGTGAAGGTCGCCATGCCCTGCGTCGAAATTGAAATTCAGCGCAGCCGGCAACGGCCCCAGCACCGGCGCGGCGACCGCCGGCTCCTCGGCCTCGACGCCGTAATAGTCAGCAATTTCAGAAATCTCAGGCTTTGGTCCCTGTGCCTGCTGGATCCCGAGGAATTTGTTGATTTCCGTCCAAATGTAGCCCGGGTCCTTGCCTTGGAAGGGCCGCGCCGCCGGCTGGCCAAAATAATAATGCAGGTAATTACTCTTGAAGCCGTCGGTTATGATGCACTGGCAGACTTGAGTGGCGGCCGAGACGATGCTTAGCGGCCTGATCTCACGGTCTTGAGCCGCGCCGCCCTCGCTTATGACCGCCGCGTCCATCGCCCGAACGCCCATCAGGTCCGCCTCGCGCTCCAGCCCGCGATCGTCGTTGATGCCGACGCCGCCTTTGGCCTGAATTGTCGCCCGAACCCTTCCCTGCTTTTGCTGGACGGCGTGCCAGGCCTCGTGCGGCAGGTGCCGTTCCTGTCCCGGGCCGAGATGGATATCGCTGCCCCGGGTGAAAGCGAGCGCGGCCAGCTTCGCCGGCTCGGCCGAGTTGCGAAGGACGCGGACGTCATCCATCGCTATTCCCGAAAGCGCCTCGATCCCCGCCTTCAGTTCGTCGGGCAGGCCGGTCCGGATCGATGCCGGCCCGGCTGCAGGCGAGGGCCCGCCTCGCGCCTTCTGATGCACTGGCGCCCAGGGCGGGCGCGGGAGGTGCGGCTTGGACGACGGAAGCGGGTCGCGGGGCGAGGCCGCCTTTCCAGCCGTCTTGCGCGCGGGGGGCAGGCGGCTCATCGGGTCGTCCTTTCCGCCAGGACAGTTGCGCCCGGCCGTAATGCGCCTGCGGAGACACATGCCGCGCCGCCACTATGAACCCGCTCAGCCGACGGGTAAACCGCCCGCGCGTCGCAACGAGGGCCGGACCTGCCGCGGCCGACGAGAAGATTGCTGCGTCGAGCGACCGCATATTGCGCGGCTTCGGCGCGCCGCTATGGTGCCGCGCGACCAAGACTCGGGAAGGACTGCCGAATGCGCCGCCTGTTGCTCCCCTTTGCGCTCTTTTCCGCTTTCGCGATTGCCGGATGCGCCGCCACGACCCCGGACGAGGTGGCGAGCGCCTCCGACGCTCCGGCCGCCGCCGAGGCGCCGGCGGCGCCCGCTGCCGCCGCTGCCGCCGGGCCGGCCCCGGTCGCTCAGCTCGTCCGCCAGATCGACATTCCCTACGAGCAATTCACGCTCGACAACGGCCTGCGGGTCGTCGTCCACGAGGACCGCAAGGCGCCGGTCGTCGCCATCTCCATCTGGTACAATGTCGGCTCCAAGGACGAGCCCAAGGGCAAGACCGGCTTCGCCCACCTGTTCGAGCATCTGATGTTCAACGGTTCGGAGAATGCGCCCGGCGATTATTTCGAGCCGCTGCGCGAGATCGGCGCGACCGACTTCAACGGCACCACCTGGTTCGACCGCACCAATTATTTCCAGACCGTGCCGAAGCCGGCGCTGGAGCGCGGCTTGTTCCTCGAGGCGGACCGCATGGGCCACCTGCTCGGCGCGGTGACCCAGGAGAAGCTCACCAACCAGATCGGAGTCGTCCAGAACGAGAAACGGCAGGGCGACAACGAGCCTTACGGCCTGGTCGAATATGCCCAGCTGGAGGCGCTCTATCCCGAAGGCCATCCCTACCGGCACTCGACGATCGGCTCGATGGCCGATCTCGACGCCGCGACGCTCGAGGACGTGAAGAACTGGTTCCGCTCCAAATACGGCCCCAACAACGCCGTCCTCGTCCTCGCCGGCGACGTCTCGGCGGCGGAGGCCCGGCCGCTCGTCGAGAAGCATTTCGGCCATATCCCGCGCGGGCCGGTCAACAACCCCGCCAAGGCGGACGTGCCGACCCTGCCGGCGCCCAAGGTCGAGGTGATGAAGGACCGCGTCGCCAACGTTCGGCTCTATCGCAACTGGATCGTGCCCGGAATGCTCGACGACGCCGCCGTCCAGCTCGACGTCGCCGCCGGAGTCCTCGGCGGCCTCGCCAGCTCGAGGCTCGACAACGAGCTGGTCCGCAAGGACCAGACGGCGGTGGGCGTCCGCGCCTACATCCTGCCCTTCCACCGGGTCAGCCAGTTCGAGATCCAGGTCGACGTGAAGCCCGGGGTCAATCCCGACACCGTTTCGGCGCGGCTCGACCAGATCGTCGCCGATCTCATCGCCAACGGCCCGACCGAGGATGAGGTCCAGCGCGTCGTCATGTCCGACGTCGCCGGCCGCATCCGCGGTCTCGAGCAGGTCGGCGGCTTCAGCGGCAAGGCCGTCGCTCTCGCCGAGGGCGCGCTCTATGCCGACGATCCCGAATTCTACAAGAAGCAGCTCCTCGCTTACGGGCGGGTGACCCCGGCGACGGTCAAGGCGGCGATGCAGAAGTGGCTGACCCGGCCGGTCTATGCGCTGCGGGTCGAGCCCGGCGAGCGCGAGGCCTATGAGGAAGCCAAGGGCTCGCGCACCGGCGGCGCCGCCAGCCAGCGGCCGCGTTACTACCGCCAGCCCCGGCCCGGCGAGAAGCCGATGGCCCCGCTGCCCTTCGTCTCGCCTGACGAGGACGCGCCTGAGCCGCTCTCCTACCAGAAAAGGCCGCTGCCGCCGGTCGGCGACGTCTCCAACCTCGACTTCCCGGACATCGAGCGGGCGACCCTCTCGAACGGCATTCCGGTCGTCTACGCCCGCCGCGACGTCGTGCCGGTGGTTCGGGTCGCGGTCGAGTTCGACGCCGGAGTCGCCGCCGATCCGGCCGACGCGCTCGGCACCCAGTCGCTGATGCTCAGCCTGATGGACGAGGGCACGACCAGCCGCAACTCGATCCAGATCGCCGAGGAGCAGGAGCGGCTCGGCGCCGTCATCGGCCCCGATACGTCGCTGGACCGGACGGCCATCGGCCTCGCCGCCTTGACCCCGAATCTCGGGCCGTCGCTCGACCTTCTCGCCGACATCGTCCGCAATCCGGCCTTCGAGCCGGGCGAGGTCGAACGGCTGCGGGCGCAGCAACTCTCCGCGATCGACCAGGAGCTGACCGAGCCGAGCGGGCTCGGCGCGCGGGTGCTTCCGCCGTTGCTGTTCGGCGCCAATCACCCCTATGGCCGCCCGTCCAGCGGCAGCGGCGACAAGGCGGTCGTCGCCCGGCTCACCCGCGACGATCTGCTCCGCTTCCACCAGAGCTGGATCCGGCCCGACAAGGCGACCATCTTCGCCGTCGGCGACATCCCGCTCGCCGAGCTGGTGCCGATGCTCGAGGCGCGGTTCGGCAACTGGACTCCTCCGGCGGTGCCGAAGGGGACCAAGAACTTCGCCGCCACTCCGCCGGCGCCGAAGCCGCGAATCGTCCTCGTCAACCGGCCGCAATCGCCCCAGTCGCTGATCCTCGCCGGCGCCGTCTTGCCGGTCCGAGGCACGGACGACGTGCTGACCCTGAATGCCGCCAACGAGGTGCTCGGCGGCAACTTCCTGTCGCGGATCAACATGGACCTGCGCGAGACGAAGGGCTGGTCCTACGGCTCGCGCAGCAACATCGGCATGCGCGAGCAGCTCGTTCCCTATCTGATCAACGCTCCCGTCCAGGCCGACAAGACCGGCCCGGCGATCCGGGCGCTGATGGATCAGGTCTCGGGCTTCGTCGGCAACAAGGGCGTGACGGATGTCGAGCTGACCCGGGTGATCAACGGCAATACCCGCCAGCTCGCCGGCCAGTTCGAGACTTCGCAGGCGGTGCTCGCGGCGCTGCGCTCGAACGCGCTCTACAAGCGTCCGGACAATTATTGGGAGGCGATCTCCGACCGCTATCGCGGAATGACGATCAGCACGCTCGACCAGGCCGCGCGCAAGGTGATCGACCCCAGGAAGATGGTCTGGGTGGTGGTCGGCGACGCCGCCACGGTCCGCCCGCAGCTCACCGGCCTCGGCCTGCCGATCGAGGAAGTGCAGCCGAAGTGACGCGATTCCCCCCTCCCTTGAAGGGAGGGGCCGGGGGTGAGTCCGCGCCGACGGCGGCCGAAACTCCGACGCCGCGAAAGGCTCGCTGCGCTCGCCTACCCACCCGGAGCCTTCCCTTGCAGGGAGGGGAACTTAGCGGAAAACGCGGGTCACGTGGCCCATCTTGCGGCCCGGCCGCGCCTCGCCCTTGCCGTAGAGGTGGAGGTGTGCCGCGGGATCGGCGAGGATGGCGGCCCATCCGTCCGCCGCGCCGCCGATCAGATTGTCCATCTCGACCCATGCCCCGGTAAGCGCCGTCGCCCCCAGCGGAAGGCCGCAAATGGCCCGGACATGGTTCTCGAACTGCGAGGTGACGGCCCCCTCGACGGTCCAGTGGCCGCTATTGTGGACCCGGGGCGCCATCTCGTTGAACACGGGTCCCTCGGAGGTGGCGAAGAATTCGAGCGCCAGCACTCCGACATAATCCAGCGCCTCCGCCGCCTCGCGGGCGAGCGCCTCGGCCTCGGCGACCTGCGCGTCCAGCCCTTCCGCCGGAGCCCGGCTGCGGCGCAGGACTCCGCCTTCATGCTCGTTGCTCGGCGCCGGCCAGATCACCGTCTCGCCGTCGGAGCCCCGGCACAGAAGGATCGAGAATTCCGAATCGAAGGCGATGAAGGCTTCGAGCACCGACGGGGCGCCTCGGACCGACGCCCACGCTTCCTCCGCCTCCGAAGGCCTCATGATCCGGGCCTGGCCCTTGCCGTCGTATCCGAAACGCCTCGTCTTCAGCACCGCGGGGACGCCGAGCGCCGCCAGCGCCTCGTCCAGGCCCGTGCGGTCGTTCACCGGCCGAAACGGGGCCGGGCTTCCGCCGAGCGCGGCGACGAAGCTCTTCTCGTTCAACCGGTCCTGAGCCACCGCCAGCGCCTCCGCGGGCGGATGAAGCGGTACCTGGGCGGCGAGCGCCGCCAGCGGCGCGGCGGCGATATTCTCGAATTCGTAGGTGGCGACGTCCACCTCGCGGCCGAAGTCGGCAAGCGCCGCCTCGTCCTCCCAGGCGCCGCGGGTGAAGCCGGCCGCGACCTCGGCGGCGGGCGGCAGCTCGTCGGGGGCGTAGATATGGCATTTGTAGCCGAGCCGGGCCGCGGCCATGGCCAGCATCCGGCCGAGCTGTCCGCCGCCGACGATGCCGATGGTCGAGCCCGGCGCCAGACTCATCCAGCCGCCGTCATTCCGGCGTTTCGGCGACGCCGTCGGTCTGCCGCTTCCGCCAGGCTTCGAGCCTTCCGGCGAGCGCCTCGTCGGACAGGGCCAGGATCGAGGCGGCGAGCAGGCCGGCATTGGCCGCGCCCGCCCTGCCGATGGCGAGCGTCGCCACCGGTACTCCGGCGGGCATCTGGACGATGGACAGGAGACTGTCGAGGCCGTCCAGGGCCTTGCTTTGCACCGGCACTCCGAGGACGGGCAGCCGGGTCATCGACGCCGCCATGCCCGGCAGGTGCGCCGCTCCGCCGGCGCCGGCGATGATGATCCTGAGGCCGCGCCCGGCCGCGCCCTTCGCATAATCGTAGAGCCGCTCCGGCGTCCGGTGGGCCGAGACGACCTTCGACTCATAGGCTATTTCGAGCGCATCGAGCATCTCGGCGGCATGGCGCATCGTCTCCCAGTCGGAGCGGCTGCCCATGATGATCCCGACCTCGGCCATCCTCGCTCCTCTATCGGGGCGGGGCCGGGGAGGCCAGAGCTTCGTTTTTGCTTAACCAGGCTGCGCTATGCAGAGTCCATGTCAAGGCACGCATCCGACTTCGCCGGCCTTCCGGTCGAGACCTCCGACGAGAACGCGCTGCTCCGCGCCGCGCTGGCCGAGGCCCAGCGGCGCATCAGCGAGCTCGAGCAGCGCGCCGAGAGCGACAGCCTCACGCCGCTCCCCACGGCCCTCCGCTTCCGCTCCGAGCTCGAGCGGGTGGTCGGCCTCGCGGAGCGCCACGGCACCCACGCGGCCGTCGTCGGAATCGAGCTGACCAACCTCGACGCCGTCAACGAGCGCCACGGCCACTTCGCCGTCGACGCCGCCCTCGTCCACGTCGCCCGCCTGCTCTGCGGCCTGATCCGCTCGACCGACATCCTCGCCCGCACCGGCGAAGCGCGTTTCGACCTCATCCTCGATCATCTCGATCACAACAGCGCCATCGACACCGGCGACCGGCTCGCCCGCTGCATAGCGGAGAACCCGCTGGACCTCGGCCACGCCCGGGTGAAGCTGGAATCGGCGGTCGCGACGACGGGGATCATGCCGGGCGACAAGCTGGACGAGGTGCTCGCCCGCGCCGAGCGCAACCAGGCCCTGGCGCGGGCGGAGGATTGAATAGGTAAATCCCCTCCCTGCAAGGGAGGGGTCAGGGGTGGGTCCGCCGAAGGCGGCCGAAACTCCGAGTCAGATAAAGTCTCGCTGCGCTCGCCTACCCACCCCCAACCCTCCCTTGCAGGGAGGGGAGATCATCAGCGCTCGCTCAGATAATAGCGGTCCATCGCGGCTAGGCCCTCGTCCAGCTCGTAGACGATCGGCTGTCCGGTCGGGATCTCCAGCCCGGTGATCTCGTCGTCCGGGATGTTCGACAAATGCTTGACCAGCGCCCTCAGCGAATTGCCGTGGGCGGAGATCAGCACCCTCCGCCCGCCGCGCAGAGCGGGCGCGATCCGTCCCTCCCAATAAG